>OLOK01000286.1_pt1 | contig 49767 bp, 46 predicted proteins | sample 1672591 | NCBI WGS metagenome assembly OLOK01 (sample SAMEA3136703, study PRJEB25190) | human gut metagenome | biome: human gut; feature: human-associated habitat; material: faeces | place: Austria | collected 2013 | reverse complement strand
ACAATATGTGGTTAGCAGACCAATGGAAAGACTATGAAGTCTTAGATACATCAAATGGTGAGAAATTAGAACGCTGGGGAGATTATTTTCTGGTAAGGCCAGACCCACAGGTTCTATGGGACACCCCAAAGAAGTTAAGACAGTGGAAGAAGCCAAATGGACATTATCACAGAAGTCACAAAGGCGGCGGACAGTGGGAATTCTTTGATCTTCCTAAGACATGGGATATTCAGTACAAAGAATTAAAATTCCACTTACAGCCATTCAGCTTCAAACATACAGGATTATTCCCAGAACAGGCAGTGAACTGGGACTGGTTTTCAGATAAAATCAGAAAAGCAAATCGTCCAGTAAAAGTATTAAACTTATTTGCCTACACAGGAGGTGCAACACTTGCAGCGGCAGCAGCAGGAGCATCAGTCACACACGTTGACGCATCCAAAGGTATGGTAAACTGGGCAAAGGAGAATGCACAGCTTTCTGGATTAAGAGAGAAACCAATTCGATGGTTAGTAGATGACTGTGTGAAGTTTGTAGAACGTGAGATCCGAAGAGGTAATCATTATGATGGGATCATCATGGACCCTCCATCTTATGGAAGAGGACCAAAGGGTGAGATCTGGAAGATCGAAGAGAAGATTTATCCATTCATTGAACTATGTACAAAGATTCTGTCCGATGACCCATTATTCTTCCTTGTAAACTCCTATACAACAGGTTTACAGCCAGCAGTTTTAACTTATATGTTAGAGACTCAGGTAGCAGCGAAATTTGGTGGAAAAGTAGTCTCAGATGAGATCGGATTACCAGTTTCATCCAACGGATTGGTCCTTCCATGTGGGGCATCTGGACGCTGGGAAAAGTAAGTTCTTAAGATTTACTGAAATTTCGCAGAATATGTAAAAAATCGTTGAATTTTCTTGGAAAATGTTTATAATAAGAGAGTATGTGTACGTGTGTAGAACTGCACGTATACGGATAAAGTAGAAATAACATAATAATGATAGATAAGAGAAAGCGAAAGGGGAATTTTTGCTATGGCAGCAGGAACAGATATTGGAATTGATTTAGGAACCGCCAGCGTATTAGTTTACGTCAAAGGAAAAGGTGTAGTATTAAAAGAGCCATCTGTAGTGGCATTTGATAGAAATACAAATAAGATCAAAGCAATCGGAGAAGAAGCACGTTTAATGTTAGGAAGAACACCAGGTAATATCGTGGCAGTTCGTCCATTACGTCAGGGAGTTATCTCTGATTATACAGTTACAGAGAAGATGTTAAGTTATTTTATCAGCAGAACAGTTGGTAAGTCTTTATTTGGAAGAAAACCTCGCATCAGTGTTTGTGTACCAAGTGGTGCAACTGAAGTAGAGAAGAAAGCCGTAGAAGATGCAACATATCAGGCAGGAGCAAGAGAAGTTTCCATCATCGAAGAGCCAGTAGCAGCAGCGATCGGTGCAGGAATCGACATTGCAAAACCTTGTGGAAATATGATCGTTGATATCGGTGGTGGTACAGCTGATATCGCAGTTATCTCTTTAGGTGGAGTCGTAGTAAGCAACTCTATCAAAGTAGCTGGAGATGACTTTGACGAAGCAATCGTACGTTTCATGCGTAAGAAACATAACTTATTAATTGGAGAACGTACAGCAGAAGAGATCAAGATTAATGTAGGTACAGTATACAAACGCCCAGAAAATCTTACAATGGACGTTCGCGGACGTAACCTTGTAACAGGACTTCCAAAGACAGTGACTGTGACATCTGAAGAAACAGAAGAAGCTTTAAGAGAACCTGCATACCAGATTGTAGACGCAGTACACAATGTACTGGAGAGAACTCCACCAGAATTAGCAGCTGATATTTCTGATCGTGGAATCGTCTTAACAGGTGGTGGATCTTTAATTCAGGGATTAGAAGAACTGATCGAAGAGAAGACTGGAATCAACACAATGACAGCAGAAGATCCTTTAACAGCTGTAGCAATCGGTACAGGAAAATATATCGAATATTTAGCAGATGATGATAAAAAATCAAAGAACAAATAATCATTAGAGATTCAAAGAGGCCAGGATGGCAATTCATCCTGGCCTTAATTCACGTTATACTGTAGATCAGAAGAAAGGAGAGAAAACAATGGCATATTTGAAAGGATACGTAGATCATATACGTTTTCGGAATGAAGATAACGGATATACTGTATTAAGCCTTGATGTCGATGGAGATGAAGAGACTGTCGTTGGATCATTTCCTTTCTTAAATGATGGAGAATACATATCTTTGGAAGGAGATTATGTCGATCACCCAGTGCATGGACCACAATTTCAGATGAGAACTTATGAGATTGTGGCTCCAGATGATATTGACAGCATGGAACGCTATTTAGGTTCCGGAGCGATCAAAGGAGTCGGACCTGCACTTGCAAAACGTATTACAAAGAAGTTTAAGATGGATACCTTCCGAGTTATCGAAGAGGAGCCAGAACGTCTTGCAGAAGTAAAAGGAATCAGCGAGAAGAAAGCCAGAGCGATCGCCGTGGAATTCAGTGAGAAGCAGGAAATGCGTCAGGCGATGATGTTTCTGTCTGGATATGGAATCAATAATAATCTTGCTGTGAAGATTTATAAAGAATATGGGGATCATTTGTATACGATCATTCAGGAAAATCCATATAAGATGACGGATGATATTGCAGGAGTCGGATTTAAGATCGCAGATGAGATCGCGAAGAAAGTCGGGATTGGAAGCAACTCAGATTACCGTATCATTTCTGGAATTTTTTACACCTTAATGCGGGCACTAAATGAAGGCCATGTATTTTTGCCAAAACGTATTTTGTGCAGAAATGCAGCTCATATCTTAGGGGTAACACCAGAAGATATCGAAGAGCATTTATTAGAAATGATGATCGATCGCAAAATCGTCATTGAAGAGGATGAAGAGACAAGAGTTTATGCAGCACCACAGTATCATATGGAAGTCAATACGGCAAGAATGCTGCTGGATTTAAATATCCATTATGATGTTTCCATTTCTGAGGTGGAGACAATGATCGCAATGATCGAAGAGACAGAGCAGATTACATTTGCTGAAAAACAGAAAGAAGCGATCCATGCAGTGGCACAGGATAGTATCGTTGTCTTAACCGGAGGTCCTGGAACTGGTAAGACGACAACGATCAATGGAATGATCCAGTATTTTGAACATGAAGGATTGGATATCCGTTTGGCAGCACCAACGGGAAGAGCAGCAAAGCGTATGACAGAGGCAACGGGATATGAAGCAATGACGATTCATCGTATGTTAGAGATCAATGGGGAAGCTGACAGGGAACGTGACATGAAAAAGGGAAATGCATCCATGTTTGAACGCAATGCGGGTAATCCATTAGAAACGGATGTGATCATTATTGACGAGATGTCCATGGTAGACCTATATCTGATGAATGCACTCCTGCAAGCTATGGTGCCTGGAACAAGATTGGTCATTGTAGGAGATGCCAATCAGTTGCCATCGATCGGTGCTGGAAATGTCTTAAAAGATATGATCGCATCAGGACAGTTTAAAGTCGTGGAATTAAACCAGATCTTCCGTCAGGAAGAAGGCAGCCATATCGTAAGAAATGCCCATCTGATCCATCAGGGAAGACCAGTTGAATTAGATAATAAGAGCCGAGATTTTTTCTTCTTACAGAGAAATAATATTCAGGATGTACTGGGAGTTTTAGTATATTTAGTGCGGGATAAACTACCAGGATATGTCCATGTGAAACCATATGATATCCAGATCTTAACACCAATGCGAAAAGGTGAACTTGGTGTTGAGAGGCTCAATCAGGTCATGCAGCAATATTTGAATCCACCATCTGATGAGAAGAAAGAAAAAGAGATCGCCTTTGGATTATTCCGGGAAGGTGACAAAGTCATGCAGATCAAGAACAATTATCAGATTGAATGGGAAATGCGAAATAGCAAAGGATTCACCGTAGATAAGGGAGTTGGAGTATTCAATGGTGATATGGGAATCATCACAGAAATCAATGATTACACAGAGAAGATCACAGTCTTATTTGATGAGACGAGGGAAGTCCAGTATCCGTATGCAAGTCTTGATGAATTAGAACTTGCATATGCAGTCACAATCCACAAATCACAGGGAAGCGAATACCCAGCGGTTGTGATGCCGATCTTAAGCGGACCAAGAGTATTATTCCACAGAAACCTTCTGTATACAGGAGTCACAAGAGCAAAAAACTGTTTAACGATCGTAGGAGACAGAAATATGTTATTTTCCATGATCCAGAATGTCAATGAGCAACGGAGGTATACAACCCTTGCACTGCGCTTAGATCAGATCGCAAATGAATCCGAAGAAAGCGGTCCGATGGATGATCTTGGAATCTAAAAAGTAAAAAATAAAGAGAAAAATGCCAGAAACCGTCATCTTTTAGAGGACGGTTTTTCTTGTTTGAAGTCCTTTTCAAACCTTATAATGAAGGGGAGGAAAGGAAGGGACATATGAAAGAAAAAAGACGTATGATATCAGAAGCAGCCAGGCAGTTAGGCCTTGAAACATATCATTTAAGAACATGGGAAGAAGAATTTTCCTTAACAATCCCTCGAAATGAAAAAGGATATCGTTGTTATGGAGACAAAGAAATACATACATTTGAACAGATCCGTGATATGAGAAATGCTGGATTAGACAGCGAAGAGATCAAACAGAAATTATCCGGAAATATCATTCCATTTCCGGAAGAAAAACAGATGAATACGTCTGATAAAATGATGCAGTTTCAAAAAGTGTTGGTAAAGATCATGGGACAGGCGATTCTGGAACAGAAAGATCATATTGCAGATCAGATCAGTTCTAAGGTTTCAGACAGAGTAGTAAAAGAAATGGATTACCAGTTTCGGCTAAGAGAAGCTGAAGAAGAAAAAAGATTTCAGAAATTGGATGAGATGATCAGAAATCAGCAAAAAGCAAGAGAAGAAATTGCAGCATCCAGAGAAAAACGAAGATTTTTCAGAAGAAAACGAAAAGAAAGATAAGTAAAGATTGTATTTGGATTCAGACAATATTATAATAAATTTATCAGCTCTGATCTGTAACAGATGAGGAGTGAATAGATAGAGTGAGGAATTCGAATATGAAGAAACGACCAAAGATCCTGGTAGTCGGAAGTCTTATGATGAATCAAGGCATAGAAACATCTGTGATCCCAGAAGAAGGACAGACAGTGATGGGTGAAGATATTAAGAAATCACCCGGAGGCAAGGGAGCTAATCAGGCAGTACAGATGGCTCGTCTTGGGGCAGATGTTACGCTGATCGGTAAGATCGGAAGAGATAGGGATGGAGAAGAACTGGTTAAAGTATGTAAGGAAGCAGGAGTGAACACGGAACAGATCATTTATGATGATGTGCTCCCAACAGGATCTTCGATTGTATTATTAGAGACTGTTCCAGGACAGAAAGTAAAGAAAAGATCGATCGTTATACCAGGGGCAACAACACAATTAACGGTTGATGAGATCGCATATCTGGAAGGTGAGATGGACAAATATGATCTCGTTGTGCTTCAGAATGCGATACCGATGGAAGTCAATGAAGCAATTGCGGGCTATGCATATAAACATGAAGTTGATGTAGTATTGAATCCTATTCCGGCAAAGAAGCTTTCAAAAGAACTTATGGAGTGCGTTACATACCTGATCGTCAATGAGCAGGCAGCAAAATCAATGACAGGTATTAAGATCCATAGTGATTGGAAGAGGGAATGGACAAGATTTAATCTCGATGAAGCAAGAGTCGTATCTGCGGTGATTCGTGGACGAGGAGTACCAACGGTACTGATCACGCTAGCCGAAAAGGGTGTGATCATGAACACACCAGAACGTTTTTACTATAAGAAAGCGATCGAAGATGTAGAAATGGTCGATCCAAGAGCCGCAGGAGATGCATTTATCGGGGCATTCTGTACAAGAATCTGTACGGATGATTCTATTGGAAAAGTGCTGACGATAGCGAATTATACAGCAGCTTTATCTATTGCAACAGAAGGGGCAATAGAATCTCTGCCAACATCGAAACAAGTAAGAGAATATATGGAACAAAAAAGAGATGCATAAAAATGCATCTCTTTTTTGTTGCTTGAACAATATACGTACCTGGAAATTATTCCTGGCTGATAGCTCCTGCTGGACATCCGTCTGCGCAAGCTCCACATTCCATGCATGTATCTGCATCGATTACGCAAACGCTACCATCGTTGCTAATAGCTCCTACTGGGCAAGTACCTTCACATGCACCACAACCGATACATCCGTCAGTAATTTTGTAAGCCATTATGTAAGCCTCCTTTGATTTTTTATACGTTTATAATAATACAATTATCCCAATATTGCAATAAATAAAAAAGTTAAAAATTTAACAATAACAAGAAACATCAAGCGTCACGAACCACTGTAAGCACCCTTCCAAAGTAGTGAACATCATCGATATTATCGATGAAAAGCGAGTTTTTGTCGCCATTAATGGGAGCAAGCTCCAGCCTGATTCCTGGAATATATTTACGAATATACACTTTATTTCCAATAAGAAAAATCCCTGTCTCACCGGATTCAGGAAAACGGTCCTTGCCAATCAGAAGAATATCGTTGTCAAAATAAGTAGGTGAAAGATTTCGCCCAACAATCTTAATCCCACACAAAACAATATCACCAAAATCTTTTTGATATGGTGAAATATCAACAATATCAGTGGAAATACTGTCGAAAACCATTCCGTCCTGAACATAGCCCGTTGGCGTAAGAACAGAAATGCAGTCGGTTTTGTGAGATTTGTTGTAGTCGGCAATGCGGGACTCAAAATAGGCAATTTCCACAAGTAGATTAAAAACCCTTGGTGGAAGTGATTTTTTATCAATGGTATTAATGACTGAGCGCCCTAAAATATAGTCAATGCTACAATTAAGCGCATCGCAAACCTTTGAAATAGTATAAATAGTGGGATTGTTAACCTTACCCCCAACTAATTTCTTGACGGATTCATATGGAAGCTCAGCCTCATCGGCAAGCTGCCTGATAGACCAATTCTTCTGATATAAAAGACGATTAATATTTTCAACCATAATGTTTTTGTTGGTGATTTTGTTAGAATTTTGATTCATAAATTAAGACGCCCCCCTTATTAAGATGTATTCCTTGGCACATAAAAAACAACAATATAACAAAATTTGTGCCTTTCTATGCCTTTTTTTTACAAAATTATGCATTTATTATATAGCATATAGAAAAAAATTAAAATATCTATGGAAAAAATGGAGGGAAAAATGAACAAAATGGAGAAAAACAGTAGCGAAAAACTATTACGACAGCTTATTGCAACGCTAAGGATGGAAGGAAGCCTGGTGTCAGCCAGCCTGGGAGAAAGTGACAAATATAACATTATAGTAATTAATGGCGAAAGCCTAACCGGGGAAGACATGGGGAATTCTTTGTACAATGGTGAATGCAAAAGAAAAAGTGGCAAGGAACTGGAAAACATCATATCAAAAAAGCTGATTGGCCTTGGGATACCAACCAGACTAAAAGGATATAAATATATGCTTTCTGCAATTGAACAGGTGCTGGAGGATGAAACCTCACTTGAGGGAGTTACCAAGATACTTTATCCTGATGTGGCGAAGAAGTATAATTCAACACCTCAAAGAGTGGAAAAAGCCATAAGGCATGCCATAGAAGTAGCATGGACTGATAATGGGGTAGAGCTTAGGCGAGAGTTTCAAGACAGAAAGGAAAACAAAAGACCAACTAATTCAGAGTTTATTTCAAGAATAAGTGCTTATATAAAGATGTCAGCATAAAGAATATTATAGGCTTAGTTTTGTACGTTTTACAAAGCTAAGCTTTTTTTACTTAGATTTAATATTCTTAAGATTTTTGATTTAACAATGAATTAATAGAATAGCAAATGATAAGACTTATCAATAAGAATTCTATATGAAATACATACAAGGCAACAAACAAAGTAACAATTGAAGGGGTTTTCGAAGAAAAAAAAACCGGAGCTTACATCAAAGGGCTTGTAAATGTGAATGCACCACAAAAAAACACAGAACATCACATAAACAGTATGCATAAAACATAAATAAAGTGTTGACTTCTGCACGCTTATCCATTACCATATTTATATAAATAAATACGAGGGAGGATAAGATGTAAATGAAAAGATACGATCAGTTGGAGATTACGGATTCATTCATGTTTGCCAAGGTAATGTCGGACAAGGAAATATGCAAGGCAACATTGGAGCAGATACTAAACATTAAAATCCGGGATATCAAATATCTGGATTATGAGGAAACCATTCAGGTGGCACCGGGAGCGAAGGGAGTAAGACTGGACATTTATGTGGAAGATGACAAGAACACTGTTTTCAACCTGGAAATGCAGACTACAAGTTATGCGGAACTACCTAAGAGATCACGCTATTATCAGGATGTGATAGACCTTAATATAATTGAAAAAGGGGATACATATGATATACTAGGAGTAAGTTATGTTATCTTTATTTGTACTTTTGATTTCTTTAAGAAGAACAGAAGTGTGTATGAGTTTGAGAATATATGTGTTGATGATGCTAACATAAGGTTGAATGATGGAACCCATAAGATTTTTTTGAACACCAAGGGTGATAGAGATGGCATAGGCAGGGAACTACAGTTGTTATTAGACTATTTCGATGGCAGGGAACCGGAAAGTAAGCTTGCAAGGGACATGCAGAAGAAGGTATTTGAGGCCAGAGGAAATGACCAATGGAGGCGTGAGTATATGTCATATCAGATGGAATTAAATCAACAATATAAGAATGGTAGAGCAGAAGGCATAGAACAGGGAATGAAGCAGGGAGTGCAGCAGGCAACAGAGGATATAAATAAGTTGAACAATATATTAATTGCAGCAAAAAAGTATGAAGAATTAGAAAAATCAACTAAAGACAGCGAGTACCAGAAGGAGCTAATGAGGAAATACAACATAATAGAATAGTCTGTAATAGGAATATCATATAGTTTTTGCACCAAAGTATACGAGACAGGTAATACACAAGAATAAGACAGAGAGGCCGGGTGGCTATTTGTGAGAGAGGGAGGATATGGTGGAGATAAGTATTGTGTGGGAAAACATCACATAAGAAGCTTCTCAAAACGTCCCCAACGACAAAAATGTATGCGAAAGGAAATATATCTTACGACAGAAATACATGCGAAAGGAAATCTGTCCCACGACAGAACCCCAAAAACAAAACCAAGGGAAAGTGATGCATCACTTTCCCTTGGTAAATCATATATAATTCAATTTTAATTTCTAGCAACAGCACATATTAAGCAAACATAGTGTTGTGCAAGGATCAGCGCAACACATTGCACCGGAATCGCCACCATATGAATACTGGCGGGTGTTGTACCACTGACCACCACTTTCAAGTGTCTGGACAAGTCGCTGGTATGTCTGATTGTTAGGCTCCATTTCAAGAGCAGTTTTCGCAAAATCAAGAGCCATGACATTGTTACCTAGACCGTTGTTTGCCAAAGAACTTAAGAAATACCACTGAGCGGTACGGTCCTGAATATTGCTCAGGACATTTAAAGCTTCCTGAAAACGCCTATTGTTGATGTAGTTAGAAGCAGCAGTGTAATAGGAAGCATCCTGACCGTAATACTGGCTGGACTGTCCCTGACCACTGTTAAAACTGCCGAAGCCTCCAAAACCACCAAACAAATCATCAAAAGGATTGCCGGAATAACCACCACCGTAGTTGCCGTTACCTGAACCACCATAGGCAGAACCACCATTACTATAGCCACCGGAACCATTTCCACCATAACCATAGCCACCGTAGCCAGAACTACCATAGCCATTCTTACGCTCATCCATAATCTGATTGTAAGCCTGACCTACCAACTTAAACATCTCCTCAGCCTTATCCTTATTAGGATTGTTAATATTAGCATCGGGATGATACTTACGACTTAATTTTCTATATGCCTGTTTAACTTCATCATCTGTGGCATCTCGTGAAATGCCAAGAACCTTATATGGATCACTCATATCAAACTCCTAAAAACCAAAGTTATGTAAACCAACACCTACCAGCTTCATAACCACCTTCGGCTCGCTGAATCGAACCCCGCAAGTTGTTCGCACCCAGGCTCGCCAGTGTCGTAACATCAAGGTGCACATATACCCGGCTCACATTCCTTTAGTCATTTTCTTTCTTCTGTTCCCTTCTCGCCTTCAACGTCTTATAGTAGACCGTCCAAACCCCGGCGTAAAGGATATTTCTAAGAACCTCAGCATTCTCCAAAATAGGAAGATACTCGAACTCCTTAGAGCATTCAGCCATCATCATCTGTAGCATGCCCTTTATTCTATCATCAAACCCCTGTTCATTGCAAATAGATTTGAAAGGATTGTAATGATTCTTCTTAATATCCTCCTCCAAATCATCATAGGCATCAAGAATATAAATAAATTTGCCAAGGAAAAAACCAATGCGGCTAAGAGAAGCAGCCCACTGGTCGTCTTTTGGAACAAAAAGGACAGACATAATGCGACCGAAAAGCCCTGCCATAACGTCAATGTTCGTCTCATTCTCTTTTTCGCGGGTACCTAATTCGGTGAGAAGAGACGAAATAGAATCTGCCTTTGCGGCGTAATCAAAAGAATCGTCAGGGTGCTTAGTATTCAAAAGCTTGGCAAAAGCAAACTTCAAAACATTGCGGTCATCATTCCAGTCGTCCATAGCCTTATAATAAGATAATAAAATATTCATATCAGCCACGTAATCTGAGTAAATACTGGAAGACATAGGCTGTGCCTTAAGGGGATGACGAATACATTTGTGCTCAGAATGAGCAACCTTCGGTTCGTACAAAGAAGTAAGAAGCATTACAAGAAAAGTCATATCATAAGAAAGTGTAAACTGCCCGACAAAACCATAGCGGGACCTTAAAGAATAACACAAACCACAATAAAAACTCTTGTAAACATCAAACTCCTTAAATTTTAATTCCGGTTTATTAATAACAACATATCCAAACATAAAAAACTAACTTCTTCTTATAAAAGTGGCGTTGCACTTAGGGCAACGAATCTGAATCTTACCGTGTCCTTTAGGAATACGAATCCTCTGGCCACATCCCGGACACTTGTAGAAATGATAATACTTGCGCTGACCGGCAAGGTTCTTCTCATTGGCAACCTTGTTGCGCCAGCTACCGAGAATACGCATATACTTCTCGTTTTCAGCAGCACGTTTATAAATATTGCGTGAAAACATTCTAAAATAAGTATAAAAAATAAGAAGCAAAATCAAAGTACTAAAAAGGGAACCAAGTCTTCTTGGAACAAAAAGCGAAATAATACACAACGCAATTGTAAGCCCAAGCAAAAACTTAGAAAACTGATCTGCACCATATCTTCCATACATAAATTTTGAAAATCTATCTCTCCAATTCATAAACATGTCACCTCACCAATCATCTTGAATATTGTAGACTGATCATTCAATATAAAAAACAGTCATCTTAATACTGAAGACCAATCATCTGAAATATTGTAGTCGATATTAAGAGTGTAAGTCCAATGCCCGATAAAAGCAATGGCAAAGGGTTTGAATTTACATTTAAGTCATAAAAGTTTACAAATATGTAAAAAATGATAAGCATAAAAACGTTTTTACTGAAAAAGAAAACAAACTGACTAAAAATACTGAATTATTACTAAAATGACAATATCGAGCATTGAAAAAGGACGAAAAATAGAGTATTATGGAAAGGAAAAAGAGCTAAGCAACGTTAGCTATAAGCTATATGAGGGTATAAGTGATTTTTATAGAAGTTGTATAAATATGCACAAAGCATATGATAAAGATAATAAACACAAGAATATACATCAGGTTCTTTATAAATATGTAAAGCTTATAAATAGACAACAAAGGGAAGACAATAGTATACAAAAGACGCTATGTAAAAAATAGGAGGGGAGATTCACTGTATGTACGTGAAGAAGAACAGCTGGGTTAAGCATTTAGACTTTATACTGGCTGATTTGTTGTGCATTAATTTAACGTTATTGATTGCATATTTTCTACGTAATGGAGTACGTAATGTATATGCACTAAAGGAGTACATAACACTTCTTTTTGCAATAATGGCACTGCATTTCTGCATAAGTTTTTTCTCGAATACATATTCAGACATCCTAAGAAGAGGATACTTTCAGGAATTTAAAAGAGTACTTGTTCATAATACAGGATTAATGCTATGTGTAATGGTATTTATGTTCTTTACTCATACAGGAGCAATATACTCAAGATTAATGATTTTTGCATTCTGGGTAATGGACATTTTTGCAATGTATTTTGTACATATTTGCTTAAAAACATTTTTAGGAAAAAGAGATTACCGAGAGAAGAAGCAAACCAAACTTTTGATAATTACTACACCGGAAAATATGGAGAAAGTAATCAGTGAAGTAAACGATGGACCGGACAAGAGTTTTGAAATAGTAGGAATAGCATTAAACACAAATGAGGAAGGAATTAAAGAGTGCCAGGGAATACCGGTAGTTTCAGAAGTAACAGATATGTATGACTATGTTTGCAAAAATGTTGTAGATGAAGTTTTACTTAATTTAAACTATCCATCAGATAAGTTTGATCAGATAGTGGAAACTTTAGTTAATATAGGAATTACCGTAGATATTAAATTAAATATTAAGTTTAATGGTGGAACTCAGGAGTTCGGACACATTAACGATACTAAGATTATAAGAACAAGTGCCAATACTGTAACAATAACAGAGATGGCATTAAAGAGAGCCATGGATATCTGTGCAGGCATTGTCGGATGTATAGTTACAGGTATACTTTTTATATTTGTGGCACCTGCAATTAAGATAGCAGATCCTAAGGGACCTGTATTCTTCGGACAGAAGAGAGTTGGTCGTAACGGAAGAACTTTTACAATATATAAGTTCCGTTCTATGTATGTAGATGCGGAAGAACGTAAGAAGGAACTTATGGCGAAGAACAAGATGGACGGTCTTATGTTTAAGATGGACGCTGATCCTAGAATTATAGGAAGCGGTCCTGACGGAACAAGAAAGGGACTTGGATATTATCTTAGACATCTGTCTATAGATGAATTCCCTAACTTCTGGAGTATCTTAAAAGGCGATATGAGTCTTGTAGGAACAAGACCACCAACAATGGATGAATACAATCAGTACGAATTGCATCACAAGAGTCGTCTGGCAGCAAAACCGGGACTTACAGGAATGTGGCAGGTAAGCGGCAGAAGTGATTTTACTGATTTCGAAGAAATAGTAAAAATGGACAGCGATTATATTAAGAACTGGAATATAGGACTTGATATAAAAATAATTCTGAAAACAGTGCTGGTAGTGCTGGGACAGAAGGGATCGGTGTAATATTTGGCAAAATATGCAAGGGGATAAAAAGTGCATAAGAAGAATAAAGATAAATTAAGAATCGCAATGTTAGGTCATAAGAGAATACCTTCAAGAGAAGGTGGCGTGGAAATTGTGGTGGAAGAACTTTGTACAAGAATGGTTAACAAAGGTCACAAAGTAACATGCTACAACCGTGGCGGACATCATGTTAGCGGTAAGGAATTTGACAGTGCGAAGATTAAAAACTACAAAGGAATAAACCTGAAAACAGTGCCTACAATAAACTGCAAAGGGTTGGCAGCAATGTCAGCCTCAGTTTTTGCAGGCATAAAAGCGTCTATGGGAAGATACGATATTGTTCATTTTCACGCAGAAGGACCTTGTGCAATGTTATGGCTTCCTAAGTTATTCGGCAAGAGATGCATAGCAACAATTCACGGACTGGACCATCAGAGAGCTAAGTGGGGCAAGCTTGCAAGTACATATATAATGATGGGTGAAAAGTGTGCAGTAAAGCACGCAGATGAGATAATAGTACTAAGTAAAGGTGTACAGGATTATTTCAGAGAAACATATGGAAGAGAGACTAAGTTTATTCCTAACGGAGTAAACAGACCTATAGTAAGAGAGCCACAGATTATCAAAGAGAAATTCGGCTTAAACAAAGACGAATACATTCTCTTTCTTGGAAGATTGGTTCCAGAAAAAGGACTTAGATATCTGGTAGAGGCTTTCAAAAAAGTAAAAACGGACAAGAAACTGGTAATAGCCGGTGGAAGTTCAGATACAGATGAGTTCGCTAACGAACTAAGACAGATGGCAAAAGATGACGACAGAATAATCTTTACAGGATTTGTTCAGGGCGAGGAACTGGATGAGTTGTATAGTAATGCGTATGTATACACACTTCCAAGCGACCTGGAGGGAATGCCACTGAGCCTGCTTGAAGCAATGAGCTATGGTAACTGCTGTCTTGTGTCAGACATAGATGAATGCGCGTCAGTTGTAGAAGACAAGGCACTGGTATTCAAAAAATCAGATGTAGATGACTTAAGAGAAAAACTACAGCAGACTTGTGATAAGCCTAAGATGGTTAAGAAGTATAAAGAAGAAGCTGCAGATTTCATTTGCAAAAAATACAATTGGGATGATGTGGTTGAGAAAACAATGGAGTTGTATAGAGGAGTCTGAAATGGAAATAGGAAAGACAAAAGATAGAGAAAAATGGGTTGACTATGTAAAGGTTATAGCGTGCGTGTTAGTTGTATTAGGACATTTTTTTCAAAGTATGGTTAAGGCTACGATAATACCAGATAATGATTTATATAGTTGGTTTAATAAGACAATATATTATTTCCATGTACCTTTGTTTTTTATATGTAGTGGATATTTATATCAAAAATATAGCAGAATTAAAAATATACTAGATTGGAAAAATAATATAATAAAAAAGTTAATTGCGCTTGGAATACCTTATTTTGTATTTTCGATTGTAACATGGATACTAAAAACAATGTTTGCAGGAAGTGTGAATGATGAAATGTCTGGGTTAGCAGAATCCTTATTTAAAAATCCAACGGCACCTTATTGGTATTTGTATAGTTTGTTTTTTATCTTTTTAATTACTATTACATATAAAAATAAAACTAATAAAATGTTATTGATTGCGTTTGCTATTGTTCTTAAAGCCATTGCATTATTGACAGGGGGAGTTGGAATATATGCTATTTCAACAGTTATGGCGAATGAAATATGGTTTGTTATAGGAATGTGCTTGACTGACATTGATATGGATAAGATGAATAATAGATTTGTAGGGATGCTGTTGGGAATTATATTTATCGTGTTAAGTGTGGTTGCTTATAAACAGAATATAACAAATGGCCTAGTTACATTTATACTTGGATTGTTAGCATGTGTTTCTGTTCTGTGGATAATGATTTCGTGTAGAAGATATAACAATAGATTTATGGATTATGTTGCAAAGTATACAATGCCAATATTTTTAATGCATACCTTATTTGCGGCACCAGTTAGAATTGTGTTAATGAAGATGGGATTAACCAATTCGATAATCCAAATAGTGATTGGATTAGCCATAAGTTTTATAGGACCTATATGTACAGCGATAGTATTGGAAAAAACAAAGTATTTGGAATTCGTGATTTATCCGAATAAAGTAATTAAACTATTGAAAAGGAGATAGATTGTGAAAATTTTAATGGTTAATAAATTTCTTTATCCTAATGGAGGTTCAGAAACATATATATTCAAATTAGGTGAGTATTTAGAAAGGCAGGGACACAAAGTACAATACTTTGGAATGGAACATGAAGGAAGATGTGTTGGAAATCATGCAGAAGCCTATACATCTGATATGGACTTTCATGGAGGTTCAAAACTTTCTAAACTGACTTATCCAATTAAAACTATATATTCAAGTGAGGCAAGAAAGAAAATCAGACTTGTTCTTGAAGACTTTCAGCCTGATGTGGTCCATTTAAATAACTTTACATATCAGATAACTCCAAGTGTTATATTAGAAATAAAGAAATGGTCAAAACAGACAGGAAATAAATGCAAGATAGTATTTACAGCGCATGATTATAATCTGGTTTGCCCAAATCATATGTGCAACAATCCAAATACACACGAAAATTGTGAAAAGTGTTTAGGCGGACATTTTATGAATTGCTTTAAAGGTAAGTGTATTCATGGAAGCACAGCCAAATCAGCAGTTGGAACAATGGAAGCAATGTTTTGGAAAATGAAAGGAACATATAAATACATAGATTCAATGATATGTTGTAGTGAATTTATGAAGACAAAGATGGATTCAAATCCTTTGTTTGCAAGTAAGACTATTGCACTTCATAATTTTATAGATAAAGTTGAATGGAAAGAAGCAGAGAAGAAAGATTATGTTCTTTACTTCGGAAGATTTTCAAAAGAAAAAGGAATAGGAACACTTATAGAAGTGTGTAAGAAACTTCCAGATGTTCAGTTTATATTTGCGGGAACAGGTCCTTTGGAAGAAATTAATGGAATTAGCAATATTAAAAATGTAGGTTTTCAAAAGGGAGAAGCTCTTGAAAAACTTATAAGAGAAGCAAGATTCTCTATATATCCATCAGAATGGTATGAAAATTGCCCATTTTCAGTAATGGAAAGTCAGATGTATGGAACGCCGGTTCTTGGTGCTAATATTGGAGGAATTCCAGAACTGATATCAGTAGGAAAGACTGGGGAATTGTTTGAAAGCGGCAATGGCGAAGATTTAAAGAGTAAAATCGATGAATTGTGGAATGACAAAGAAAAGTTAGATAAATACAGTGAAAACTGTAAAGATATTAGCTTTGATACTATTGAGGAATATTGCAATAAATTGATTAAGATATACGAATAAAAGGAAAATAGGAGAGGAAGCAATGGCAGAGAAGAAATTAAATGGTACAGTTATCGTAACATATAGATGTAACGCACGTTGCTCAATGTGTAACAGATACAAGGCACCATCAAAACCAGAAGAAGAAATTTCAATTGAAACAATTAAGAAGTTACCTAAGATGTACTTTACAAATATAACAGGTGGAGAACCTTTTATACGTACAGACTTGAAGGACATTGTTAGAGAATTATATAAGAAGAGCGATAGAATTGTTATTTCAACTAATGGATTCTTTACAGATAGAATTGTTGATTTATGTAAGGAATTTCCTAATATCGGAATTCGTATTTCAATTGAAGGTCTTGAACAGACAAACAATGAAATCCGTGGATTAGATGACGGATATAACAAAGGTTATACAACACTTAAGAAATTACGTGAAATGGGAATGAAGGATGTTGGTTTCGGAATGACAGTTCAGGACAAGAATGCACCTGATTTAGTACCACTTTATAAGATTTCTAATGAAATGGGAATGGAATTTGCAACTGCTTCATTACATAATAGTTTCTATTTTGTAGAAGCAAAAAATATAATTAAAGATCGTCCAATGGTAGCTAAGAATTTCGAAGATTTAATTAATGAATTACTTAGATCAAAGAGTCCTAAGAAATGGATGAGAGCATATTTTAACCATGGTCTTATTAATTATATTTATGGACAGAAAAGATTACTTCCTTGTGATATGAGTTTTGATACATTCTTTATTGATCCATATGGTGATGTAATGCCATGTAACGGAACAAAAGACAAAGAAGTAATGGGTAACTTAAACAATCAGAGCTGGGATGAATTATGGAATAGCCCTGAAGCAGAGCAGGTTAGAGCAAAGGTTCGCTGCTGTGACAGAGACTGTTGGATGATAGGTTCAGTGTCTCCAGCAATGCACAAGTACATCTGGAAACCTGGATTCTGGGTACTTAAACATAAGTTTAAAGCATTGTTTAGTAAACACCCATATAGTATGTATGAGAATAAAATTGTACGTGACTACAGAGATGGCAAGGTAACTAAAGAAGAATTAGATAAATGCAGTACTTGTGATATGTGCGCAACAATTAATGACGGATTAAGCGACGCTTCAAGAGAACAGCTTAAAGATAAGAGCGGTGAAGAAATAGTTGATGCAGATATTGCAAAACAGATGGGAGAATAGGTGCTATTAAGCAAACATAGGGAGAAATAAATACATATGAAAGTTATTGCTTTAAAAAATATAATTTTAGAAAAAAATACTATCACATATAAGTTTGATATTCCAGAAGAATTAAGAAAACATATTAATATGGAATATATTGATGAACATAATCAAGGAACTTTATTTGTGAGACCACAAAAAGAAACAAAATTGGAAGAAATTCCAAAATCTATATTGTCGATTCCGTTTATTGGGACGATGATGGGAATTGCAATGTTGTATCAAATTCCTATTAAAGTTGATGAAGTGGATGCTGACTATTTGAAATCAACACAAGAACTAGGATTGATTTTTAACAAGATGTATCCACAAGGAAATCTGAAATTGAAAGTGATTTCAGATAGAGTTATTGAAAATAAAAAGAACAGTGTTGGAACAAACAAAACATCGGTGTTCTTTACAGGTGGAGTTGATGCTACAAGTGCATTGGTTGAAACAATTAATCTAAAACCGTTATTGATAAATATAGTTGGTGGAGACATAGCACTTTCAAATCAAAAAGCACATAGCAGATTAGAGGAGTATTTTAACAAAGTTAAAAATAATATTCCAGGAGTAGACTATTGTTTTGTTGAATCTAATTGTAGAGAATTGTTTAAAGAGTATTCCTTTGACGAGAAATTCAAAAAGTTTATTGATAGAGAACTGTGGTGGGGATATTGGGCAAGCATTGCACATATAGTTGTGATGACTGCTGTTATAGCCCCAGTGATTTATTCGAAAAATATCAATTGCCATTATATAGGATCTTCGCATTCATCACTAGATAGCGCATTTGATGCCAATAATGAAGAAATAATTAATGCAATTAATTATTGTGGTTGTAAATTTATATCAGCTGATGCGGACTTGGATAGAAATGAGAAGGTTAAAAAGATAGTAGATTATTCTTCTAAAACAAACAAGTATTTCGAATTACAGGTTTGCTGGAATAAACAGGAGGGAATGAATTGCTGCAAATGTGAAAAATGCTATAGAACAATGATGAATATTTTGTCGGCACATGGAGATCCTAATAAATTTGGGTTTAGATATGATACTAAAAAAATGAAAGAAATAAGAACATTCTTAGAAACAACACCGATAAAATTAAGTTATTGGGAAACGACACAACATATGTTTGTGAAAGAGAAGGATTATTGGAAAGATACTGAATTATCATGGTTTATTGATTTTAAATTTAATAGACCTAAAGCATATGCCTATAAGATAATTAAAAGAGTAATAAGTAAGTTCAAATAGTAGATTTAACTAAAAAAGCGAGGACGCAAATGAGTGATATTACAATTCTAACACCTACTTATAATAGAGAGAAACTTCTGCACAAACTGTACAAGTCCTTATGTAATCAGAAAGATAAAGAGTTTGAGTGGATTGTTGTTGACGATGGAAGCAATGACAATACAGACGAGTATATTGAGACAATACAGAAGAAAGCAGATTTTCCCATTAGGTATTATAAAAAAAATAATGGGGGGAAGCACACGGCTCTTAATTATGGATGCCAATATGTTAAAACTAAATTGGTGTTTATTGTTGATAGTGATGACACACTAACAGATGATGCAATTTTAACAATTCAGCGAATATATGAAAAATATAAAAATGAAGATGACATTTGTGGGTTTAGTTTCCTGAGGGGAAAATCAAGAGGGGGGTATTTAAGCACATCGGGAGTACCAGAAGACGGAATGAAAGAGTCTTTTGTTGAGTGTAGAATAAATAGAAACATCGGTGGAGACATGGCTGAAGTTTGGTATACTCATTGCTTAAGAGAGTATCCGTTTCCTGAATTTTTGGGTGAAAAATTTTTGGGAGAAGATATTGTTTGGGTACAGATGTCTAAAAAATATAAGATGAGATTCTTTAATAAAGTTATTTATATTTCAGACTATTTAGATGAAGGATTGACTAATAACAGGCGAAAGCATAACATAAGTTCGCCAAACGGTTGTGTTGCGAGAGCGAAAACTTTTTTAGAATCAGATTCAATTTTAAAAGCAAAAATAAAAGCAGCATTACAATATCAAATATATGGAAGGTTTGCAGCACATTCATTAAAAAAATTATTTGAAAATACAAATAGTAAGTTGTTGTATATATTATGTTTTATTCCATCACAAGTATTGTATTACAAGTGGAAAAATAAATATCAAGAAAATATTTAGTGAAAGTATATGTGAGGAGAATTAGGATGAACACAAATAAAGCAAGAGTTATAGCATTATATTTACCGCAGTTTCACCCAGTACCGGAAAATGATAAATTTTGGGGGAAAGGGTTCACAGAGTGGACAAATGTTGCAAAGGCAAAACCGCTTTTTCGTGGGCATAACCAGCCACGAATTCCGGCAGATCTTGGATTTTATGATTTAAGATTACCTGAAATTAGTGAGGCACAAGCTGAATTGGCGAAGGAAGCAGGGATTGAAGGATTCTGCTATTGGCATTATTGGTTTGGAAACGGAAAGCAGGTACTGGACATGCCTTTTGAAAGAACGGTAAATAGTGGGAAACCAGATTTTCCATTTTGCCTGGGTTGGGCAAACCATGATTGGACGACTAAAACTTGGGAGAAAGGAAAAGGAAGATCTAAAGATACCATGATTTTCAAACAGGAATATCCAGGTGATGAAGATTATATAATGCATTTTAATCAATTTCTTAAAGCATTTAAGGATGATAGATATATAAAAGTTGATGGTAAACTATTATTTTTAGTATTTAATCCTTTTGGAATACCCGACGTCAAACATTTTACTGAATTGTGGAACAAATTAGCAAAGGAGAATGGATTAGAAGGATTTCATTTTGTGGCAAGTAATTCAGCACCAAAGCTGAAATTGGATAGTACTACGAGTTCCTTTGAAAATGATTACAAAAAGAAAATAGAAGGAACTAGGGCGCTAGGATTTGATGCTGTAATGACGTCAAATCAAAAAAATGCGGAATTGAAGGTTGCTGGAAAATTCAGAAAAATACTAAATTCAATTGTGCGTCGTTTTATGCCAAGTTTATATGTTGAAAAGTATTCGTATAAAAAAATTATAGAGAATCTGTATACAAATCTGGATAAACGAAATGATGTATATCCACAGTTATTAGCTGGCTGGGACAGATCTCCAAGATCCGGGAGAAAGGCGATTGTTTATTATGGGACAACACCAGAAACATTTAAGTATGCTGCTGAGATGGCTGTCAAACAAGTTGAAAATAAAGAGCCAGATCATAAAATTATTTTCTTAAATTCATGGAATGAATGGGGAGAGGGAGCATACATGGAACCTGATTTAGAATTCGGAAAGGGCAAGATAGAGGCTTTAGCAGAAGTTCTCGACATTAAAAAAGTCTGATATTTTGTCGAATGTTTGTCAAAAATTTAATATGCTAAATTATAAATATGGAGAGGCAAAAATGGAGAAGAAGGTTGGAATATTAACATTTCATGGAGCAGATAATCTTGGTGCTGTATTGCAAGCATATGCACTTTGTAAATATATAACTTATAATATTAATGTACAGGCTGAAATTGTGGATTATATTTGCGATGAAGTGGAAAAAACAAGATATGCAAATAATTGTAACGTTATAAAGAAAATGCCACTTATGTTGTATTATAAAATAAAGCGCACAGGTTTTGAAAAGTTCAGAGATAAATTTCTTTCTCTGTCCGACAGAAAATATGTACGCGATGATATTGAAAATTGTAATTTGTTATATTCTACGTTTATAACAGGAAGTGATCAAGTTTGGAATATAGAATGTTCAGGTGAGGACAATACATATTTTCTTGATTTTGTAGAAATAGGAAAAAAGAAAATTGCATATGCGGCAAGTATCGGATCAATTGAGTTTAAAGAAGAAAAGATTAAAGAAATTAAAAAACTTTTAAAAGATTTTAATGCAATTTCTGTTAGAGAATCATCTTCAATACAAAAGTTAGGGTTAGAGGAGAAAACACCAATTTTACCTGATCCTGTTTTCTTGCTTGATAAAAGTCAATGGGAAGATGTTGTTACAAATAGGGTCAAAAAGAAAAAGTATATTTTAGTTTATTTAATACAGGAAGATGTTAATGTTGTTAGAGCAGCTAGAGAATACGCAGCAAAGTATAATTATGACATTATAATAAATAAAAAAAGTATTAAGTTTATTTTAAATAATTCTCCAGATTGTTTTTTGAATTGGATTGATAATGCGGAGGCTGTTTTTACTAATTCTTTTCACGGCACAGCCTTTTCTATTATATTTAAAAAAAAGTTGGCAGCGGATATTGCTTTAAGTAATGGAGGTGTAAATAACAGAATAAGAGAGTTACTATGTTCGGCAGGATTGGAAGAATGTATTATTTCGAATAATAAAATTAAACCTGTGAGAGCAGAAGCAGATGAATGGTTAAAAGTACAAAGAAAGAAAGCGTATGATTTCTTGAAAAAGAATATATAAGATTTAGACAATAAATTTGAGTGTGTATTGTGTTGGCTTTGGACAAAAGAAGGGAAAATATGCAGAAATTTTATAAATTTAAACATAATAATTTAGAAGTTAATAAAAAAAGTTCATCGGGTGGTGCATTTACATTATTAAGTAATAAAATTTTTGAAAAAGGCGGAATAGTTTATGGTTGTGTACTTGATGATGAATTTAATGCTATTCATATAAGGGCTGAGAACAAAGAAATCAGGAATAAAATGAGAGGGTCCAAATATATTCAAAGCAATATACTTAAATCGTTTGACTTAGTTGCTTCAGATCTAAAGGAATGTCATAAAGTTTTATTCTCAGGCACGCCATGTCAGATTAATGCAATGTTGAATTATTTAAAACAGAAAAAAATTTCTACAAAAGAACTGATTACGGTTGAAGTTATATGTCATGGGGTAGGAAGTAGTAGATTTTTTCATGATTATGTTAAAGATAAAGAAAAAAAGGAAAAGTCAAAAGCAGTAGATGTATGTTTTAGATCTAAATACAGAACAGGCCAAAAGCAAGATATGTCAATAAAATTTAAAAATGGAAAAACATATCATGCAGCATCAACTAATTTAGATTGGTTTTATTCTATTTATTTGAAGAATTTAATTCTTAGACCCTCTTGCTATAAGTGTAAGTTTGCTAAACAGGATAGAATAGCAGATATTAGCATTGCAGACTATTGGAAAAAAGATGAAACTGAGGATTATTCTTTAATTATATGTAATACGGATAAAGGTGGAAGATTGTTGACGAACAAAATCGATGGAGAGTTTGTTGAGATAAATAAAGCTAAAGTTCATCAGCCGCATATGAATGCTCCTTGTAACAAACCTATTGATAGGGATCAATTTTGGAAAGTATATTTATATCAAGGGTATGAAGAAGTTCAAAAAAAATGGGGAAATAATACGCTTAAAGGACGAATAAAATATATGATGGCAGAAATACTACAGATTCTTCATATTACAGGGATTGTTAAAAAGATGATGAAGAGGGCGAAAAATGACTAAAAAAAGGGAAAAAATACATAATAAATTAAAACAAGAGCAGCCCATACTTTTTCATAGTAAAGAGGAATGTTGTGGCTGCTTGGCATGCGTTGCAATTTGTCCAATGCAAAATATAACAGTAAGTGTAGATGAGGAGGGATTTGAATATCCCGTGATTAGTGGAGAGAAGTGCGTTAAGTGTAATAGTTGTATAAGTGTGTGTCCGTTAAAAATAAAATAAAAATAATGAAAGGTTAAGATAATGGGAAAATTGAAGTTTGGCATATTTTCATTTTGTTTACTAACAATATTTTTATTCCCAATTTTACCACAGTATATATATATAATTGGTGGAATTAATGTTGTAAATATGTTGATAGCCATTTTTGTAATAATTTATGTGTTATTGTATGGAAAGGTTATAAAGCCTCAATTAAAAAATAATATTATATTTTACTGGTTGTTTATGATAATGGTGGCAATAAGGTATTTAATTGACTCTGAACCATTGAAGGCGATTACATACATGTTAGCTTTTGTGTTGTTACAATGGTTTTTTATTTCAATCATAGACTCGGAAAGTAGATTTAGTAAGGCAGTTGATACTTTGATCGCAGCTGGATGCTTTCTGGGAGTGTTAGGAATAATTGAGGCTATATTCAAGACAAATTTTATTCAGCTATTTGCAAGTAGTAATATTGAATTTTTTTACGATGTAAGATATGGTTTACTTAGAATTATGACAACGTTTGGACAACCTATTACATATGGTTTATATCAGGTTTTTGTGATAGTTTTAATAAATTATAGAATGGGAGTTGTCGGAAAAAATAAACAGTTGAAGTTATGCTATTTTATTTCGGTTTTAAATATATTTTTAACAGTGTCAAGAATTCCAATTTTGGCTTATATATTAGTACAAGTTGTGCTAATATATCATAAATCACAAAAGAAATTTCTAAACTATTTAATAATTGGTTGTGTTGTAATTCTTATTTGCATAATATTTGGTACAGCATTTGGTTTGAAAATTCCTTTTGTTGATGATTTGGTTCAAACGATTAGCCAAATATTTTCGGGCAATACGGAGAGTACAAGTAAAACTATTGGTGTAGGTAATAGGTTTGATTTGTGGTCTTGGGTATATTTGTCTATGGGAAATCATTGGACATGGGGGAATGGCATGACGGCAAAATTTGCGTATGAAGTGTACACATGGCAAACAAAAACGTCAATTGAAAACCAATATCTTTTTGTGTTATGGCACAATGGAATAGTGGGATTAGTAATGTTAATTCTTTCCTATATTTCAACTTTGATTTTTACATGGAAAAGACGAAAACAATATATTAATCAAGGTAATGAAAAAATATCATTTAATGTTGTGATGTTTGTTATAATGATTGTTTATTATATCGCTGAACTAGGTGTTCAGGAGACTGATATGACACGTATGTATTCAGTATTCATTGCACTAATTATTGCCTATAATAGGATTGCAAATAAAACAATTGAAAAGAAGAATATTGAAATGAACATCAAAATTTAAGGAGTAGACAAGTTAATGAGCGAAAATAATTATAAAAAAGCCGGAACGTTTTATTTGGTTGGCAACGTATTTAACAAAGGAATAGCTTTTTTGACGGTTCCGGTTTTTACAAGAATTTTGTCAACTTCAGATTATGGTATAGTAACAACATATAATTCGTGGATAGGTATTCTTAGTATGATTATGGGATTTGCTTTACATATGAGTATTAGAATGGCTAGTGTTGATTACAAAGAAAAAATAGATGACTTTATGTCGACTATAGTTATGTTTACAAGTATCACATCTGCAGTAATGATTGCTATTGCTTTTGTATGTATTAAAGTGTTTCACATAGATATTAATCTTTCTCTTGTTATTATTTGTATGATGCATGCATATGCAACAGCTACGATTGAAGATTATTCTAGTTACCTGATGATGCAGTATAGATATAAGAGAAGAACGGCATTGATGATTTTACCTAATTTTATATCTGTTGTAGTATCTATTATAACAATAAAATTAATTTTAAAGACGAACTTATATTTGGGAAGAATCATACCAACTGCAACTATAACTACAATTTTTGGTATTATGATTGTGATATTAGTATTAAGAAAAGGTAAAATACAGATAAAAAGGGAGTACATAAGGTACGCAATGGCCATATCAGCACCATTGATTTTTCATGGTATTGCATTAAACATACTTTCACAGTCTGACAGAATAATGATAACGGCTCTGGCTGATTCTTCACAAACAGGAATATATAGTTTGATTTATAATTTTAGTATGATTGCAACTGTAATAACAACAACGTTGGAAGGGGTATGGGTTCCTTGGTTTATTAATAAGTTAAAAGAAGGTTCAAGAAAAGAAATTGGAGTTGTGGCAAAAGACTACATTCATTTAATGACTTATGCAATGTCATGCTTATTGCTAGTGGCTCCAGAGGTAGTTAAGATATTGGCAAATAAAAATTATTGGGAAGGCATTTCGATTATTCCTCCTGTTGTATTGGCTAATTATGTTATTTTTGCTTATTCGCTTTACGTTAATATAGAGCATTACTATAAAAAAACACCATATATTACAATCAACACCATAATTGCAGCAGTTAGTAATATTATTTTAAATTTTATTTTTATTCCAAAATTTGGTTATGTTGCAGCAGCTTATACAACGCTTGCATCATATGTTATTTCATTTGCATTACATTCTAGATATGCAAAAAAATTGGAACCCGATTTATATCCTTTAAAACAGTTTATTATACCGTTATCACATCTATTAGTAATTACAGTAATGTTTTACTTATTTAAAGAACAATTTGTGGTACGATGGGCATTGATGATCGTTTATGTTTTACTTATGGCCTTTAGAGAACGTTATAGGTTAAAGATATATTTTCCTGAAATACATTTTTTTAGAAAGGCACATAAATAATTTGAAATCACTAAGTAATGAAGATAGGAGAATATATAATGAAAATTGGAATGATGGGATTTGATTTTGAAAGTCCTAATAAAGGATGCGAGGCTCTTACATATTCGTTTATAAATATGCTTTTAGAGTGTTATGGGAATGACTTGCAAATAGTAAATTTTTCATATGGTGGATTTGGTATATTCCCAGAAAGATATCCAGAAATAGACTTTTTGATTAGACGTCCTAAAATAAAAAATCCAATTGATTGGATAAAAATAAAAAATGAAATGGCAGGACTAGATATAATCTTTGATGTCACTTTTGGAGATGGCTTTTCAGATATATATGGGAAAATGTGGAACTTTACAACAGATATGTTAAAACAACTAGCAATTAATTCCAAAAAACCTTTGATTCTTTTACCTCAGACATATGGTCCTTATAAGAACTTTTTACTAAAAAAATGGGCAGAACAGTTGGTAAAAGAATGCCATATGGCATATTCAAGAGACACAGCGTCGGCTAAAGAAATGAACATAAAATGTAAAGATAAAATTAGGGTTATTACAGATATGGCATTTGGCTTACCATATGATAAAACAATGTATAATATAGATAAAACAAGAATTAACGTAGGAGTTAATGTGTCGGCATTGCTATGGGATAGTGGATATGCAAAAGATAATAAATTTGAATTAAAAGTTGATTACTACACATATATAATGAATTTAATAGAGAAATTGTTGGAAATGGATAAATATGCTGTTCACTTGATTCCACATGTCATTTCTACAAATAATTATAACAATGCTGAAAATGATTTACGACCATGTAAGGAAGTTAAAAATAGATTTTTTGATAATGATAAAGTGATTTGTGCACCGGCATTTGAAACTCCAATAGAAGCAAAAAGTTATATAGCTAATATGGATATTTTTGTTGGGGCAAGGATGCATGCAACAATTGGAGCTGTTTCAGCAGGTGTAGCAACAATTCCGTTTGCTTATAGTAAAAAATTTAAAACAATGTTTGGTAATTTGGATTATAAATATGTTATAGAAGCAAGAAATATGGATACAGATGCAGCATTAAAACAGACGAAAGATTGGATAGTTAATTATAATGAATTAGAAAAAGCATCTTTGAAAGCAAGAGAAAAGACAAGAGATAAATTGAATCTATTAAAGAAGGAGATATCCGTATTTGTAAATAAATAATTTATTATTTATTTACAGATTTTGCTATATTGTATACTTGTAATAATAAAAAATGGAAATAATGGCAATTAATTATTATTTTATGGTAGAAAGGAGAAGGCATATTTGCATATGGATATTAAAATAACTTGTTGCAATATGCTGGGTAATATATGATAAATTGTACAGATGAGAGAAATGCACAAATATTAATTGAATTACTAAAAAAACATGGAATTAGAAAGGTGGTTGCAAGTCCTGGGACTACAAATGCTTGTTTGGTTTCAAGTATGCAAAATGATCCTTTTTTTGAAATATATTCTGCACCAGAAGAAAGATCGGGAGCTTATATGGCATGTGGTATGGCAGCTGAAACAGGAGAAGCAGTTGTTCTCAGTTGTACAGGAGCAACAGCATCTAGAAATTATATGCCGGCATTGACTGAGGCATATTATAGACAACTACCAATTTTAGCGGTAACTTCATCTAGAAGAAATGCTTATATTGGACATAATTGTGACCAAGTTACAGATAGAACAGTTTTGCCTAACGATATTGCAAAATTAAGTGTGCAAATGCCTATAGTTTTTGATGATGTTAGTGAATGGAACTGTACGATTAATGCGAATAAGGCGATTTTAGAATTATTCCATAGAGGTGGAGGACCGGCACATATTAATTTGGAAACTACATATAGCAAAAAAACTGTTACTGATATTAAACCGGTAAGGGCAATTTTTAGATATGATGCGTTGGACAAATTACCAGATATAAATGCAAAAAGTGTGTGTGTGTTTGTTGGATCACATATACAGATGTCAAAAAAATTACAGAATGCTATATCTGATTTTTGTGAGAAGTATAATGGAATAGTGTTGTGTGACCATACGAGTAATTATCGTGGAAAGTATAGAGCATTTTGTAACATTGTTACAGGTCAGTACTATTGGAAATCAAAGATTAAAAATGTTGATTTAATACTTCACATAGGGAATATATCATCTTCAGATTATGGCATTAACGCAGGTGAAGTCTGGAGAATAAATCCAGACGGAGAAATAAGAGATACATTTAGAAAACTTTATAAAGTGTTTGAAATGGATGAATTAGAATTTTTCGAAGCGTATAATAAAATGAGAGAGTATAAAGAAGATGATAGTTTTCTGAATTTATATAAAAAAGAAGAAGGTGAAATATTGGAAAAAATTCCAGAGTTACCGTTTTCAAATATTTGGGTGGCAAGTGTTACGGCAAAAGAACTCCCAGATAACTCGGTTTTACATTTAGGAATTCGTAACTCTTTAAGAAGTTGGAATTTCTTTGATACAAAAGAGTCCGTGAGAGGGTATTCAAACACTGGGGGATTTGGGATTGATGGAAGCATATCAACAATTATTGGGGCAGCACTATGTAACCCAGATAGGTTATACTATTGTGTAGTTGGAGATTTAGCGTTCTTTTATGATATGAATGCGCTTGGAAATAGACACATTCCACCAAATGTTAGAATTTTAGTAGTGAATAATGGTCTTGGATTTGAAATGAAATTTCCTACATCATGGGGATGCAGTATTGCGAATGCAATAGGGGTATCAGAAAATGATTATGTATGTGCAGCAGGACATTATTCTCAGCCTAATTTAATTAAATGCTACGCCGAGGGACTGGGATTTAATTATGTTAGGGTTAACGATAAGAAAGAGTATTTACTTAATCTGAAAGATATAACTAGTGCTAAAATTGCGGAAAAACCAATGATTGTTGAATTGATTGTGGATTCAGAAGATGAAGATATGGCGTTAAATTTAATTGGATCAATTATGGTTGATGATTCAAATTTGGCTAAAGTTGCAATAAAAAAAGCAATTGGGAAAAAAGGGATTAACGCAATAAAAAAGATGGTTAGAAGGTAAGTTATGAACATTCTTATTTTAGGTGGAACAGGAGCAATAGGTAGAGCATTAATTGATTTGTTAAAGAGCACATCATGGAATGTATTGGTCACGAGTAGAAATGTTAGGGAGAATGAAAATAATATTAGATATGTTAAGGGAAATGCACATGAAGAGGAGTTTTTGAAACAATGTCTAGAAATAGAGCATTGGAATGCTATTGTAGATTTTATGGCATATTCTACAAAAGAATTTTCTGAAAAAGTGGATTTATTCCTTAACAAAACGGATCAATACTTTTTTTTAAGTTCAAGTAGAGTTTATGCAGAAAGTAATATACCAATAACCGAAAACTCAAAAAGAATCATAGATGTTTGTGAAGATGAGGAATACTTGAAAACTGATGAGTATGCTTTGGCGAAGGCTCGACAGGAGAACATTCTTTTTAACTCATCAAAGAAAAATTGGACAATAATCCGACCATATAAAACATATAATGATAACAGATTCCAACTAGGAATGTTTGAAAAAGAGGACTGGTTATATAGAGTTATGATGGGAAAAACATTAGTGTTTCCGAAAGAGATGGCTAAAAAGAAAACCACACTTACTAATGCTATAGACGTATCGGTTGCAATTAAGAATTTAATTGGAAATCAAGCAGCGTATGGAGAGGCGTTTCATATTACTACAACAGAATCAATTACTTGGCAAAATGTGCTTGATATATATATATATTTTCTACAAAAAAGTACGGGCAAGCATTACAAAATTAAATATATAGATAATATAGAAAAATTCTATGAGATATGGAATAAATATCAAATAAAATATGATTGTAATATTGATAGAATATTTGATAATTCAAAAATTAATAATGTAATAAACAAAAGTATTTCATATACTAGATTTGAAGATGGATGTGTCAATTGTATGAATAATTTCTTGGACAATCCATCATGGCGTAGAATTAATTGGAAGTTAAATTTTTGGATGAACACAATTTCAAATGAGAAAATAGCAATATGGAATGTAATAGGTAAGAGAGAAAAATTAAGATTTATAAAATATTTCTTTAGTAAATAGGTTATCATAGGTATAAAATCGCAAATTAAGTTGCTATTACAGTATAGGGTAAGCGCAATTAAACTTTTTGAGGTTAAGAAAAATTCAATTATAATATTATATTGAATAAAGGTGAGTAATTTTGAAAATTTCTGAAAAGAGAAAAGAATACTGTTATAGTAATATCCTATTTAAGACAATCTATAAAAAAATAAGTTGCGTGGAGAAGGGAGTATCTAAGATAGAAGCATATTTTTCATTTATATAGATGAAAATAAAATGACTATGTGTGTAGAAAGCCCCAGAGAATGTTCATTTATTTTTTATTAGTAATAATGTAATAATTGCTGTGGCGGTTGAGATTGTAATATATGATACTTTTATCATATATTTAATAAAAAGTAGGACAACTTAGGCAAATTGTATTAGCAATTTGCTACTATTAAAACTAAAAAATGTTTATATAGATGTTTTTCAAAAATATTTGTTAGATTAGAGGGTTATAAAATGGAAAATATTATTAGAAACATTATAAAAAATGTACTTACTGCCCTTTATCAACCATTTGGAGCAGCAGTACTTCTTGCATTTGTTGCAATGTTTGTATTTATATATGCAAAAGAACATAATTGGAAAAAGAAAGATTTAATAAAAAATATTTGCTTAACATGGTTTTCTTATTTTAAGAAAAGTTGTGAATTTAGAAGAGCATTTTTACTTATCTTTTATTCGACAATGATTTTGTTCAGAACAATTTTAAATCGAGATATTTGGTTTGACCCGTTAAGCGATGTTATGGGTGGCTGGGGTTTATATGACGCCGATGGTAATTTGACTACAGAGGCAATCGAAAATCTCATGTTATTTATCCCATTTGCAGCTCTGCTTTTATGGGCATTTAGAAAAGAACTTCTTGGGGACAAGCCGGGACTTAAAAAGACCATGTGGGTGGCAACAAAGACAGTTGGTATTTTTTCATTTGTCATTGAATTTTCGCAGCTGCTGTTTCACCTTGGAACCTTCCAGATATCGGATTTGGTTTACAATACTTTAGGCGGAACTGTCGGAGGGCTTGCGTATTATATAATTTATAAGTTTAGACATAGGAATGGATAGATTTTCGTTTTGATTTTATAGTCCGGTCGATGCTTAACTCTTTAGTGGAGGAGGCGTTGATTGGGCTTTTTTATAATAATATAAAAACATATTGAAATTAAGTTTTGTTTGATTATAACTTTGGAGTATGTTATTATATTTGTAAAATATAGGAGTAATACAATATGAAACCTGAGGAAGTATTAATAAAGATAAAAACTGAAATTACAGATGAAAAAAAAGATATAAATGAAAAAATGATAGATGATTTAGTCATGAATATATTTCTAAAAAATATGGGATATGAGAGGATAGATGGAAAAAATATACTTAAGGATAGACTGCAATACAATATTAGTAATTGTTTTATTATTTCATATTATTATGAGCTTGATGTTGATAAGGCGTTGAGTTTATTGACAAAAGTAATTGAAAATATGGCTGATAATACTTGGGGAATGTTGTTACATAAAAAAGGTGTATGGTTATTAAATAATAGTATTGTTACTATTGCTGGAGAAGAAAAGTTTAAATCAGACAAGATAGTTTTTAGAATACCATTTAACCAAAAAATAGACGATGAATATTTTCAATATTTTACACATGAAAATTTATTAATAAGAAAAAATACATGTTTTTTTAGAGATATGATTACGTATAGAAATACAGAGTTTAAAAATAAAAAAAATACATGGAATGCATATCATACGGCTTTAAAAAGATTCTTTTCATTTTATATAAACAATGTAAATGATTTTGATAATAATAATATAAAGTCAAGTGATAAATCTAATCGTTACGACGAAATAAAACTAAGTGATTTAGAGCAATATGTGGATCAAAAAGATACTATAGCAACAGTTAACAGTTTAAAAAACCAATTTTTCTATGTTAAAGATTTTATTGTAAAAAGAACGGACAATGGAGAATTTGATGTTAGTAGCAATGTTGTGATAAATAGATGCGAGAAGATATTGCGTAAAAAAATGGAATTAGAAGAAGTGGATGAGAGAAAAATAAAAAAAGCCATTAAGTATTTGGAAGCGGGTAGAAATGGATTAAGAGATAAGACTATTTTTTTGATTTTATTTTACTTTGGAATTGAGCGAAGAAATCTATGCATGCTTAGGTGGAATGAAGATATTACAAATGATTGTAAAATGCTTAAACGAGGAAAAAGAGAGTTTATTATACCTAAATATATACAGAGTAGTTTGAAAAAATTAAGAGAAGAACAACCACTGGATGCAATATATATTTTTGGAAGCAAAAGGACAAGGTATATGCAACCTATGCGAGAGGGTGGTATTAATGAGATTTTGGCTAAACTAACAGATATTGATGAAAACGACATTTTTTATAAATTACTAACTCCGGCTAATATAAGAAAGTGGATGTTTAAATATTTGCTTAAGAATAACTGGCCTATGCAGAATATTATTAATCATATGAATATTACGATAGATAATATTGGAAATTTTGTTACAAAGGATGAAATATGGAAATATCATATTGAGGGCGAAGCTTCAAAAGAAAATCCTTTGGATAAATTTATGAAAGATATAGAGAAATTATAGTTGTAAATTAGAGTATGCTTTAACTGGCGTTTGATAATGAGTGTTCGTTTTGTTATAAGATTTACGAGATTTAGAATAAAATAATTGTTTTTGGAGGGAAAATAGTAAATGCATGAAGAAAAATGTGTTCTATGTTAAAAAAATACAGGAGGGTAATTAAAATGAGAAAATATATGGCAGAGTTCGAATTAAATGTTTCAACATGATATAAGACATTGATTCCTGTCGAGTCGTTGCAGAAAGTCAACGATGGGCATAATTATCATATTTATTTTATTCTTACATGTTCTAAAATATTTATTAAGCCAGAGAGTATTTATTACTTTTTTATATCGAAATCACAAAAAACTAGAGATAGTATAGAAGATGAAATTGATACTATGATAGAAAAGGTTGATGAAGATGATATTGAGAAGAAAATAGGAAAATATATTAGCGTAATGAAAGAAAAAATTTGTAATAATAGAAATAAATATTTTGCATACCAATATGTTTTAGAAAAAGAAATAGACTTGAATTTTTCAGGTTTTTGGATGTCAACAATTGCAGTAATTATATCTGTTATGACAGTGGCATTTACATATGTATCAGATAACAATATAGAGAGTGATATTGAATTAAAAACTAAAAGATTTATATTAACATTTAAAGAAATTGTAAAAGAAGACGTCATAAATTATAAATTGTTTTGCATAATATGCTTTGTGATTATTTGCATAATTTTTGTGAGTGTGTATTATGGGAAGGTTAATAAAGCCAGAAAGAAATATAAGCCGGTTTTAATTGCATTAAGCGAAATTAAAATAAAATGTGAAAATGGAGAAAATGAACAAATGATAGAAACAAAGCAGGAAAGCAATGAAAACAGGCAGTCTTATTAGAAAAAGTCGGATGGAGTGTTCATTATATGATAAGATTCATAAAATTGAGAAAAGGATACGTATAGCTTAAATAATTATTAGGGGCGAATTTTAAAAATAAAGGGTAATTGATAGTGTGTCACTATGATTAGAGATCAAAAATAAGAATTAATACTTTATCAAATAAAAAGATTTCTAAAAGAACTAAACACGAAATTAGAAGGGAGACAATAAGATATGAATAAAAGGAATACCATAATTAATATAAATGGTAATCAGGTAAATATTGCAAAAGATAAAGCAAAAATAAATGCAATACAAAATAACAAAATAGAAACAAATGAATTAGAAACTATTCTAGAAGAAATTGAAAAAAATTTCGATGGGCTAAATAACGAATGTGTAGAAAAAATACTTGATGTGTTAGAAAAGATTGAGAATGAATTCAATGAAATAACACCTAAAAAAAGCAACTTAAAAAATTACTTGAACATTATTTTGACTATAATTACGGGTGTTAATGGTGTTCCAGAATTAGGGGATAATTTTCAAAAATTATATAATTTCATATTAAATACAATAAAGAAATTATAAAGAAGTCGGAGGGATTAGATGGAAAAAAACAATGAAAATGTAATAGAAAAAAGCAAGGAAATCAATAATAAGAAACCTGTTATTATAAATATTTTTAAAAAAGAGATTAATATAGATACAAAGGAAGGACAAATAAATTTAGCCACAAAGGGTGGAAAAATAAACGCCTCAAACTACAAGAAAGAGATAGTAAATAATCCAAAGATAATAATAATCTCAGAGAATAAAAATGAAAAATCAACTAAAACAAGTTGTTTGGGAGATGAAATGTTTGGAATAAGTATTTTTATAGCGATTATTCTTACAAGTTTTTATTCTAACTATCGTTTTCAAGTTCAAGTTGGGTTAGTATTGGCAACATTAATTATAGAAAGTGCAACTTTATTTACATATCACAATAGCAAAAAGGCAAAATTAATTTATGGACAAAATATAAAAGAAATATTACAATTTAATTTGATTTCAATTTTTAGTATTCCTATATTAATTGGAATTATTAACACACCTCTATTTATGTCAAAAATCAATTTGGATTTGTTTAATCAAAGTGTTGTTAAGAAAGGAATAATAATGACACTTTTAAATACTGATTATTTTTATTATGTTTTGTTTCAAATGGGAGGAATGCTATTGCTTGTAATTTTTCTTCTTTATATAGTTATTTCTGATATTTACATTATTGCGCTGACGAATATTGTTATTGACAGGAAGGGAAAGTGTATTTGGAGATTTCTATTTAAAAAATTGTACAAAAAAGGAGAAAATTGGAAAAAGCATGTTAAAAATGGATTAATACTTTTAGTGATAAGTATTTTGTGCGTTCTTGGAATTATTCCGTACATAATAGTAACGTTAGTTAACAAAAATAAGGTGAAGTTTGAAAATTTTTAAATGACATATATGAGGCATTTGAAAAATATAAAAAAGAATACATAAATAAAAGTGGTTATCAGTTAAATAACCACTTTTATAATATAAAAAATTAAATTTGGTGAGAAGTTGGATAATTATTATTTGTTTATGTATTTGTATGCATATTTACATTCTGCGATTCCACCAAGATGTAAGAAAAATGCATTTATTTTAGCAGGTACTAAATCGCAGGTTGTTCTATCATTTCGCTCATGCCAACTTAAAGAATGGGATTTTCTATACTTTCTTACTTTACTCCTTGTCCATGTAGAGCAGTTTAAGTAATTTATGGTATTCCAATGGTCTGCGCAGAGTCGATCACATTCAGAAAAATTTATGTATCTTAATATAGACATATGTTCGAGATATACAGTATTCAAGCTACAATTACGAAAATCAGCCATAGCTTCTATATAATTAATACCTTTTAAATTGAAAGTTTTTAGCAGCGCAATAATTTCTGTTTGGGAATCGACGGGAACATACATAGATAGACCTCTTTCATTGGTCCAATGTCCTCTTTTGGGATTATCCTTTGGTGTTTTCTTAATTCGATCCTCTAAAGAACTAATAGGTTTTTTAAAAATAAATTTATTCATATAATTACCTCCTACAAAGTTATTCTCTTTTTGGAAATGAAAAAGAATTGAAATAAAAAGAACGAACGAATTATGGAAAATTCGTTCGTTTTCTTTAAGGAAATATGAGATTTTAACTGGAATAAAATAAAGAGAATTTAGTAATCAAATTACTTGACACACTATCAATTGATAGTTATAATATGAATTAATAAGAAAGCTACAACGATTGGGGGGTGACGGACATAAGAATTAATATTCAATCAGATAAAAAGGATGTAAAAGTATTTCTAAAAGAACTAAAGGATATCTTAAATTCAGAAAAATTTAATACAGGTGAAGATATGATTGTTGTTAAATCAAAAAAGGATGAAATTGAATATTCAACAGAATATCTTATGGTGGATTTGGATTATGACGAATCGGATATAGTTGAAAGACTAAAAGAATTAACATTGGATGAGTATTCGGAAACATTAATAGATAAAGATGATGACAAACCACCATTATTATTTGTTTTCGGTAAAGACATTAATAATAGACTTGTTTATATCAAGCTTAAAATAAAAGGAGAAAAATCAAAAAAAGTGTTGTGTTTGTCGTTTCATTATGCGAAGCATACAATGCCATTCCCATACAAATAATGACGACATAGTTAAGAAAAAAAGGAGAAAAGCAATGAAAACAAGCAATCTTATTAGAAGAATCCGTATGGAGTGCCCATTATGTGATAAGATTCACGAAATCGAAGAAAGGACACGTGTAGCTAAGATAATCATTAAAGGTGAAGAAGTTAATTATGTGGAATCATATTATTTTTGTGCTAATAGTAATGAGGAAGAGAATGAATTTGCAACTGGAAAGATGGAGAATAATAATCTTTTAAATGCCCGAAATGCCTATAGAAAGTCACATGGTTTATTAACATCTGACCAAATTGTTGCAATACGAGAAATGTATGGACTATCTCAAGTTGATTTAGCTAGATTACTAGGATGGGGTGAGGCGACAATTTCAAGATATGAAAGCAAGGCTATTCAAGATGAGGCTTATGATAATATGCTTAGAATAGTTAGAGAAAATCCTAAGGCTACACTTGAATTATTACAAAAAAACGAGGCTAAATTCTCTAAAGAAAAAATAATTAGTATTCGTCAAAAAATAACGGAAAACCTTGAATCCACGGGAAGGGAATTTTTGTCTCGTGAATCATTAGAAAGTGAATATGTAAATTATCAGGAGCCATGTGATGCAAATGGAAACACTTTGCTAAATATTGATAAGTTAGAAGCTGTCGTTTCATATTATGCAAGGAGAGTTGATAATTTATTTAAAGTAAAATTAATGAAAATGCTTTGGTTTGGTGATTCAAAATATTTTAAGAAATATGATAATACGATAACAGGTTTGGTATATTGTCATGACAATATGGGGGCATTACCTGTTGGTCATTATAAAATAGTAGGGTTAGAGAATGTTCGTATGAAGGAAGAGGAAGGATTTGAAATGACAAAATATCACTTTCTTGCTAATGAGCATATTGATGAAAATATTTTATCCAAAGAAGAAAGGGATGTATTAGATTCGGTAATAAACAAATTTGGTAAATATAAATCACAAGATATTGTGGAGTATATGCATCAAGAGATTGCGTATACTGAAACAAAGGACAAAGAAATTATCCCATTTAGTTTAGCTAAAAAGCTAAGAGATTTTTAATTATGTAATTATTGACTATTTGAAAAATAAATCAGGGCTGGCATTACGCCAGCCCTGATTTATCCATATAAACAGTTACTCTTAGAATTTAAATGTATCCTTCAATCCAACCCATAACTTATCTTTATCGCTTAAGTTTAGTGCTGTTCCATCTTTTAATTTGTATCCTTCACCATTTGCAGTTCCGTTATATTCACCTACAAGCTGTGGCCATTCAATTCCGATTTCAGGATCGTTCCAAGCCAGACCACCTTCATCTCCCGGATGGTAGAAGTCTGTACATTTGTAGCAGAACTCTGCAATATCTGAAAGTACAAGGAAGCCGTGAGCGAATCCTTCAGGAATGTAGAACTGTTTTTTATTTTCTTCTGTTAATTCAACACCGAACCATTTGCCATATGTCTCAGAATTGCTTCTTAAGTCTACAGCTACATCGAATACGCTACCTTTTACTACTCTAACAAGTTTTCCCTGTGGAAATTCTTTTTGGAAGTGAAGTCCACGAAGAACGCCTTTAGTTGAGCTTGACTGGTTATCCTGTACGAATACCATATCAAGTCCCGCTTCGTGCATATCTTTCTGATTGTATGTTTCCATGAAGTATCCTCTTGCATCACCGTGAACTGTTGGTTCAATGACACATAATCCTTCAATTCCACTGGCATTTTTTTCAACTTTAATCTGTCCCATTTTAATTACTCCTTAATATAATATTTTTATAAATTATCAATATCAATTTCTTTTAAATATCTGCTAACAGCATCCTGCCATGTTGGAAGTGGAGTGAATCCATTTTCAACTAATTTGCTCTTATCGAGACGGCTGTTAAATGGACGTTTTGCTTTTGAAACGCCGTATTCAGCAGTTGAGACAGGTGTAACAGTAATGTTTTTTTCACTGTATCTGTCATAACCCATTTCTGTAGCCTGTTTGAAGATTTCTTTTGTAAAATCCCACCAGCTAATGTAACCACCTTCATTTGTTGCGTGATAATAACCGTATTTGTCAGTTACAATCATAGAAACTAATAATTTTGCAAGGTCAAATGTGTATGTAGGTGTACCAATCTGGTCAGAAACAACTTTTAGCTGATCGTGGTTTTTGCCTACTTTAAGCATTGTCTTAATGAAGTTATTGCCATTCTTACCGAATACCCAGGCGATTCTTACTATAAAGTATTTGTTTAATGTATTGGCAACTGCTAATTCTCCATCAAGTTTTGTCTGACCGTATACATTCTGAGGTGTATAATCTTTGCAATCAGGTTGCCAAGGTTCTGTACCTTCTCCGTTAAATACATAGTCTGTTGAAATGTACATCATTTTGATGTCGAGTTCCTTACAAACATTGGCAATGTTCTGTGTACCATCAACATTTACAAGTTTTACTTTTTCTTTTTTGTCTTCATCTTCAGCAGCATCAACGGCTGTCCATGCAGCGCAGTGAATTACTGCATCAGGATTAACTTCTTTAATAACTTTGTTTACAGAAGCACTGTCTGTAATATCCATTTCTTCAATATCAACGCCAACAGCTTCTATATTTTGCTTTTCTAATTCGTTTACAACGTCATATCCTAATTGTCCTTTTACTCCTGTTACGAGAACTTTCATAATAACTCCTTTTTGTGTTTTCTTTTATTACGAAAAATCCTGTTTCCAGGGAAGAAAACAGGATTTTCATTTATGTAGACATATTATCTATTGCCATACATTTTTTCATAATAATTCTGATATTCTCCGGAAATGATAGTTTCCCACCATTCTTTGTTGTCAAGATACCACTGAATTGTCTTCTTGATACCATCAGCAAATTTTGTTTCAGGTAACCATCCAAGTTCGTTGTGAATCTTTGTTGGGTCGATAGCGTAACGCATATCGTGTCCCTTTCTGTCAGCAACGTATGTAATAAGGCTTTCAGGTTTGCCTAATTCTTTACAGATAATCTTAACAATGTCGATGTTCTTCATTTCGTTGTGTCCGCCAACATTGTAAACTTCGCCAACTCTTCCCTTGTGAATAATCAAGTCAATTGCACGACAATGGTCTTCAACGTATAACCAGTCACGAACGTTTTCGCCCTTGCCATATACTGGAAGTGGCTTGTCATTTAATGCATTGGCAATCATAAGGGGAATCAACTTCTCTGGGAAGTGATATGGTCCATAGTTATTAGAACATCTACTGATTGTAACAGGAAGTCCGTAAGTTCTGTGATATGCAAGAACCAAAAGGTCAGCTCCAGCCTTTGATGAACTGTAAGGACTACTTGTGTGAATTGGTGTTTCCTCTGTAAAGAACAAGTCAGGTCTGTCAAGTGGTAAATCACCATAAACTTCATCAGTTGATACCTGATGATAACGCTTGATGCCGTATTTTCTACAAGCATCCATAAGAACTGCAGTTCCTAAAATATTTGTGTTTAAGAATACTTCAGGGTTTTCGATTGAACGGTCAACATGGCTTTCTGCAGCAAAGTTAACAACCATGTCAGGATGTTCTTCCTCGAAAAGTTTGTAAATTGCATCTCTGTCGCAAATGTCGATTTTGCAAAAACGGAAATTCGGGTTATCCATAACAGGTTCAAGAGTAGACAAGTTACCTGCATAAGTAAGCTTGTCAACGCAAATAATTCTATAATCAGGATATGTATTTAACATATGAAATACAAAGTTACTTCCAATAAATCCAGCTCCACCGGTTACTATAATGTTCATAAATAATCTCCTTTAAATTTTATATAAATGTTTTAGTGAAGTACGTCTAAGAATTTTTCGTCAAGTACATCTTTTAAGTACTGACCGTACTGATTTTTCTTTAATACTTCATATACTTTAAGAACGTCTTCTTTTGAAATCCATCCGTTAAGGTAAGCGATTTCTTCAAGACATGCAATTTTTCTATGCTGATGTGTTTCAACAGTCTTAACAAAGTTAGTTGCTTCAACAAGACTTTCATGTGTTCCTGTATCTAACCAAGTGAATCCTTGTCCTAAAAGTTCAACATTTAATTCGTTGTTTTCTAAGTAGATTCTGTTCAAATCAGTGATTTCTAATTCACCTCTAGCACTTGGCTTAAGGTTTTTAGCATATTCAACAACCTTATTATCATAGAAATAAAGACCTGTAACGCAGTAGTTACTCTTTGGCTGCGCAGGCTTTTCTTCTATAGAAATAGCCTTACCTTCTTTGTCAAATTCTACGATACCAAATCTTTCAGGATCGTCAACATAGTAACCAAATACTGTTGCGCCTTTTCCGTTTTCAGCATTTTCTACGGCAGCTTTAAGGCGTTTCTTAAGACCGTGACCTGCGAAAATATTATCGCCTAAAACCATGGCAACACAATCATCACCAATAAATTTTTCACCAATGATAAATGCCTGAGCAAGTCCGTCAGGGCTTGGCTGAACCTTGTAAGATAGGTTTACACCGAACTGGTGACCATCCCCTAAAAGTTCATGAAAACGTGGAGTGTCCTGTGGTGTTGATATGATTAAAATATCGCGAATGCCTGCATTCATTAAAACAGACATTGGATAGTAAATCATAGGTTTATCATAAATAGGGAGTAACTGCTTAGAAGTTACCATTGTTAGTGGATAGAGACGTGTGCCTGAACCACCAGCTAAAATTATACCTTTCATACTAAAAATTCTCCTTTTGCTTTTCTTTTGTTATGTTCGTTAATTATCGTTAATATCATAATAAAAGATGACGTTACGTAATCTTCAAGCATTTTTTGAAAAAAACTTTGAAATAAATCTTTTTTGGGGATTTATTTCAAAGTTTTTATTTATTACATATGAATATTCCGGCTTCTTTAGTAATATGAAGTGGAATTTTCTTTTCTACGTATGATTTAAATTCCTGATATTTGCTAAGAATATATTCGTTTTGGTTTCCGTGGCAGGAAAGAATGTATTCTATAAGTGGCTCTGATTCGGTTACGTCTAGGTAATCATCATACATTTTTAAGGAAATGTTTTCAAAATAATTTCTTATAAGATGTTCACCGTTATCCAAACCGAATTTTTCATACAATTTATTGTTAGACAGAATTATTTTTGAATCAAAAGATTTAACTAATTTGTCTATCTCATACATATGCTTACTTCCGTATGTACTGCAAATAAATTTCCCGTTAGGTTTTAGAACTCGATAGATTTCGGAAAGTACTTTATCTAAATCATCACAGTAGAATAAAACGTGGTTCGCAATTATAAGGTCAAATTCATTATCACCAAATGGAATCTGTGAGCAGTCAAAGTTTTCAAATGAGAATCGGGAATCTTCCGTTCCAATCCCTCGTCGTGCATCTCTTAACATTCCCTGTGAAATGTCAGATAAACATATTTCTATATCAGCAGGAATCTGTTTAATGTTCTGCATCCATAATGCACCGCTGCCACAACCAATCTCCAGTATTTTCATTCCTGACTTTATATTGTAGTTCTCGTATAGCCAGTTAAACCAAGGTTGTTTGTTGTGAGAGTATAGGTTGTGTAAACTTATTCGTGCAGAAATATTTGTGGCGTTTTTGTACTGTGCTTTTATTGATGTTTCGTCATTAGTAAGATGAATAAGGTCAAGCATTTGGCTCCAATCGATGTTTTGATTTTCAGTAAGAGCCTTAGTAGTATCTTTTATAGCTTTTTCAACCATCTGCATTTGCTCTATTCTATCTTCAACAAGTTTAAGCTGCATGTTTAATGAGTTTAAGAGCATACTTGAATTATTGTCATCAATGGTAAGTTCCTTAATATCATCAAGAGAAAAGCCAAGGTATTTTAAGAGAAGAATTTGCTGAAGTCTGACAAAATCCTGCTGCGAATAATATCTTGCACCAGAATCAGTGATGTATGTAGGCTTTAAAATGTTTTGTTTATCATAATATCGTATTGTCCTTACAGTGACGTGAGCCATTTTGGCAAACTGTCCTGAGGTATATAAATTAGATTTATCCATATATTGCTCCTTGCATATACTTTATTTCGTTAAGAGCCTATTCCTATTATAAATGAAAAGTTGAAAAAAGGGTGGAATTTTACTGAAAAATTGTGGATAATAGAGGTGGAAATATCGGATTTGGTGTACAACACCCTGGGCGGAACCGTTGGCGGCGCGGTGTACTATGTGATATATAGGGTTAGGCATAAAGGGGAATAAAGCCGAATAGCTGAAAGAAAACAGAAAATATTAAGTCAATCAGGGCTGGCATTGCGCCAGCCCTGATTCTCTAAAAACTATTATATAAATATTATCTGTGAAATAAGACAAAAAGTTAAGAGATTTTTTATCTCTTACTTCAGCTTCACCTTCATTGTCTTGCTCCAATTACCTTTTCCATGCTTATTATATCCTCGAACACGTATGTAGTATGTTTTCTTTTTCTTCAACTTTGTAATTGTAGCTGAGTTTTTCAAAGTTGTTTTTATCTTTAGTGTTTTCGTATTTTTCTTAAATCGTTTGTTAGTGGAGTACTGGACATAGTAGCCACTTTTTCCGCGGGCAGTCTGAGCTTTCCATTTTATATAAATAGAAGTTTTTGAATATTTCTTTGCTGACTTGATTTTTACAGTTGCAGGAGCAGGGTTCTTTTTTGTTTTTATTTTAACTGTTTTACTCCATTTTCCGTAGCCAACATTTGTTTTATATGCCCTGATTTTAAAATAGTACTTTGTGTTATATTTAAGATTTTTGAAAGTAGTATTTGTAGTTTCAGGTTTTGTAATGTATTTATATTTAAATGCCGTGTTAAATGTTTTGTCAGTGGAATACATTATTGTGTAACCTGTTGCGGAACCTTGCTTGTTCCAACTTAAATGTGCACTGTTATAAGAAGAAACGGAACCTTTCAGTGTTTCTTTCTTAGGCAAAATCAAAAATGTAGTTGAACATACGCTAACGTATTTAACTTCTGTTGCAGTAAGTTTAACCTTGGCAACACCTGTGTTAATGTTAGATGAATAAGTAATCTTGTAATGATATGCAGGAACTAACTGACCGTCAACGTACAAATTGACAGTAGGTTTGATTTGTTTACCTGTTGCGTAGAAAACGTTATTACTCAATGTAATCGTACCTTTTTTTATTGAAACAAAAGGATTGTTTTCTTTATTGGAAGTAGAAATTACACCGTTGTTAAAATTGATAACTACATTAGCATCTGCAGTTCTATATAATTTGATAAAACGTCTTGCAAGTCTTTGAAGTACTGATTCCTTAGGAAATTCACATATATCAGGAGTTCCGCAGGAAACAACTGCGTATTGTGGAGCAACTGCGTCAAGAAAGTTGGCACATGAAGAAGCGGCAGCACCGTGATGACCTATTTTAAGAACATCAGCCTTAAAATTATAACCTTGTTTAAGAAGTTCATTTTCCATGGTAGATGGAAGGTCGCCGGTTAAGAGAATAGACTTGTTATCGCATGTGACACGCATAACAATGCTGGCTTCGTTATAGGTTGAACCTTGTGAACCGTCATAAACCACTTCCACAGTTGCATCGCCCAATTTGAATTTTTCACCTTCCACCGGAATCCTGAAAGGACAATCTTTCTCCTTAACGGTTTTTATAAAACTAAGGTAGTCTTTGCTTGGTTTTGTACATGGTGAGTAAATTACCTGACCTATTTCATATTCCTTGAAAACAGCAGGAAAACCGCCAACATGGTCCCCGTCAGGGTGGGTTGATATAACGTAGTCAATTTTTTTATTCGGAATGTTTAAAGATTTAAGATATGCAAGTACCTTTTCAGATGTTTGTGAAATACCTGAATCCACAAGCATAAAATGTCCGTTACTTTCGATAACAATGGCATCACCCCTGTCAACATAAATGGCATGCATTTTCATTTGCCCTGCTTTGGCAGAAACATTAATTGCCAAAATGCTAAACATAAAAAGAGCAAGAAATGCAATAAACTTTGTTCCTAAATTAATTTTGTTTTTCATAATTAAGCCATGTCCTTTCTAAATAATAATATGTACGTTTCAGGATAATCCAAAAAACAATTACCATAAATACAAGTACGCCTTCAAAGAATCTGCCCACAGCCAGGAGCATATTGAAATCTGAACCTATCCAGAAAACAAATGTGACTAAAATCTGTAGAACAAAAGTAACGTACCAAGTCATTTTGCACCATTTTCTTTCATCTCTACAGCAAATGTCCGTGCACATCTTAAGAAGTCCGCTACTGAACATAAAAGTAGTTATAATATTGCTTCCAAGATAAGCCAGTCCCAAAACGAGAGCTGTATTGCATAGAACTATTCCGTTAAGGAAGAATGGAAGTGCCAAAATAACAATGTGCAAAATTAAGGCGAACAATGTCGTAACTGAACCGTATTTGAAACGGTTATTAACTTTAGCTAAGTTTAAGCATGCAATAAATATAAGAAGAAAACCTAAAGCATCACTGAAAATATCTACTGAAATATTTCCAAAATAAACGTGGTCAATAACTTTTGCCGTGCTCTGACCGGTGTTTGTTGATGAATTGGTTGAGCTATTATCATTTGTTGTATTATAATGTGAATTTTCATCAGCTTTTTCTGAACTTGTGTTAATAACTTTGTAATCGCACCAGGCATTATAGTTAGATGCAATGTTATAATACTGAAATTCTCCGATTACCGAACCTGAATTGTTATATTTATGCGGATATTTAAATGGAGTTGTAACATTAACGTCCAATGTTATGAGAACGAAACCAATTGCCAGCATAAAAATAAAAAGTTTAAATTTGTTTTTGAGCATAAAAGCCTCCATAATATTATGTGCATTTTCTTAGATTATAAAATATAAATTTTAAGTAAATACGATATTTTTGTGAAATAAAAACGTTTAAGTACATTATATATGAACCACTTATGAAAAACAACTAAATAGGTGTTTGTGATTGTATATTGCCAAATAAAATAGTATAATAAGGGCGAATTCTGTTAAAGGGAATAAGCCGTAAAGGGCTTCAAAATAAGCAAAGGAGTAATGATATGAAGAAAATCACATCAAAATTAGTAGCAGTATTAATGATTGTTGTTATGGCGTTTGGTATTTCAGGCACAGCAACAGTTAAGACAGAAGCTAAAGAAAGCAAAGGTTATGTTATTAAAGTTAACTTAGGAACAAACTGTACAACAGTTTACAAAAATGGAAAAGCAATAAAGGCTATGATTTGTTCACCAAGTAATGAAACACCTACGGGAACATTTTATACACCTGTTAAATACAGATGGCATGAGATGATAGGAAATTGTTATGCACAGTATTGTACAAGAATTACAACCGGCATCTTATTCCATTCAGTTTGGTATTACAAGAATGGTGATAAATCAACAATGTCAGTTAGGGCATACAATGTAATGGGACAGAAGGCATCACACGGTTGTGTAAGACTTTTATGTAAAGATTCTAAGTGGATTTATGATCATTGTGCATTAGGAACAAAGGTTATAATTTTTAGAGGAACAAAGAAGGATGATCCTATTAAGAGACCTTCATTTACACCTATTACAAACGGTAAGTTTACAGATTGGGACCCAACTGATCCTGATCCTAAGAATCCATACAAGAGCAATAAGCCTGTAATTACTGCAAAAGTAAAGACTATTGAGTATGGAACAAAAGTTAAATTGTCTGACTTAATTACAGTAAAAGACAGAGCAGGCAACGTTCTTACCAAAAAAAATGTAAAGATTACTACAGTTGGTAAGATTAAAACATCTAAATTAGGAAAGTATAAGATTAAGTTTAAAGTAAAAGACAGCTTAGGAAATTCAAAGACTAAGATTTTAAAATTTAAGGTAGTAGATACAAAGAAACCTATTATTTCAGGTGCAGTAAAGAATCCTGATGTAGCTTTAAACAGTTCAGTCAATGTTTTGTCTAATGTTACTGCAAAGACAGCAGCAGGCAAGAATATTACTTCGAAAATAAAAGTTACTGTTAAGTGTAATAAGAAGAAAGTTAAGATTAAGAATGGTGTGGTTAAGTTTGCAAACAAGGGCAAATATTACATTACATATAAAGTTACGGGCACAAATAAGAAGACAGCAAAGAGGACTATTAAATACGTTGTAAAAGACCACAAGGTAAGTCTTACAATGAAGAATACAACTGTAAAGGTTAAACAGAACAGCACATTTAATCCTTTGAATTATGTAGCTTCAGTTAAGGATTACAAGGGTAATGCTTTAAATATTAAGAACAGCGTTACAGTTACAGGAAAGGTTGATACAAAGAAACCTGGAACATATACATTAACATATAAGGCACAGTACTCAAATCAGGCATACACTGCAAGAACAGCAACACTTAAAGTTGTAGTAGAAGCTGTTGCACAGCAGCCTACAACAAAGCCTGTTACAACACAGCCTACAACTAAGGTACCGGAAACAACAACTAAGGCACCTGAGACAACAACTAAGGTACCTGAGACAACAACTGTACCGGAAACAACAACATCTAAGTAAATAATAGAAGAAAGAGGGGCAATAAATGTTTTCATATGAGACAACAGTAAGTTACAGCAGAACAGACAGAAATGGAAAAGTTCCAATGCATGAGATATTAAATCTTTTGCAGGATTGCTCCACCTTTCATTCAGAAGATATTGGTCATGGCGTAAGTTATATGAAAAGAGAGGCCAGGGCGTGGGTACTTGTTGCATACAAAGTTATAGTTAACAGACCTATTATGTTTGGACAGAAAATAACAATAGGCACATCTCCTTCAAAGTTTAGCAGCATGTTTGCTTCAAGACAGTATTTCATAAAAGATGAAAATGGAGATTATCTTGTTCAGGCAGACAGTCTCTGGGTTCTTATTGATATTCAGACACGAAAACCTTTAAGAATTACTGAAGAGGATTCAAGTGTTTATAAACCGGAACCGATATTTGATAATATAAAGGCGTCAAGAAAGATTAGGTTTAGTAGTGAAAGAACCAAATTAGAGTCGTTTAAGGTTTTAAAAACTTACATAGACAGCAATGGTCATATGAACAATGCTAATTATTTAAGGGCGGCTGAAGAATTTTTACCAACAAATTTTCCTTGCCATGAGGTAGATATTGTGTATAATAAAGAAGCTATGGAAGGTGAAATTATTACACCATATCTTTATAGCGAAGAAAATGGAATAGGTATTAGCTTCGAAAATCAAAGTGGAGAGACACTTACAAGAATAATGCTTATGTAATGATAAAAGAGGTTATGGCGTTAAAGTCTGACCTCTTTTTTATAAAAGTGCTAATATCAGGTAAACTATAAAAAATAGAACGGAGAGACAAAAAATGGAATTAGGAAGAACACAAAAATTAGAAATAGTAAGAATGGTAGATTTTGGTGCATATCTTGGCACAGAGGAAGAACAGGTGCTTCTTCCAAAGAAGCAGGTTCCTGAAGGAGCAAATGTTGGTGATGAAGTAAAGGTATTTATTTACAGAGATTCACAGGACAGACTTATAGCAACAGTAAACAAGCCTTTAGTTGAATTAGACGAAACAGCAGTTTTAACAGTTAAGGAAGTTTCAAAGAATGGTGCATTTCTTGACTGGGGCTTAGAAAAAGATTTATTTTTGCCATACAAGGAGCAGACAGTTTCAATTAAGTCAGGGGACAAGGTATTAGTAGGAGTATATTTGGACAAAAGTAACAGATTATGTGCAACAATGAAGGCGTATAAGTTCTTAAAATGTACCTCAACATATGAACCTGATGATGTTGTAACAGGAACAGTTTATAACTACAATCCTGAGTACGGTGTTTTTGTTGCTGTAGATAATAAGTATCACGGACTTGTACAGAAGAAAGAGCTTACAACAAGATTAGAAATCGGTCAGCAGATTCAGGCAAGAGTAAAAAGTGTAAGACCTGATGGCAAATTAGACCTTTCGCTTAGAAAGAAAGCATATTTACAAATGGACGAAGATGCCGAAAAAATATATAAATACATTGAGAATAACGGTGGTCAGTTAGGATATACAGATAAGGCTAAACCTGAGGTAATTAGAGAAGATTTTCAGATGAGCAAAAGTGAATTTAAAAGAGCTATCGGCAGATTGCTCAAAGAACACCGTATAATCATTGGCGAAAGTAACATATTTTTAAATAAATAATAGGGGCTGTATGCAATATTAACAAAGATTTTTTTGTTATTTTGTTTATTTACAATATAGCATTTTTAGTGTCAGTGATTTAGAATACAATCAGACGCGAGATAGAGAAACTATTTCAATACTAGGAGGAATTTTTAAAATGGCAAGTTTATCATTAAGAAATATCTGCAAGGTATATCCAAACGGATTCTGTGCAGTAAAAGATTTTAACCTTGAAATCAAGGATAAAGAATTTATCATCTTCGTAGGACCATCTGGTTGTGGTAAGTCAACAACACTTAGAATGATCGCAGGTCTTGAAGAAATTTCATCAGGAGAATTATACATCGGAGATAAGTTAGTAAACGATGTTGAACCAAAGGATAGAGATATCGCAATGGTATTCCAGAACTACGCTTTATATCCACATATGACAGTATATGATAATATGGCATTTGGTCTTAAGTTAAGAAAAGTACCTAAGGCTGAACAGGAAAGATTAGTTAAGGATGCAGCTAAGATTCTTGACCTTGAACAGTTACTTGATCGTAAGCCTAAGGCTTTATCAGGTGGTCAGAGACAGAGAGTTGCTATGGGACGTGCTATCGTTCGTAACCCTAAGGTATTC
>OLOK01000268.1_pt1 | contig 50843 bp, 50 predicted proteins | sample 1672591 | NCBI WGS metagenome assembly OLOK01 (sample SAMEA3136703, study PRJEB25190) | human gut metagenome | biome: human gut; feature: human-associated habitat; material: faeces | place: Austria | collected 2013 | reverse complement strand
GGCGGAATCTATGACAGTACTGTTCACACGGAAGTCAATACAGATTTCCGTGTGTTTCTCTTGCGAATGCGCAACACCTACACCAAACAGCAAGAGAATCAGCGTTATACAATATTTCTTAATGCGCATAAATCGAAATAATAGGTCACTTCTCTTTGTAAGAGTGATTTATGCGGTATATCCCTTTGATTACAAGCAGGTTATTTGAGTCGCTTTAAAGTATTTTGCTCAACAATCCATATTGGCCCTAAACAAAATCAAATTCACGCATAACTTTTTTTAGTGTAATTTGGTGCCATTTGCCGAAAAATGTGTAATTTTGCAGTGGTAATCATTTCTCTTACAAAGAGATAAGTTTTCTCTTACAAAGAGACCTTTCATTTGCTCAACAATCCTTCACTTACAGAGATTTCAATATCATACTGTTCGCCTTGTCTATTGCCATTGTATCCAATGATGCCAGATAGATGCGAGTGGTAGCCTCCGAGTCGTGTCCCATACCCTCACTTATAACCGACAGCGGTACATTCTTGCTTTTGGCAATGCTTGCCCAAGCGTGTCGGGCAACATACAGGGTCAGTGAAACGGACAATCCGAGTTCCTTACCGATGATTTTCAGACAACGGTTAATGTTGTGTGCTGCATAGATATATTGCTTACGTTCATCTATATCACTGAATGGCTTGATGATGGGTAACAGGTAATTGGATTGTGAAGTGTCGTATTTATCTACAATCTCCTGCATACATTTCTCCCATTTGATAAATAGTTGTTGTCCCGTCTTGCGTCTGCGATAGGACAGCACGCCATTCTGCAAATCCTTTTTTCGTAGGTATGCCATATCCACGAATGACATACCACGGGTATAAAAACTCATCAGGAACATATCACGGGCAAAATCAAAGGTCGGATTCATCGAAAAATCCATCTCTTTGATTCGCTTGATGGCTTTCAAGGGTACGGCTCGCTTGACGGTCTTATCCACTCCCGTATAGACGTGCTTAAATGGAAATCGCTGCGAGGTCAAATCCTTTTCTACGGCACGATTATATACCGCTCGAAGATTACGCATATAGAATGATGATGAGTTGGGGCTTACTCCATTATTCTTCAAATAGGCTTCGTATGCCATCATCATATCGGAGTCCATATCGTCCAATGGCACATCCCTGTCCTCGCGGAAGCGTCTGAAACTACAAAGGGTCGCAGCATATGTTTCCGATGTGCGGATTTTACCCAGTGTTTTCAGATTGGCAATAACGCCCTCCATAAATGGGAAGAGAAAATTTTCGGGGTTGTCCGATGCAAATTCCGCTATCACATCATCAGCAGTATAATCACAACCGCTATGCTCAAAATCAGCGATGACCTTATGGAAAAGCTTTACATCTATTCGGATTTTGTCGCCAATCTCCGATAGGTGGCGTTTTCTGCTCTCGTTGAACTTGGGTAATACCACCTCGGAAGAGTGACTGTTCCACTCATAGCCATAGAGACGGTAGCCCGTCTTTTGCTGACGGGCTACACGATTATGGATTACTTGATAGAAAATTGAGCCTTGTCCGCCATCAACCGTTGATGGTCGGAACTTAATCTTTACTGTTGCCATATTACAATCAGGGTTTTGATTTATTTTGTTTAACCTTACTATTATCCTGCTTGTTCTTAATGGACTTGGCTTTGCTCTCCTGTTCCTTGGCGGCTTGCTCTTTCAATCGTGCTTGCTCGGCAAGGGCGGCTTGTTTGCGTACAGCCTCTTCATAGGTCTCCACATCTTCACGCATCTGCTCGATTGCTTCGTTGTTGCGGTTGAGTTCAAAGATCTCCTCCAATGTAGCTATCTGCTCTGCCGAAGCATCGCCTTTCATCTTGATGTAGCGGTATTTAAGGTCATTATCAATGCGGTCATAATTCGGGCGTTTGGCAAGATGCAATGCTACTGATAAAACAGCAATAGCTACCGACATTATTACAAAGGTTATCAAGATATGAGGTTCATCGATGCTGATACGAAGATGTTTAGCGTTAGCAATACCACTTTCAATATTTTCATTGGTATCTCGGAACATTACCTTAACCTTATCGTATTGTTCCTGCTGTTTAGCCTTAATCTCTGCCAGCGAGTTTAGAACTTCGCCTGATGATTGCGATTTATTGACAATCGCTTTTACATCCCTTACACTCTCGCTAATGGCACTGAAATTTGAATTAAGAACCTTAGTCTGCTCTTCAAGTTTGCGGTCGGTGTGCCTGCAATTAAGCCCTGTGGCATTGCTGACAAGTTCCTTAACTTCGTGTACTAACGCTATTCTATCTTCGTCATTAGCAACTGAATTACCCTCATTCGGTTGAAACTTTTGCAATTCAATTACTGCGGTTTCGATTCTTTCCAAGCATCCGTAGATGCCTTCCATAAACGACTCATTATCGTTGTTGTTGAAATTTTTATTCATAGTTTTCTGAATTTATTGATTATACATTTGGGTTATTTAGAGTTTGAAACCTCTGGTTTTCTTCCTCTCCTTCTTCTTTTGTTTCTGCCAAGAAGGTGGTTGCTCATCCTCTGGTGGAGCATCCGATGGAGTCAATAAGCCCAATCCATTGCTCTCAATAAGGCTATCCGTAACGCTATATTTTTGCTCTGTTTCTTGCCTTGTCGGTTGCTGTTTAGACTCAATTTCGGTCTGCATATTCCGCTTATCCCAACTTAATTGTTCGTTAAGTTTTGAATAACTGAACTGTCTGCTGACATCGGAAGCCTTGAAAGTGTAACCGTCTTTGGTGAAACTCAATCCCTCATTCTTACCCGTTCTTCGGTTAATCTTGAAGGTCATACCAATACCTTGCTTTTGCAGTTGGCTACCCAAGTCCCACCATGTCCGACTTCGTTTCAATGCAGCCTTTACAGCATTGTGAATCTCGTACTTCACCCGTTCAGGATCGTGGAGCTTCTTTACATTGGTCTTGCTCTTATCCTCTGCGTATGTCAATCTGTATTTGTCTTTTAGTTTCTTTGTTGCAATCTCATTACGCTTAAAATCGTTCTGCGAGGAGATTACTTTACCATCGTAGTTGATACGATTATATACCAAATGACAATGCGGATTGTCGGTGTTATGATGCCTTCCCAAGATGAATTGAGTGTTCTTAATGCCCATCAAGTCCATGTATTCTAGAGCAATTTTAGCCATAAACTCATCGCTTAATCATGGTGCATCTTCAGGCTTAAAGCTGAGTGCAATGTGTCCTAACGGTTGCTTAATTTTCGGATTTAAGAGACACTGACAGTTGAAACTATCAATCATTTCTCTGTTGCTTCCGAGCAGTACACCGTCCGATGCGATGATTTCGGCATTGTCTTTACCCATCACATAGCGTATGCATCCGCCAAATGATTTTCCCTTCTTGATTTTCCCTATCATCTGTACCTCCTTTCTTCGGTTTTGTAATCGCTTAATACCTCCTTCAACTTGGCAAGCAGTTCCATCACTACGTTCTTTGTTCGATAGAATCCAGTCTGATGCGACAGCTTTGTTAGCTGATTGAGATTGTTTGCCATACCCGTAAGGTTTCGGATTATGGCTGCATCCTCAGTGGAATGTTTGGCTACTATTCGGGCATCAAAGGCTGCATATCGAATGTACTCGGCAAGTGTACGATTGGCATTCTTGCTTCGATGGCGTAGTTTCTCATAGTCGGGCTTTGAGAACTTCACCGTTACCGATTTTGTAAGGCGTTTCAAGGTGCTTACCTGTGGTCTGCCTCTGGGCTTTGATTTGTTTGTTTTCTTATAATTCATCATTTCGTTTTTTTTATTTGGTTATTGATTTTCAATTTGGCTTTTCACAATCTGCGACCATCGGGAGCGGATTGCCTCCACTCGGGAGTAGAGCGAGGTTTTTCGGGTGCAATGGCGGCTCGTCCTACATTTTTCGGCATCCCGAAAGATAACCTCGCTACACCCCAAGACTAAGGTCTTGCTGCGTCAACCGTCATTGACGGTTTTTGATGGTTCCGATTGCTTTTTCTGATTTAGTTACCGTAATGCAGTCCGTCCAAACTGCCGTTGGGCGATAGGGTTGGCATTGCTGCATGCACTCCTACATTACATCCCTTTCCAATGCTCGAAATCTTCTGAATAGAGTTCGATGTGGTGGCGGACGATGTTCTCCAACAGTCCCGACATACTCATTCTATCCTCACCGATTTTGCAAGCGAACTTGTCAAGCATTTTTCGCAACTTACCGCTGATGAATACCGGCTTGCGGTCTTCAATCTTGTAAGGGCGCATAAAGGTCTTGCGGTACTCCTCCAATGAGAGTTTGCGTTGTTTGCTGCTTACTCTGCGTTGGATGGTTGGGGCTGATGGCTCTTCCTCGGTAACATTGGTAGGTGGAACTTCATCAACATCCTCTGTAACGGGAGGTGCTGCTTCCGTTTGGGCTTGTTTTAATTCTGATGGAAGAGGATGTGGCTTGATGTTTTCAATTGAGAAATTCTCCAATGCGGCATCAATACTTTTCTTTCGGCTCTCTTCTGTTTGCGAGTTCTGCTCGGAAAAATCCAAGCCTGTCATTTTTTGCAACTCGGCTTTACTCAAAGTTTCTTTTTTACTCATTTTTGAAATGGTTTTATAAGTTCAACATATGGTCATTGTGCACAATCTTGACCGATTATCTGCTGCAAAGAAAATGTGCATACAATTCTACCACAACTAATTAGGTCTATGTAGGCAATTATGAATTGTATTGCTTTTCAGCGTGATTTGTAAGCAGTGCCGACTGCATAATTCTTCCCAAGTTGAACGGATAGTGATGAATTAAGGCGAAATGCTTAATTGAGGAAATTAAGGACTTAAATACGATAGCGGATAGACGGACAGCCTATGTATCGGGAGTTGGTCTATCCGCTATACTGCTGTCATAGAATTAGCAATTGTCCGTTTCGACTGTTTGATGCAGAAGTTTGTCAGACTGATAGGCATCGGTCTGACAAACGACAATTTAGCGGACAAGATCCGAAACGGATAGCCGTTTAGGGATGCTCTTATATAATATGGATTACAATGTGATGTATGCTAACAAAGGTAGAATTGAAACACCTATAAAGATCTAAGAGTGCCACGAACTGTGCCACATACTGCAACAGGCTCACCGTATGATTGAGGTGTGATAACTTATCTATTACTTCGCACCAAGAAAACGAAATAACGATGAAAAGAAAAACAACAATGATGAAGAATATAAAAGGATTAAGTGATGCTATTTATAACACCGAATATGCAATGATATGTCAGCCTATGACACGTATAGACACATCCATTGCAGTGTGCTTTTTCCTGCTTTTATTTGCAGTGAAGATACGGCAATGGCTAATGGAAATAAAACAAATTATTGCTGTGGGCAGAGTGGGGAATGACGCCAGAGAGTGCCAAATGAACGCCACATACTGCCACATCTTCAAAACGCTTGGATAGGGACTTATACCGACTATATCTTAGCGGAACAAAAGGTTGAAAATATTAAAAACGAATAAAAATAGGAGCTTATGGATTTAATCATTTTTGAGAGAAAGGCATTCGAGGAATTTGCCACAAAGATTGAGCAGTTCATTCTGCGAGTATCAAACTCACCCGTTGTAAAGGGTGGTAAGAAAAAGACAAACAATTGGCTCGACCATCAGGATGTTTGTCAGAGGTTGAAAATAAGCAAGCGTACATTACAGACCTTGCGTGATAATGGTACGCTTGCCTATACCAAAATCGGTAATCGTACCTACTACCTACCCGAAGATGTGGATAGCATCATCACAAAAGTAGAGGACAGACGAAAAGAAGCCAAGTGGAAAGGGAGAGAAATCTAACCAATGTATAACAATAAAACCATTTAAACTATGTATCAAGAGATGAGAACAAAAGACGATGCGTGGATGCAGTCCATTCACGAGAGTATCGACCAACTATCAGAGATTCTCGATAGTATGCCAAAAAATGGGACTACCTCACAGAACGATGATGAGTATCTATGCGACAAGGAGGTGGCATATATGCTTAAAGTCAGCCGAAGGACATTGAGCGAGTATCGCAGTAACGGAACATTGCCTTACTATGTTCTCGGTGGCAAAGTCCTGTACAAACGAAGTGAGATTGAGCAAGCGTTGAAACGGGAGTACAACGGCAAGTATCTGATGAATGGCAGCGGATAAACCCATCTATATTTTTGGAGGGAGTGAAATTTACCGCTTGCCCTATATTCATCTGTTTCAAAATAATAGTGCCCCTATGGATAGAAACAAGAACAGCATACAAATGGGTTGTCAATGTAAGAACCCTTTTGTATGCTGTCTATTTATCTTTATCTACATTTTCGTCAGTCGTTCATTTCCGTTGCCGTCTGCATTTCTAAGTACAGACATTGAAAGGGGAAAGGTTTTCGGGCTGAATACTCTCCGCAGGAGGAAGATTCCGACCGAAACGGCTTGCCGCCCCGACCTTTCAACTTTCAAGGGCTATTGTACTACCTTCGCAGACGAGCAAAGGAAAGGGGCGAATGACGGAATCGGGAAACTCCTAATATCGCAGATTGGTGATAGACCAATTTCAAATATTACCCTGCAATAATGAAAAATACACCGCCTTTTTGCTCGTTCATAAAAAAGTTGTACCTTTGTTCCAAGATGAGTTGTACATCAATGCAAATCACGCAAGTATGTAGAAATCAGAACAGTTGCCAACTCATTACCTCGTTCTCAGACATTCCGCATAAATATTTTATTCTTAGCGGATTATAAGATTATTCCAAAAATAGTGATTATATTATTTGGTTACCAAATTGGACGTATTTTTTTAAGTTTTTAGTTGACTGGTTAACTGAAAAGAAAGGTGTATATTCTATACCACAACCAGAAGCAGGACTTCTTGCGTCCGGATTATGAAGCCATGAACAGCACAAGCACGAGAATAACCATGAGCATGGACTCGATACTTACGGAAAAAAGTTCAGCCAATATCAAAAGACAAATGATCTTTTCATGCGTGACCTTGCGAGCCTTGCCGGGGTAAGGGAGCAGGCTTTGGACCGGACGGAAAAGGCGGTCGGTCAGTCGAGGGAGATGATCGTGAAAAACCAGCAAGCAATTTACACAAGGCTGGACGTTGTGACACAAAGGCAGGAGAAGATCTTCTCTTATATCGCCAGCTACATCGATACGAAAGGGAAATAGCCCGGCTACTCTCCGAAAACTCTGTTTTGCTGGAATACAAAGAAAAGGCACATCGGGAACTGTACCGGGTACGTGATGAACAAAAAAACATAGGGAAAATAAAAGTTAATACAGAAATATAAACCTAAAAATCAAAGTAATATGAATACAAAACATCTATCTTGTATGCTGATACTGTAGATACTATTCTTGTTTGCATTCGCCTTTGTCGGTTGTAATAAAGACGAAGAAGGTTTCTCTAAAGAAGAAATCCGGCAAGCGCTGCATAAAATGAAAGGTACTTATAATGGAACTGTATATATAATTCACTACCAATCAGAGATTTCCAAAGAAAATACACTTATAAATTTAGTGAATAATGCGGTTATCTAAAAGTATAAATGCCATATTTAAATATCTAATTTTATAAATTCAATATCTAAAAGTATGTGTCCCCAATCGCATCATATATTTATATTTGCGTCAAACATCATACAAAATTACAACCTTAATAGCTAATGCTAATTAATAACATACAAACATGAGGAATATCATCTTCTCTACTTACTGCTATATTTCACCACCAGCAGAAAACACGTAAAATTCCGAATTGTCTATTTCTGCAATACGGGTAATACACTTGTAAAAAAATTACAGTAGTTCCAATATGCTTATGTAATACACGTATCTAACATACAACAATTTGTTAAACAATAAAAACTACATTGCCAATGAAAAAAACTTAAAAAGAGAAACACAAACAGCAGAAGGTCATACAGTGCATACACTGTATCCTTTTTTACAATTTTAATTCTAATTACCAAAAACACTATTTATTAAAAATTACTGATCTATGCTTATGAAAACAAGAATTTTACCCGTTGGCGGAATTAAATTAACGTGAGTTCTATTATTGCGATAAATAACTTTATTTCATCACTTAAAAAATCTAATCAATGAAAACAAAGTTTACATTTCTGCTGACACTCGTTTTCATGTGTTGTAGCCTGGCTATGGCACAGACGACCGTTAAAGGTACGGTGGTTTCTGATACCGATTCAGAGCCAATGATTGGTGTTGCTATTTTGGAGCAAGGAACATCTAATGGTACTATTACAGATTTTAATGGAGAGTTTACTCTGAAGGTGACCGATAGTAAGGCAACGCTGAGGGTGTCGTATGTGGGCTATGCCACACAGGTGGTCAACGTGGGTAACGCTACCAGGTTCTCTATCCGACTGAAGGAGGACTCTCAGCTGCTGGACGATGTTGTTGTTATTGGCTACGGCATCCAGAAAAAGAGCGACGTTACCGGCGCCATTGCATCGGTAAAGGGTTCCGACCTTGAAAACCGTACTACCAGCGATGTTGCCCAGGCACTGCAAGGCAAGGCTGCTGGCGTGCAGATTATCAACTCGTCTGGCGCACCAGGCTCTGGAGCTTCCATTCAGATTCGTGGCTACTCTTCTAACTCCAAGACCACCCCGTTGATGATTGTGGATGGCTTGAAAGTGAACGATATCAGCTACCTAGATCCCGAAATGATTGCATCTATCGAGGTTTTGAAGGATGCCGCATCAGCTGCCATCTATGGTGTGGAGGCTGGTAATGGTGTAATCCTCATCACTACCAAGTCTGGTACATCGACCAAGGGCAGCGGCCGCGTGTTCTATAGCTTCCAGCACTCGCTACAAAATGCTGCTAACCTGCCAGATGTCATGAATGCCAAGCAGTATATGGAGTACCTGATGTTGTCTGGTGCTGCTACCGAAAGCGATTTTAAATATGATGGCCGCACAGACACCAAGTGGTCCGACGTGCTGACCGAAACAGGTCACCAGTCTCGTCACACTGTGGGCTTTGAGGGTGCCAACGAGAATGGCAAGCTATATGCATCACTCTCATACTCAGATAACAACGGTATTATTGTGGGCAATAAAGATACCTTCAGCCGCTTGGTGGGTCAGATCAACGCCGAGTATAAGGTTAAGCCTTGGCTTACCGTAGGTGCCAACGTTAACATTAACCGCTCGGCACGTTCAGCCCTGTCAGAGTCTGACCGTCTGGGTGCCAGCGTACTATCTGGTCTATTGATAGCCGATCCTACTTGTCCGCCAGTATACGATGCCAACAACGTTCCCCAGAGCGTGCAAGACCTGATTGATGCCGGTCAAAAGGTGCCCACCGATGCCAACGGCAATGTTTACGGTGTATCCATCTTCAGCGATCCCGCCTACCTGTGGAACCCGCTGGTACTGTTGCAGCGCAGAGACACCTCTACAAAGAACTTCTTTGTACACGGTACTGCCTATGCCAACTTCAACCTGTTGCCTGGCTTGGTATGCACCTCGCGCTTGGGCTACCAGGGTGGCCATAGCACCACCTCCACTTACGACTACGAGGTTTATACAACCGTAAAGAACAACCAGGCCATGGCAATCTCTGGCAGCACCAACACAAGAGTGTACTACCAGTTGGAAAACTTTGCCAACTATACCAAGACCATCAACAAGAAGCACACCATTAATGCCATGGTGGGTATGTCTTATCAGCAGACAAACACCGACGACATTAATGCCAGTGCCAATGCACTCTCTTACGACTCTCCGAACTTCCACTACCTGAGTAATGCTGTGAACACTGCGCAGATGTCGGTAGGAGGCGAACCCATTGTCAGAGCCAATATGTCTTACTTTGGTCGTTTGGGTTACACCTTCGCCAACAAGTACAACGTGCAGGCCAATTTCCGTACCGATGCATACGACAGCTCAAAGCTGCACAAGAGTAAACGCTGGGGTTACTTCCCCTCAATCTCTGCTGGTTGGACCGTATCGAACGAGAAGTTCATGGACAGCATCAAAGAGAAGCTCTCTTTGGATATGTTGAAGATTCGCGCCTCTTGGGGTATTAATGGTAACGTAAACGCGCTGGGCAACTACCAGTACGCCTCTACCCTGCAAAGTTCTACAGACTATGGCAACAACTTGGGGCAGGGCTTTATTGTAGGTGTGCGCCCCTCTACCGTACTGCCCAACCCCGACATTAAGTGGGAGACCTCACGCCAGATTGACTTGGGTGTTGACATGCGCTTTTTTAACGACCGTTTGACGGTAGGCATTGATTGGTACAACAAAGATACACACAACCTGCTTACCAGCACAACCGCTCCGGGCAACACAGGTGCAGAGATCTATTATGTAAACGCCGGTTTGGTTAACAACCATGGTACAGAACTGGAGTTGGGTTGGAAGGATAATATTGGCGACTTTACCTACAGCATTACCGGTAACCTGAGTACCGTACACAACAAGGTGAAAGAAGGAACATCGGCCGACCGCGTTCCGGGACAGAAAATCTGGAGCTCGTACGATGTTACTTACTTTGAAGAGGGCTATCCGCTGTGGTACCTGCGCACCTTTGTGGTAGATCACATTGACCAGCAGACTGGTGCAGCTGTTTACAAAGACCTGGATGGCAATGGCGAGATTACGGCCGAAGACCGTACCATGACCGGTAGCGGTATTCCCGACTACACCTATGGCATTACTGTAAACATGGCTTACAAGGGCTTCGACTTTATGTTACTGGGTTCTGGCGCACAGGGTGTTGAACGCTTGTACGCGCTGAACCGTGCCGATGCACTGCAACAGAATACGCTGGCCGAGTTCTACACCCAGGCTTGGCACGACAGCAACTCAACAGGCTACAAGTATCCCAAACCAAATGCCAATGACCCCTACTACAAAGTATCGAACATGCGTGTGTACGATGCTTCGTTCTTCAAGATCAAGCAGATTCAGTTTGGCTACTCACTGCCTAAGAGCTTTATCAAGAAGTTTGGCATGAGCGCACTCAGAGCGTATGTATCACTGGACGATTTCTTCACCTTTACCAGCTACCCGGGGCTGGATCCCGAAGTTAGCCACGCAGGTGCATCAACCGACGGTCTGGGCGTTGACTTTGGTTCATACCCTATATCTAGAAAGGTTGTATTTGGTGTAAATGTTTCATTCTAATGGTGTCCGTAATTATGAAAAAGAATTATATAGCATTATCAATAGTGGCACTTGGGCTTGCCTTGGGTGCTTGTGAAGATAATTTGAATATACCACAGAAGAGTGTGCTCTCTTCTGAGGAGTTTTATGCAAATGCCACCCCCGACGAAGCCGATGCCTTGATTGCAAGTGCATACAAAATGTATTGGGGCGGCCGCGATGTTACGTGTGTGAATGGTATTGAGAAGATCCTCTTCTTGAACAGCTTGGACGATAACCATTTTACGGGTGGTGGCTCTTTTGCCGATGCCACCAACCAGTATCAGGAGGCGGGTAACTTTAATGTTACATCGGCCGACTTTGCCCTGAAAATTGTTTATAAGGGTATCTATAGCGTAATCTACCACTGTAACCTGATTCTGGAAAAGATTCCCGAAACCAACAATGCCGAAATTAACCGCGTAAAGGCCGAAGCTAACGCGTTGCGCTCGTTGGCCATGTTCGATGCTGTACGCTGGTGGGGTACTCCTCCGTTGGCAGACCACCTGCTTACGCAGAGCGAGTATTACCAAGAGAACACTCCCACGTATCAGTCTATCCAGTGGATTCTAAACAACTTGAAGGATGCTGCGAACAAGCTGCCGGCAATTTCAGCCAAGGGTCAGCAAGCTCAGTTTGGTGCCCGTTTGTCAAAGCATGCCGTACTGGCATACCGAGGTAAAGTGGCATTGTGGTACGGACAGAAAACACAGAACAATGAGCTGATTGCCGAAGCTGTGAGCGACTTGAAAACGGTAATCGACTCTGGCTTGTACGAGCTGGTATCGGATATGTTCATTCTGGAGCGCCCGGCGGGCGACTTCTGCACCGAGTATCTGTTTGAGCACAACTCTGCCGACGATGACGGTCAGCCGGGTAACCCACAGAACGACCTGCGCCACATGTGGACAGGTTGGCCCGATGGTTTGGATGTTCCGGCCGAAATCTATACCGGTTGGGGTTGGAACGCCGTATCTGGCGAATTTGGCGACTTCTTGAAAGCCCATGAGGGCGATGTTGAGAAACCGCGCTTTAAGAGCACCATCCACACTTACGAGCAGGTGCTGGCCATGGGATCTACTGGCGTCAAGGCCAAGGGTATCTGCCACAACCAGGGCTATTTTACCTACCGTGGCATTGGTTTCAACGAAGACTTCTATAACATTGCAGGTTTCTGGAAGTACTCTCGTGCCAACGCCTGCATGCTACGCTATGCAGAAGTACTGCTGCTCTATGCAGAAGCTAAGCTCTTGTTAGACAACGATGCCGACAGAACGGGCATGGCTGCGTTAAACGAGGTTCGCCGCCGCGCGCAGATTGAAGAGGTTACTACGCTGGACTATCAGACCATCAAGGATGAGCGTCGTGCCGAACTGTTCTACGAGCAAGAGCGCTTCTTCGACTTGGTACGTTGGGGTGATGCGCCTACTGCCCTGGCAAATAAGGGTAAGAAACTGTATAAATTCTATGGCTACAAGCCGGGTACTACAGAGTATAACATCGAGGTGCTTGACGGTCCAGGGCAGGGCTGGCAGGACAAGTATGTGGTATTCCCTTTCCCGTTCGAGCAGATTACGGCCAACCCTAATCTGAAACAGAACCCTGGTTGGTAATGAAATCTTTTATTAACAATAAATAAATTTAGTATGAAACTAACAAAGTTATCTATATTTTGTGCTGCAGCTTTGCTGTCTGTGGCATGTAACTCTAATGCCCCTGCCCCTGCAGCAGAGGCTGAAGCAGCGGTTAAAACGGTAATCGAAGCAGGCGAACAGGCCCCGCTGGCCGATCCTGGTCAGAAAAACTTTGGCGGCATGCACGCTGACCCTAAAGATACGGCGCGCATCAATGCCGAACGCCGCCACCGCATGGATGAGATGAACAGGTTGAGAACCGTCAGCTTTGAAGAGCTCTCTATGTCGGATCCCTACATCTATCCGGATCCGGAAACAAAGACTTACTACCTGACCTCGTCGGGCGGACGTATGTGGAAGTCGAAGGACCTGAACACTTGGGAGGGTCCGCACAACATCATCGACATTGCTGGTTCCTGGTTGGAGAAAGCTGGTTTTGCCGCTGCTGCAGAGATTCATAAAATTGGCGACTATTACTACTACGCTGGTACATGGAGCGACCACAGCGACCTGATTCAGCAGGTTCCGCGCCGTTACAACGTGCCTCACAACCAGACTGTGCTACTGCGTTCCAAGAACGTGGAGGGTCCGTACGAGCTCTTCGACGAGAACCCCGACCACAACTACCAGCCGCGCGAGGATGATTGTATTGATGGTACCCTCTACCAAGAAGATGATAAGATTTATATGGTTTACGTGCATGAGTGGACGCAGATTATTGATGGAACCATTGAGTATGTAGAGCTTTCTGCAGACCTGAAGAAGACCATTTCTAAGCCGGTATGTATATTCCGGGCATCGGAGAACCCCTCTGTGGGCGAGATGAATAGCTTGGGTGAGGCAACCTTTGGCCGTAAAATGCCGGGGTGGGTAACCGATGGGCCACAGTTGTTCCGCACAAAAACTGGCAAGCTGGGCATGCTGTGGTCATCATGGGGTAAGGAGCGTTACTTTCAGGCTGTATGTTACTCAGAATCTGGCAAGATTTCTGGTCCTTGGGTTCAAGAGCCAGCACCCTTCTTGGCCAACAATTCTGGCCACGGCATGCTATTCACTACCTTCGATGGCACCCTACTCTACTCCGTACACCACTCAGAGGGCAAAGGCCCCCGCAAGCCGCAGCTCTGGACCGTGGATCTGTCTGGTGACAAGCTGGTGCTTGGCAAAAAAATTAAAGGCTAAGCTGCTGTAACAGTCAATAAAAAGCTTTATTAAAACAGAATCGGAGGTGTGTCGTAATTGTACGATGCACCTCCTTATTTGTTCATCACTATACAAATCGTTTCATTTTCTTTAAGTTGCGATCTTTTGAAGATTTCCTTGATTTATGTGTTCCCTGCATCTAAATAGAGCGTCTGTAAGCTCGTAAAACAGCCTAATCAGCCAATCCATACCTTCTTTTGTCATTTTTGCACACATCTTTTTTATATTGAAAGCAACGGCAAGGAAAGAAAAGTCCATGAAGACCTTATCCTTTCCAAAATGACAGAAGCGTTTGTAGTTCATATTGTATTTTATCTATCCGAACACAGCTTTGTCCTCTGTTTTTCAGTCCTTTCTCGCAGCAGAGCAACTCTTTGGCTTTTTGCTTGTATTTTCTGAGCCTGTGATTCAGTTCTATCGTTCTGTTAGTTTATACTTGGTACGCTCCCCTACCCGTTCAACAAATAGGCAAAAATTTATACTACTTACAAAAACAGGCTATGCCAAGACTAAAATAAACATGAAATGTTTCGCTATATAGAAACAAAAGGTTATCTTTGTAGCATAAAAATAGCAACGCATGGAAGAAAAAGCTAAATTCAAAATTATCTACTCAAAAGACGCAGATGATTTTCTGAACAACTTACCAACTAAGATTAAAGACAAAATTATCTATAACATCGCCAAAGCTAAGTTTGTGATAGATCCGGAACTTTTTAAAAAATTAGACGATACGGACATATGGGAGTTCAGAACATTCTATAACAAAGTAAAATATAGGCTATTGGCTTTTTGGGATAAAGATAACGGTACAAATACCCTTGTTATTGCGACACATGGATTTATAAAGAAAACCCAAAAGACACCACTTAAAGAAATAACTAAAGCCGAAGAAATTAGAAAAGCATATTTTAATTCAAAGAAATAATCGTATGGAAACAATGAAATTTTATACAGAAGAAGAAATATTAGATAAGCACATAGGAAAAAAAGGCACTCCAAAAAGAGATCAGTTTGAAGCTGATTTAAACTCTTTTCTGATAGGTGAAGCCATTAAACAAGTCCGTAAATCAAAAAACTTAACCCAAGAGGAATTAGGCAATTTGATAGGGGTGCAACGGGCTCAAATCTCCCGAATTGAAAACGGTAAGAATTTAACCTTTTCCACCATTGCAAGGGTTTTTAAGGCTATGGGGATAAGTGCCAAACTTGAAATCGGGAACATGGGCAAAGTAGCCTTATGGTAAGAAAGTGCTCTCTTCCCTACCCGTTCAAATACACTAATCCCCTACTCTATGAGGTAAGGGAATTAGTTATTTACTGATGCGCTCTAATAATTATACTATTTCGCCTCTAAAATCTATATCATTTGTGAACATGTATAGTACAAAGAAAAACAGAAGTGAAGGTGTCTAAAAAGAATGCTTTCTTTTTTGCTATGTCGCTCGCTTATTATCCATTTTTGTTTTTAAAACCTCTTTGTTCTTCTCAATGATTACTTTTTGAGAAATCATCTTATAGGAATAAGTAAGAATTAAAAAACTAACATTTCAGCCAGTTTCTTAGATTACGTTCAATAGCAACCAATATAGAAAAGAATCCCGCCTTAGCAGTATCAGCAAGGCGGGAATTAGACAGTGGATCCGACCTGCGGTTCCCACTGCCTTTTTCATTAAAATCTATTATTTGCCAGCTAAACCATCAGCAAAACCTGCATAAGTATGCTTACGGCTATAATGGCTGTCCCATAAGCCTACTGGTTCGCCACCACGCCAACCGGAATCGGTAGGACTATCAGTGATGCACCATTGAGTAATACCATACTGTTGAGCTACAGGAATAATTTCAAAGTATTTTTTTACAATGAATTTATAGTAATCAGACATTGCCTTATGCTGTGTTTCAGTCATTTTATCAGTCAATACTTTATTACCTTCCTCATCTACATAGCCCATGTCAAGTTCAGATATCTTCACAAGTTTTCCACTATTAGCTAATATTTCGAACATTTTCACTACGTGCTCCTCCTTGCTCTTTTGTATTTCAGGGTTTGCATAGCAGCTAACATGCATTTGTGTACCGATACCATCAATTTTCGTCACACCATCAGATTCCCACTTCTTAATCCAATAAACGAGACTCTTAGCCTTTTTGTTATCATCCCAATCGGACTCTAAATTATAATCGTTGACAAAAAGTTTCAAAGGATTAGTACCACCATTTTCTGTGTAGTATTTACGGGCTGCAGCTACAACAATACGTACATAGTCTTCATTGCCTAAATAATCTTGCCAGTAGAAATTATTTTTAGCATCTTCCGCGCTGACATTTGTAGAAGAATGCAGAGTATAAAAGCCTCCGTCATTGCCACCACCAGAAATAGCCTCATTTACAACATCCCATGCTGTAACATAGCCAGCAGTAGCTTTCATCATACCTTCTACCCAAGTGTTCATAGCCTCTGTAAGAACTTCCTTCTTTTCTTCAGGAGTGAGAGGAAGAGTGTTGCCTTTGGTTACAATTTGGAACTTAATATTATCGAAATAATACTTATTAGCAGGTGCATTAGGAGCACCTACATCAAGGTTCCAAGCAATAGTCTGCATATTTCCGCTAGGGGAAAGAGTTGTATTTATAGTGATAGTTTTTTCAAAATGTTGCCATTCTGTAGTAAAACTAAAAGCACATCCCGCATCATAATGGATATAACTACCTGGAGTAGAATGACTTTGTGACTCTGCATTATTGGGAACCTCTGCACGATAATCAAAAGAAATATGTACCACATCTTTATCAACCAATGGACGATCGGCATAAAGAAAGAACTGGGTGTCATAACTATTAGTACCACCACCAGCAGAGGTTACAACAAAAGCTCGGCTACCATCTTTACCTGCACCCTCTACAATGTCACAAGCAGCATGGTTACTACCGATATGAGTGGAAACAAAATTAGTAGTTTCACTACCTTCTGCATCACCATTAGTAATAATATCTGTAAAAATCTCTACAGCAGGAGCCTCAGAATGAACAATTTTAACATATTTTATTTGAATAATTCCAACAAAAAGGCCTGATTGAGTCATCACATGACCTCCATTAGCAACAGCTTTAAAAGGAAGTTCATACTCTTTCCATTCTGTATCAAAAGAGAAAGCACCTTCGGCTCTACCATCCCAAGGCCCCACACCAATATTGAGTTTACCTTCACTAGAACCCTTTATCATCATTTTCAATTTATACTCCTTATCTTTAACAATAGGAAGATTGTCCGCTGTATGATATTGAACAAAATGATTTTGTGTAGCAGCAACAGAGGTTTTAATTTCAAGACAACCCTCAACGTCATTTTTTCCAATAGTAGTAGTTTCTTGCACTTCTGCGTTTATTTCATTCCAAAAAGTATAGGAATCTTTGGAATAATCCACCATATAATCCTCAACTTCTGTTTTAACATCAGGATCTACATCAAGTTCCTTATCTTTAATCAGCGAATTAAGATACTTATTATTCTGCTGCGCATGCCAAGCCAACGTATGACCATAGATAGTGAGTCCACCAGCTTTGGCAGCAGATACAAAATTCTCTACAGTTCCGAAGTTCATAGTGCCATCATCAGCTACACATGAAGCATATTTCATTGCATTACCTGCTGTCATTTCGACAAAATTACTATTAGCCAAACGAGTCACTAGTCCGCCAGCAATATAGTCATTCGCAGCCAGTGCAATACCCAACTTAAAGTCAGGATTAGCACTGCTATTTACATAATTCTTCAATGCATCATATTCATTGAGATATTCCATACCTGCAATAGAAGCAGGTTTCTCAACTTCATAGGTCAACAATTTGTCATCTACACATGAAGTAGAAGCAACTGTGGCCATTAAAAGCATTATACCTAATCTTATTTTTGTATGTTTCATATAAATATTTTTTTAATAAGAAACTTTATTATTTCTTTGCAGGAGTAAACCATTCTGCTTTCACACCTCTGTAGTGAACTACTAATGTGTCTTTTGTGGCACAATGAATACCATCATAATCCATTGTATAATCCAAATAAAGCACGTCGCGGTCTTTATTTCCCCAACTATTTTTATCGCCTTTGGAAACAAATTTACCACTACCTGCAGCTGATACTCCTGCAGAGTTGGAAGTGATAGTACAATTACCGTTTTCATCAAAAGCAAGTAAAAGTTTACTCTCAATATTTTCTCCGGCAGCATTCTTAGTTGGCCGATCCCACTCTACCTCATTCAATCCAATGGTGCTGAATCCACCAATGGTCTCATCCTTTTCTACATAATCTGCATGACGTACCTCTTTGCCTGTTTTGTTACCACTATACACATCAATGCCTCTACGTAGGTAATGTGAGTCATATTTACTGATATACTTTACAGCATAAAGAACATAATCCTTGGGTTGTACCTCCCAATCATCTTTATTTATACGATTAGGAGTTTCAACTGAAGGTTTTCCCTCCAAGATGGTATCAGCATTTTGTACACCGGTCATTACTACAGGTATGACATAATTCAACGAGGTAGATTTAGGATCCTTAAAGAATGCATCGGTAAAGTTTACGGTAACGCCACCCAACACCTTACCTTTTTCAATAACAATCTTATCACTACTCAATGTATAGTGTGTAGCAGGAAGAGCTTCTATATCTCCTCCATCACTACCAAAAGTATAACCATTACACAACGAATTGTCTACTCGGATACTTATTTCAACATTTGTCTTGTTATCGTATATTCCACCAACAGTAGCCATAATTTGGCATTTATGTTCGTTATCTAATGAGTTATCTACCGATGCATCTTCACCTAATGTTATGGTACGGATGGGGCTCTGATAAGCAAAGTACACCGCAGAATATTTATAGTCGGGAAATTCCCAGTCACCATTTTCACATGCTGCAAACAAGGCTCCCGCTATAGCGGCTATTATCAAAAATGATTTTTTCATTGCTATTTTATTTATTTCTGTTTATATAAATTCGTCTCTTACTGTTTGGTGCTTACCATCCCTTATTTTGAATAAGAGCATCAAACTTCAGAATCTCACTATAGGGAACAGGACCATAATACATATAATCTTTATAGTCACGTTTTTCTACGTCTACTACTTCATAGTTATTTCCCGTTATTTTCATACCTCTCACTGTCTCATTAAGTTTACTGATGTCTACTTTCCAACGACGCAAGTCCCAAAAACGGAAGCCTTCAAAACAGAGTTCCAGACGACGTTCGTTACGTATGAGTTCACGCATCTTATCCCGATCACCCTTAATAGACTCCAGATAAGGATCACTGCCATTTTCTCCAATACCGGCACGTTGGCGAATGGCTTTTACCACGTCATAAGCAGAGTATCCATGCGTTCCCTCACCTTGGGGGCCCCACGCTTCATTAGCCGCTTCAGCATAGCCTAAGAAAATCTCAGTATATCTGATCCAAGGTTTAATGTGATAGCCATTGGTCGTGTTGCTAGGATTTGCATTTACATTCATATCTAAGAACTTACGCAAATAGTATCCTGTACGTGTAGAAGCACCGTCAAATTTATTCATCGCATCATTATTGTTGCCGTCTACAGCAGTGGTGATAACACTATTCGAGACCCCTGCCTTACTGCCGTTATAAATAATGTACATAGCTAAACGAGGATCACGATTTTCATATGGGTTCTGAGCATCATAATTACTTCTCAAATCGTTAATGGGATAACCGTTTAATCCAGGAAATGCATCCACTAAATTCTGTGAAGGATTCACACGCCCCTTGCCGAAAAGTGAAGGAGGATATTGATCTTTCTCAAGGTCAGCACTCTCATTTTTATTACTACGCCATAAGAATTCAGGACGATTGTAACCGGCTACCATATTCTTGATACCATTAGAATCCTCATACCACTTGTTACCAGTAGGATCAATTTGAGCAATCGGATCGCTACCCAAATTTTTCAATACCTCAGCCATGAAATTAGCAGCCTGTTCCCAAGTAACCCCCGAACCTTCACTGTAAGCAGGACTGGCAGCAAGTAAAGCAGCTTGGGCACGAACTGCACGAGCTACACTAGCACTCATACGGTTTTTAGCATGGTCACCAAAAACGCGATTATACTGGCTAAGGTTAGCTCCCATCTGAGTATATTTAGAAGGGACATCACCTTCTGCAGCTAAGTCGCCATATGTATCAGGAAGCATCTCAATGGCTTTTTCCACATCTTTGTTAAGTTGTTCAATACACTCCTTAAATGTATTACGCGGCTTGTTGAAGTCTGAATTTACAGTCTCAGCCTCTGTAAGAATAGGAATACCCAATAACTGACCATCAGCTGTCCATCCGGCACAACTCATCAGCAAGTGATACATATAAAGCGCACGCATACCATAAGCGTCACCCTGAAAACGCACTTTGAATAACTCGGAAGCTACCTCATCTTTGGCCCACTCCACATTCTCGGAAATTTCCAAGAACTGATTGAGATATTGCCATGAAGCACGCAAGTACTGCCAATTATCCAAAGGATTGTTATCGGAACGCCAAGCACCTGTTGCAGCCTTCAAATATGAATTATTTACATCGTTAGATACAGCATCATCAGTAGCTACATCAGTAAACTTCCATGAATTAGCATTCTCACCCAACGGATTACTAATATAAGCATGTCCCAACAAACCGGTAGCCCATGAAGGCATATCCTCCAAGTCTACCACGTCTTTATGATTCTCTATTGCAGGATCAAACAGATCGTCACAAGCGGAGAATCCCACTAATAATGCTGTTGTCAAAATGATATTTTTTAGTTTCATAACTTATTATTTTTCAATCTTCATTATTAATCATTCATTCTTTTAGAACGTACCCTTGAAACCAAGTTGGTAGAAACGCGTCTGGGGAGCACTACCTATGTTCATTTCTAAAGCTTTACGCTCTTTTGCAATAGTCAGCAGATTGTTAGCATTGGCAAAGAAGCTCAAGCCTTTGATGAAAGTTCCTCTCAATATCTTTTCAGGCATTTTATAAGTGAGCTGTACCTGAGTCAGATTAAAGCGATCATTCTTGTACATCCAAAAGTCTGAAGTACGGAAATTGTTAGCGCCATTAGTTGTAGTTAAACGCGGATAAGTAGCTGTCGCTGCCGTTTCAGGAGTCCAACGATTACGTACTATTTCAGAATACTTGCCATCTCCTTTCACCCAATAATAAGAGTTATCTTTCATACCATAACCACCTATATAAAGATTACCCATAGCATAAAGAGTAAAATTACGCCATGTGGCAGTAAAGTTGATACCACTCATAAAAGGAGAATCCCAACGGCCCAGGAATACACGATCGTTATCATCAATTTTACCATCGTTATTTTGGTCTTTATAACGAATATCTCCCGGCTTCACATCACCGAAAGTTTGAGTTGGAGCAGTATCTATTTCTTTTTGGTCTTGGAAGAAGCCTTCACTTTCCAGTCCCCAATGGCCATTCAAAGCACGTCCAACAGCCGATAAATAGTCGAATTCAATATTCTCATCACGCTTTTCGGCCGTACTCTTATAATACATGCCACTAACACCCAAAGTCAAAGCCACTTCACCAATTTTTTTATTAGCATATATACTGAAATCAAAGCCAGTACGCTTATCCACATTGTAGTTTATATATGGAATAATAGAGGATGTAGGATAACCTGTTTGTGTAAAGTAATTAGGATACAATGAATTGGCGCGTGTCAATCCACCATCCATCTTGCTATTGAAGAAATTAAAGTCAAAATTGATTAGGTTATTCCACATTGAGCCACGTAATCCCACTGTGAACTCTTTACGCTTCACAAAAGTCATGTCATAGTTATCACCACGCTGGAATTCAGTAGCAGCTAAACCACCGTTATCGCCCCAGCTGTACCATCCACCTGATTGTATCACAGCTTTGTAGAGATAGTAACCATCTTCATTATCATCAGTCGTGATATCAAGATCTTGATTAATAATACCTCCTGACACAGTGAACATCAAATTATCAAAAATAGAATTTTCCATAAACTTTTCTTTCGCCAAGTTCCACCCTAAAGTTACTGTAGGTGAAAAAGCGACGCGCTTACCTTCGGGTAACTTAGCCGAATACGGCATTGCAGCACTGAAATCTGCATAATATTTATGTTGGTAATTATACGATGCTTGAAAACCTAAGTTGGCATTGGTAGTACGGTGATAATGTCCGCTACGTTGCGTTTGCCAAGCATTAGCCAAAATCATACCAAAAACATTATGGTCTTCATTAAATGTTTGCTGGTAATCGAACTGACCGGACACGTTATAAGTATAGCGATAGGCAGAGTTGCTAATATTTTCGCTACCACTCTTTTCATCCTTACCGTACTGAGTAATACTTGATATGACATCTTTTCCGTTATAGTTTGACCATACAGGAGCAAAAGTTGCATAACTGCTACTATAACCCTGATTGTAGGTTGATGCATAGTCAATACCATACTTAGCACGAAAATAAAGTCCCTTAAGTAACGGAGAAAGATTAACATCGAAACGTGTATTGAATTGAAACTGACGACTTACATATTTACTGTCACCAGCCGCATAGGCATCAGCCACCGGATTGGTAGGATTCTGCTGTGTACCACCGAAGAAAAATTTACCATCTTGAATATAGCTACTGTTAAGTACTGTATTCAATGAGTTTTGATCAGTCGCTTCAATATAGCTTAATGGGATAAACGGTGCCACTAAATGTGGACGTAATGTGGCTGCTTGTCCCCACCAGTCTACACTTGCTGCATAAGAATCATAAAAAGTAACATTAGCATCTGCCTGTGCTGTAATGAGTTTATGCAGCTTCATATCCACATTTCCACGTACAAAGAAACGACTGATATAATTATCTTCTGTCTTACCCACTTTAAGCAGGGACGATTCACGATAATAGCCAGTAGTAGTATAGTATTTTACTTTCTCAGTACCACCACTTACCTCAGCAATTGCTTCCGAACGATTGTATGCTTTTTTCAAATAATCGGAAGAATACATGTTAAAATTGGGATAACGGTAAGGATTCAAGCCGGACGCATGATTGTAAATATCAGCATCCGAGTAATTGGCAGGCAATCCATCATTAGCACGAGCCTCGTTGTAGAGCGTCATATATTCTGCCGATCCTAAATATTTAGGATAAGATTTTGGAGTATAAAAGCCGGTATTCGCATGAATATTGATATTAAGATCACTTACTTCTCCTCGTTTAGTGGTAATAGAGATAACGCCTTTAGCCGCACGCGGACCGTATAGTACTACAGCAGAAGCACCTTTGAGAAGAGTTATCTGATCTATTTCATGAGGAAGTACGTTATTTGCATCACGTACCATACCGTCCACGACAACGAGATATTCAGTGTTTCCCCAAATATTACCATTGAAACCGCCTACCACATTATCAATGAGTCCCAAACTATAATTTGTATATGTTTTCTCTGACATTTTTTGCATATCAACCACTGATATCCCGCCTAGCAAGTCACGCTGGTCAATAGAACGGAATGCCACTTCTACCCTTTTGAGTGTATCTGCTTGCGCCGCTTTCATCAAATCTATCAATGTCTCCTGAGCGGTAACATCTGCATGAGCGAAAACCAGTGCTACACAGAATACAAATCCTTTATATATATGTTTCATTTTATTAGAGTTTTTACGTTTATAAAACCATTACCAACCGGGGTTCTGGTAGAACTCTGGATATATTGTCACATCTTCTGTTTTGAACGGTAACCAATAATGTTTACTCGAAAGTTTACGTTGCGTCACTATTTCTTCACGAAAATTAACAACCTTACGTTCTTTGGGATCAGCTTCCGGATCAAATGCTTCCGCGCGATCAAACTTTTGCATCGTTTTTATATTATAAGGATATTCCGTTAATAGTTTCCAGCGACGTAAATCATGGAAACGATGTCCTTCAAAAGCTAATTCTACAGCGCGTTCACGACGAACCTCACTCATAAATTTTTCAAGATCATTAGTGTAACTATCAGCAACCGGATCCACACCTGCACGTTCACGAATTACATTGACTGCATAAACAGCACTTTTCGGGAAAGTAGCTGAATTGCTGTTTGCCGAACCATAACCTTGTGCAACAGCTTCAGCATACAGCAAATAAACTTCAGCCAAACGTAACCAAGAGAGATGAAAATGGGTCGCTTTACCATAACCGTAATCAGCATCGTCCTTATTAGCGCCCAAAGGAATGAACTTATAGTTAAAATATCCAGTACGGCTTGTTTTACGAGGGTCGTCACAACAGTTTCCCCCCTCATACAAGTTGGCATACTCATATTCTTTGAATGAACTTGGACTCTTAATCATTTTCACACCATCATAAATGAAATTGTTATAGAAACGCGGATCCCGATCTTTCCATGGTTGCGATTTACTAAAGTAAGAATTTGGATCATCCAGTGGTAGCCCATTCTGCATACCAAAATAGTTTACATAATTAGCGGCAGGACAAAGAATGATACCGTCGCCCTCACAAATGGCTTGCAATTGATAAGAGTTCATTTGACGCCAGTAAGAGTCTGCACCGTAAGTAGGACTACGCATAATGGCTTCCGTACCACCGGGTATTAACCAATTTTGTTCTTTGGTATAGAACAGGGTACTATAGTTATCAAAATCTACTAAGGCATATTGAGTTTGATTACTTTCAACCATATTAAGGACCTGACCCAAAACATCAGCAGCACGCTTACAATATTCTGAATTGTATGAACGGTTGTTGTTGTCGGCACCATTTTCCATCAACGGGCTTCCTGCATAAAGTAGAGTTTTACCTAGGTAAGAAAGTGCCCAAATCTTATTAGGACGTAAGGCATTATTACCCTTTGTACGGCTACCTGTAGCTGTATTGTCCCAGTCAATAGGTAGCAAATCGGCTGCACGCTGAAAGTCTGCAGCCATTTTTTCAGCGTTTTCCTGATAAGTTTCGCGTGGCAGGTTGAATTGTGCATCGGGTGCTATTACACTTTCTAAATAAGGTAAACCACCCCAATAAGAAGTAAGCTGGAAATAAAACCAAGCGCGGAAAAAGTAAAGCTGGCCTTTAATAAAATTTTGCTCCTCTTGCGTAGCATCTTTCAACATACCCTTTTCTAAAGCTTCCAGTCCGAGATTGGCTTGACGGATAGCATACCAGCCACCACCCCACAAAGATTTCTTAAAACGATCACCATCTACAGACCAATTCCGATCCAAAAAACAGTCTCCCTTGTTAATATAACTACGATAATTACCACCATCAATAGCATATCCCATTAGATACTCACCATTACCGGTCGTAATAACTTCATCTTCCCCCCAATTAAAGGAACTTACCCAGTAATGTTTGGCAATATCAGGAATAACGTTATACATAACTTCAATAAATCCTTGAAAATTATTGAAGTTCTTGAATGCATCTTCTTCAGAGAGAACAGAATCTGAGTCTCTGTCTAAATAGTCTGTACACGAAGTAAGCGTAAAACAGACAATGAAGAACATTGAAAGTATATAAATAATCTTGTTTTTCATCTTAATCTCAAATTAAAGTGTAATTTTAAAACCTAGGTTAAAACGGCGTTGAGTGGGGTATGCACTCCAACCACCCGTATTTGACTCACGATCATCGGGCATGTCAGTCCAAAGGAAAAGGTTATTACCATTAACAAACAGCTTGAGACTACTCAAACCAGAGGCTTTAAGCCATTTCTCTTTAGAGAAAGTATATGAAAGTTCAGCATATTTTAAACGAACATATGAACCATCAAACATGAAACGGGTACCATCAGTATATTTACTTGTTTGATTCAACCAACGTGGCAAAGGTACGTCGGCATTTTGGTTATCAGGTGACCAGTAAGTACCTTCATAGAAAGCGGTATTACGCGTACCTCCTAAACTGGTAAGCCCTACAGAACGATTTACATTGTTCACGCCATAGAACTGAACGAAAAAACTCCAACCTTTGTAATCGCAACCTACTTGGAGATTCATTGTATTTTGCGGAATGCCGGTATAACCGTATGGAATATTGTCATTCACTGAAATAATACCGTCAGCATCGTAGTCAAGGATAATATAATTGCCAGGTTTACGTCCATCGTCATATTCATCATGTGCAGTGCTACCATAAAGTTCATCCCAACTGTTGTAATAACCATGATCCAAATAAGTATAAGTCTGATCAATGGCTTTATTGGCTTTCTTTTGATATTCTGGTTTCAGTTGAGGATCATCTGCTTCTTTAACCTTGCTTACAGCATGAGTCAAAGAAGTATTACCCCAAAGACGCCAATCTCGATTAAGTTGTTTATTCCAACGCAAATCCAATTCAAAGCCTTCGCTGTCTACTTTACCAAGGTTGGCTACAGGAGCAGAGGCACCGAAATATCCAGGAACAGCACGATTACCACCTGTAATCAGGATATTCGAACGTTTTTCCTTGAAATAGTCAAATGACCCTGAAATAAGGCCACCCAAAATAGCAAAGTCTGCAGCAATATCCAATTTGGTAGCCACTTCCCACTGCAAATTCTTATTACCTAACTGTGTCTGTTGCCACCAACTATAAGGACTTTTAGCCGGATCTACCCCTGTCAAAGATTGACGATAGGCACCACCGTTTGCCCAAGTATCCATATAGAGCCAACGTCCATTGATATTGTCATCACCGATTTCACCATAAGATGCACGAAGTTTTAACATATCCAGCCACTTAAGATTAAGTTTCTTCACAAGAGGCTCTTCTGAAACCATCCAACCGATAGCACCTGAATTAAAGAAAGCAAAACGGTTTTCTTTTGCAAAAATTTCAGAACCGTTGTAAGCACCGTTATATTCAAACATGTAGCGATTTGCAAAATCATATGTAACGCGGAATACCCAGTTCTCACGATAATGAGGTTGCTCACTGCCAGTAGCATATTGCTCACGGCTGAAGTTACCCATAGCCCCCACAGTATGCTGACCAAACTTATTTGAATAATTCAACTGAGCCGAATAATTCAGACGACGGTATGTAGCATTGTTCTGAACCGATCCAGCCCCTGTCTTCCAAGCATTATTATTATGGAAATCAAACTTATACAAGGCATCAGGGGTGATATCTGTATACTCTTGGCCTGTTTCTGGATCAATCCACTTATGAGCTTCGCTTTCCCAATCAGTAGTATCATCTACACCACGACCTGTTTCACGAAAAGCGTTATCAAACGCCAATTTAGCCTGTATATTTAACCCCTTTAATAAAAAACCAAGATCCTGTTCAAGAGTGAAGTCTGTATTCAGGCGATCATCAGTCGTATAACCTATACCATTTACACTCAAGTTTTCATAAGAGTTCGTAGCAGCCTGTGTGGGATTAGGTTGATAATAACCAAAAGTCCCGTCACTATAAACAGGCATGAAAGAATCAGGTGCAATACCATAGAAAGCGCTCCAAACAAGATTCTCATATTGTCCTTGGGTAGCTTTCTTCACTGCATGCGAACCGGAAAGATTGACATGAAATTTAGTAGTCTTAGTCAAATTGAAGTCAAGGTTACTACGCACATTTATACGGTCATAACCAAATCCAGGATCATAACCTTTCGTATTAGCAACTTTCTTATAAATATCCCCTTCGTGCGTATAATCGACACTAGCAAAATATTTCACGAATTTAGTACCACCACTGATATTAATATTGGCATTATAAGAGGTTGCCACATTTTTCAACAAATAGTCTGCCCAGTCTATATTAGGATAACGTTCTGCCTCTGCTAGGTTAGCCGGATAACGATATTTGTTCAAGCGGTCTTGAGTCAAATAATAGCTCCAAGAATCTGGATGATAGGCCAATTCACTCTCAATCACCTGATTACGAAGTGAAAGTGCATCGTATGCATCCATCATGTCTGGTATCTTGGAATAGGTTTTCAATGTTGTGCTAGCATTGATATTGATTACGGCTTTACCTTCTTCACCGCGCTTAGTGGTAATCAAGATTACACCATTAGCACCACGTACACCAAATACTGCCGTTGCAGATGCATCTTTCAATACAGAAATAGATGCTACAGAGTTAATGTCTACTGAGTTCATAGGACGTTCTACACCGTCTACCAGTACCAATGGATCACTTGAATTCCAAGATGTCACACCTCGAATAGTAATTTTCGGATCTTCATCACCCGGTTGACCAGTAGTAGTCATAGTTACAACACCAGGCAGATTACCAGTCAAAGCCTGTCCTAAGCTAGATACACCACCTGTACGTTCCAAAGCTTTCGCATTAGTTTGTGCAATGGCGCCTACTACTGAAGCTTTTTTTTGCTGTCCAAAACCTACCACTACCACTTCTTCCAATTGTTGTGAATCATCTTCCAAAGTCACTTTAATCATTCCTTTTGAAGTAGCTTTTACTTCCTGAGATTTCATTCCCACAAATGAGACAATAAGGGTAGAGTTCTCATTGGGCACAGTCAACACAAAATTACCATCTATATCTGAAATTGTACCTATTGAATTATTACCTTTTAATACTACTGAGGCACCAATGACCGTCTCGCCATTACTGTCAAAAACAGTTCCCCTTACAGTTATTCCATTTTGTGCCAATACAGTCAAACAACTAAACAGCATCAGCAGAAACAGGTAAGGAATTTTTTGATTTTTCTTTGTTGCATTTTTCATTACCATTAGTTTTAAAAATTAATTAACTAAATTCTTCTCTAATCATTTCATGGATAATTTTAACACTTAACTATCATTATACATAATATATAAAAAATTAAAAAGTTAATAGACGATACAAAAATATATAATATAAATATCTTTTAAAAGAAAGGATGTTACATAATTTCACATACCATAATACATATCTTTGCTATATGTTACAATTAGTATAACGCATGTTACATTATAGGTGTAGATACTAAATCTATTTTGCATATAAACAGCTAATAGTAACCAAGTGGATGCGCTTTGTCAGCTAATGAGCAGTTTTTTTATATCCCAAAGGCAAATGCAACTCCCGGTTCCGGAACTGATCACCAAAGCTGCGGAAGAAAAGGAAAAGGCACATTGGGAACTATACCGGGTACGCGACAAATAAAAGACGATAGGGAAAATAAAAGTAAATACAAAAGTATGAGAACATAGGTGAGATCATAGACATCATGTACTTTCCAAATAGCGCAAATAGTGTAATTCTTTGGACCTGTTCTAAATTTGATGTGCTCTCAAAGAAAGAGGCTCAAAGTTTTTTCCAAAGAGGAAAATAAGTCTTGACTAATTCATATTAACTGACAGCCAGTTGAACCTCCTGCCAAACTGCTTACGATAGCGTTGCTCGTCAAAGCGACCCCCCCCAACTGAAGAAAATTAATCCGCCAGGGAATAATCAAATATAAAAGTAGAACTTCAAGCATAATTTTCTCACGCCATTTGTTTATCTGAATTAGTCAAGACTTAATCTGACAGTTACGTATAAAAAGAATAAATTTGTAACAGAAAACAGATTGAGTTATGACAACATCAGAAAAGGTCATCAAGAACAAACTGGGATTGCTTGAACTCTCCCAACAGTTAGGAAACGTATCACGTGCTTGTAAGATTATGGGCTACAGCAGTGACAGTTTTTATCGTTTCAAAGAGTTGTATGAACAAGGCGGTGAAGTCGCCTTGCAGGAGATTTCCCGCCGCAAGCCTGTCATAAAGAACCGTGTGGAAGAACACATTGAGCAGGCAGTCGTACAGATGGCGATAGACAATCCTGCATTGGGGCAAGTTCGTGTATCCAATGAACTGCGTAAGAAAGGTATTCTTATTTCGCCAGGCGGAGTGCGTTCCATTTGGCTACGGAACGATATGGAGACCTTCCAGAAACGCTTGAAAGCATTGTCGGCCAAAGTGGAACAAGAGGGCATTGTCCTCGACGAGAACCAAGTGGCGGCATTGGAGAAAGCAAAAGAAGAAAAGCAGGCTCATGGAGAGATAGAAACTTATTATCCCGGTTTTCTTGTTGCCCAAGACACTTATTATGTAGGATATATCAAAGGTGTGGGACACATTTATCAGCAGACCGTCGTTGATACTTACTCCAAAATCGGATTTGCCAAGCTGTATGACAGAAAGAATGCGCTTGTCGCTGCCGATATGCTTAACGATAGGGTTATTCCTTTTTTCGAGCAGCATGACTTGAAACTGATGCGTATGCTAACAGATAGAGGAACGGAATACTGCGGAAATAGAGAAAATCATGAGTATGAACTGTATTTGGCTGTGGAAGACATTGATCATTCCAAGATTAAAGCGAAAAGCCCTCAGACAAACGGTATATGTGAGCGATTTAACAGAACCGTGCAGAATGAGTTCTATGCTATTGCATTCAGAAAGAAAATCTATACCTCTATCGAACAACTGCAAGCAGACCTTGATGCGTGGATGAACTCCTACAATACCCAAAGAACACACTCTGGAAAGTACTGTTTCGGAAAAACGCCCATGCAAACTTTTATCGAAGGAATCGCTGTGGCAAGAAAGTATCAACTGCAAAATCTGGAAATGATAAAACCGAATGAGCATGATAAAATCTCATTCGGTTGTGAGGATGAAGAAAGTTGTGTAATTTCGCAACAAACATCTGACAGTTTTTTTGTCCGATAGTAAAACAAATGTCAGAACAAGTCTTGACTATTACAGTTTATCTTTACCACCGAATTGTACAGAACGGTTTTTATCAACTCTGAATGTTCGTTAGGTTCTTTCCTTTTTTATTTCATTTCTATTAAAGATGTACAACCTCTAATATAAATAATTCGGGAGGACTTAATCTATTTTTGTTAATTCTAAATTTAACGAACTATTGTTTTTAAAACAACACAAAATTTATATACAAGTTATGATTGAGACTAATAGACTTCAAAAGCAACCTGCCGATCGTGTAATTTTCTTGGATTGGCTTCGTGTTATTGCCTGCCTCATGGTACTAACGGTACATGCATCGGAATGTATTTACTCTAATGATTATTCTTTTTCCTTTCCATCTGAGGTTGCTCGTTGGAGCGTTTGTTTAATTAACGGACTGATGCGTCCTGCTGTTCCTTTATTTCTGATTGCTTCCGCGTATTTATTGGTTCCCTTGAAAACGGATACAAGTACTTTCTTCCGTAAACGTTTCGTACGGGTTGTTCTTCCTTTTGCTTTTTGGCTTGTTATGTATGCCATTTTACCTGTTCTATGGGGAGAATATACCACATCTGATGTGCAAAATAACTTGTCTCGTATTTTAATCAACTTTATACCGCGTGCTTCCCATCTATGGTTTATTTATATGCTCCTCGGTATTTATTTGATTATGCCTGTTTTATCCTCTTGGCTAAAGGCTGTCAGTCGTCGTGAAGAAGAGTTCTTCCTGCTTCTTTGGTTGTTTACTACTTTGTTTTGGCATGCTCATGAGATTTTCGGTGATATTTTCGGTGAGTGTTGGTGGAATCCGTTTCCATTATTCCATTATGTTTCCGGATATGTTGGCTATGTAGTGATGGCAGATTATATTCGTAAATATCTGAACTGGTCTGTGAATAAAACGCTTTATGTGGCTCTTCCCTGTTTTTTGGTGGGATATTTGTTCTGTATTTGGTCATTCTATACACGCTCTTTCACAGTTGAAGCTGTGCGACAGTTGGATTTGAGTTGGCAAACCACATCGATCGCTCCTGTCTTAATGAGTTTTGGTGCTTTTATGCTCATCCGTAAGATTAACTATACGGGTAAAGTTTATAAGCTTGTTCGTGATATCTCTGCAATGAGCTATGGTATGTATCTTATGCATATGTTAATTTTACCGCATATTTTCGCCTTGTGCAATCCTGTGATGTCTCCACCGTTCACGATATTGGTTACGGCATTGGTTACATATCTTGTTTGTTATAGTATATCTAAGCTTATTTCATGTCTGAAATTTGGGAAATATATTGTCGGTTAGTTCTTTATCTATAGTCTTAATTTGATAAAAAGATAAAATAAAAGTTCTAAGAGGACAAGTTATTCCCTACCCGTTCAAATACAATAATCCCCCTACTGTTCAGCAAGGGGATTATTTATTACTGTTCCTGATGGTTCATGGCGTATTCTTCATGCCAGGCTAGAAAAGCCCTGGCGCTTTCTTCATTTATCGGCCGGGTGTCAATCCATTCTTTCCACTTATCGGCCAGTTCCGTCTGCGCTTCAACGAACTCTACCAATGTTATTTTCCCTTCTTGTTGGAGCTGTACAAGCTCTTCGTAACTTTTGTTTTGTAACTCTTTCATTATCATAATATTTAATATTTGAGTATTTGAGTATTTGAATATTTATAAATCTGGTATTTTAATTATACCGAGATTCTCTTCCCTGTACTTCCTAAAGTCCTCTATCAGCATTTCCAAGTCTTTAATAAATTCCGGACTGCATTCTTCTTTTGCCAGGGAATGGTAGTATTCCAATGTCTGCAATGCAAACTTATCTTTCCCTATCAGGGTGAATAATGGTATATCGTTTTTAAGTGCATTGCGGGCTAATATTACTTGATCTCTCATTTCTTATTCTTGTTTTGATGAATGTAATTCTTCAATCGCTCAAAAAATGATGAATATAGTTCATCACTTCCATGTTTTGGGAATTTGCTTACTCTTTTCTAGTTGGTCGGGATGATATTTCTCTTCCTCTTCCATCTGAAGCCGGACAGCAGCGGCCATGAGCTGTGATAATGGGACAATAGTAGTTCCGAATACGGCAAATGGCTCATATTCTCCCTTATCATTTTGGATATACTTTCTTTCCCCTAGAACAAAGTATCTCTCCTTTTTCCTTACTGCTGCCTGCCTGAGCATCTTTAAGGTGTTGTAGCCAAAAGAAAGAGTACGCATAGGGAAAGAGTCTACTCCTATTACAACATCCAGTTCCAATTTGAACTTATATTTCTTCTCTTCCATTATCTAAAGCCTATCGGATTACGCGGTTTTTCCTCTATTTTCTTCCGGGACTGAAGTTCGGCCAATGTCTGGTTGATTAGCTCCAGTTGCATTCGGGTATCATCATTGATGTCGTTATAGTCAGCAAATACTTCTTCCATGTAATCCTTCAACTCCTTCATCTGTTTTTCCAACTCCCCTACCCTGTCTACCGGCGGATTGGCTATCAGTTGACGGATGGCGACAAAAGCACGCATAATACTCATATTAACTTGTATAGCTGCCTTTGAATTTAAAACACTGCTAAGCATGGCAACTCCTAATTCCGTAAAAGCATAAGGAGAACGTCTCATACCCATCTTTATTGAATTGGACATCACAATTTGTGATTTCCAATTCAATGTTTCTTCTTTTGTCAGTTGAAACATGAATTCCTTTGGGAAACGCTCGATATTACGCTTCACCGCTTGGTTTAATACTCGTGTTTCCACTTCGTACATTTCTGCCAGATCAAAATCCAGCATCACCTTCTGTCCCCGGATCTCGTATATCTTGCTTTGGATTAATTGCAGCTCGGGCATATAATCTCTATTGTTAGTCAATGATTAATTACTATTTCCAATGAGATTGTTTAATATAAACATAGTTTAAAGCAATTCCGGATAAGCTCCACTCTGATTGTCCCAAGCTCAACTTTGTAGCCAATGCTTCATCCAAATCACAACGTAACAATACCCATTCGGAACTACCTTCAGCTTTCCAGTAAAGATGCACCATTGGCATACAATATCCTGTTCCATTTACCATGGGATATTCCCGTTTAACAGGAAATTTACATGGAATAGCGCCATGCCAAAACCGTACTGTTGGTTGCAAATCAATAGAAACACGTCCTATTTCATCCTGCCAGGTATTATCGTTCGTTGTATTCGTCCGTTTGGAACTAGGACGATAGCAATGTCCGGTATAATCAAATGTACGTTCCCAAACTGCTTTTATTTCGCCCTTTAGGGCAATACTACCTCTGTTGGATAGTATATAAGTAATATTGAAATTAGTATTGTAAGGGCAATAATGATTAACTACACCTGTGTTTATTTCATCTTCTACCTGTATCATCCGTAAAGCCGGGAGATTTGTCTGTTCCTTAACAGTAAAAATCATATCCTGTTTGGTAACATTATCCTTTCTATCTGCTTTGATCCAAGTAGTTTCTCCTTTCTTCCGGAAGAGTACACCCAGTTCATAAGTTCCGGTAGGAGCTGTGACATAAGAACGTGCTCCCGTATTCTTCATCATTACTCCATTCTCTACAGTGATGCTGCAAGGCTGGAATTTTTCTACAATATTACCGGCATTATCCATGAATACCATCCGGAAATCTCCTTCCCACTTATCAGGCATATTACCAGTAGCAGGGTCAAACCCCATCCAATAACCATAAAATCCCATCATGTATCCTTCATTACGGTAAATATCACTCCCATACGGTATCGCACCTGGCTCTATCGAAAAAAAATCCTTATCAGAAGTTCCCAATACTATATTATCCGTTTTACCAAAACTACTCCAGTGCGTCACATCAATAGGATATTCTTCCAAGTCAACCGGACTATTGTATCCACCTTTCAATGTTAAAGTATAGGTATATGCTTTTGCAGTCTCCCATTGATGAACCGCAGGTATCTGATAGGTTCTGTCCTCGCCGTCCACTCTTACCGTCAAAGATATTCCCTCGGCCGTACTGACCGGCAAAAGGATTGCTTCAACTATGACAGGATCTTTGCTGTCATCGACAATGAAGTTTCCACCGGCCTGATAACTTCCTTTCTCTTCGGCAGGTGTAAGCGCACCGGTAATAAGATTGTATTTAGCCTGTTTGTGAATCCCGTTCCAAGTAACTGACTCTATATGCCCGGCTCCCGGATAGTTATTCTTCTTGAAAGTAACACGCACCAATGAAAGGATGTGCTTCATCTTTACTTCTGCGCTGGCTGCACTTGTTCCGACAGTCGTAGCACCCGCCAGGTAATCCGTTTGTAAAGTCACATCAACAGGAATATTATCGTGGGTCTTGATACTTGACGAATAGGGAAAATAACAATATATGTTCTTCAAAGTAGAAGAAAGAGCGATAGCTCCCCCACTCCACGAAGCACCGTTGAACGTGAATTTCTTATTGAGACATGTATCGTTATAAAACAGACCGATCTCATCATCTCTCTGAAACTGAGAAACCGGAGCTTTTGTTGTCACCTCATCCATCATTTCTATACTTGTCGAGAACTTTAAGAATGTTGGTTCATTCTGTGGCTCATCGGGTTTGGGCGTAGGTGTAGGTTCAGGTTCCGGGAGGTTAGTGCTGTTTTCTTTATCACAGCCAGCAAACAGAGTAATGGCCAATAGACCGAATAATAATAGTTTTTTCATATCTTGTTTGTTCTAAAATTAATCATCCAATAATTCTATAGAATATCTGTGTTCACCAGGTCTTAGTCGGTTTATACGGACACTCGTTTTCACTTCATCAATGAGTTCTTTCAATTCCTTCAGGTTATTTAATCTTATAGTATAGTAATTATGATGCTTGTCTGCCTGATCATCCTCTTCATGATCCAATAAAGCCTTACTGTATGGTTTGATTTCATCATGACTTTCGTAATCCGAAGATCTGTATATATCGAAAATATATTTTTCATGCGGTATTCCTTGAAATGAAATAGAATCTTCGTCATCTAATCCCAATAAATAGCAATTATCAGATTTAGCTTGTATAATACATATATCAACTCTATAATTTTCAAGAATAGATAATAAATCATCCATATTATCTGTTTCAACCGTTTTTATCCATGTCTGCTTAGATAAATCTGGATTTCTTTCTGATAGTTTATACAGCTTAAACTTCATATCGTTTTAAATCCTGAGTGAAGATAATGAAACAATAAGCACAATTCCCACCACGCTCCAGCGGTAGATAAAAGAAGAGCAATAGCTCCTGCCACACTCCAAAGGAGTAGTATCCCCATGATTATCCTTTCAACTATATTATTAACAAGTTCCTTATTCATATTTTCTCATTTTGTAAAATACAACACAATACAATTAGCAGCAAACACTAAATACGCTAACCAATCTTTTATTTCTTTATTATTGACATCCTTATAATATACATTGACTAAAAAACGTTCAAGCAAATAGCCAATAGAGGCTACCATTATCAAAGCATTACCAATTCGTGTTATTGCTATTGGTATAGAGTCTATTCTTGGCAACAAGTTAAAATCAATCCTCAGAATTGAAAGGAGGATAAATGCAGCTATATAAATGTATATTCTATTCTTTTTTTTCTTCATAATCATTGTTTTTTACTTATCTTCTATAAACTCATCTTCATATACCCAAATATGCTTGCCACTCCCACAAATCTCCACTTCCCATTTGGTATCCCATTTCTCGATCAGGATAATGTTCCGATATCCTAAATAGGGTTCAATCAATGTCGCTGTTCTCATTATGCAAAGTGATTGGTAAATGTTAGTTCTCTCCCAATATAATTCTAAAACCGCCAACAACACTAATACTATAATGAAAGTTTTGAAAATGATTTTCGTATGTGTGGCAAACTTTAGACAGCCTTCAATACACAAAAATTCCAAGACCAAGAATATAGCATACATTATTGCACTCCTACCTATCATTAGTATTATATCTTCATGAGATAGTTCCGGTACGAAAGTTAAACTTCCAAAGTTTGTCAGCACGTCTATCGGTTTATTAAAGACAAACTTAGACATTTCACATCCCCATAGGGAAAGAAACGCAACCATATAGATAATTGCACGCATGCGTGCTTGCAACAACAATTCTATTGTACGTATATGGATTTGTTTTATAGTTTTCATATTATGAATGCTTGATGTTTCTAATATTTCTAATCAATTGGCGAATACAATAGTAAAAATTATAAAAGTTACCACTATCAAGGATATACCCAAATAGATATATCCGAAAGCATTTATTATTCCTAAAGACACTCCTATTACGAAAACTACATAACAGAAGACTTCTATATAATAAAGTATATAGGCTTCCTTTTGTTCCTTTGGAGATATTTCTTGTTCCTCTTCGATTTTTCTTTGTAGTTTAAAATCGAAGCAGCCTTCTTGCAGCACCTTAGAACCGCCTACTAAAGTATATGTCCCACTGAATGTACCTTTCTTAATATAAAGTTGCTCTGGTGAATATTGGCATTCAATATCTTTTTTTTCACCAGTGATTAGAGTGAGTTCATACTCATATCCCGTAACAATAGTTTGTTTCATGTGTGTTATGTTTTTTATTACTCTGCAAATATACAAATAAAATTTTTACGGGCAAATATACCCGTAATAAAAATTACTCACATACCCTATGTTTTGTAACATCTCAGTTATTGAACGGCTCTGAAATCAATTTCTACCCCTAAAGCATTACCTATACGACTCAATATCTCCAGACTTGGGTTGTATTTTCCAAGTTCTATTTTTCCAATATTAGATGAATCAATTCCGGTTAGCTGCGCTAACTGGAATTGTGACAGTCCCCTCTCCTTCCGGAGTTCGGCAATTCTTTTCCCTATGCGTATCTTATGATTAATTTCTGTTGCTTCCATATTCTAAAGTAAGTTAGTAATTAGCTTTGCCGGCATATTCAGTTTGGAGAACGCGAACCATTTCTTCCCCAAGTCTTTCAGGGATGCACCGATGTGATATACTTCGGTATCATCAATGATGAGGAAACGGTCATGGGAAAGTTTACATGTCCGGACATCGACTGGCGGATACTGGCTGTTGAACTTATCCAAGTCTAGCTGAAGCTGCGGAGTGATGCGCTGCGTATAGACAGTGGCCGTTACTCCCGACTGCCGTTTGCTCAGCATGAGAAGCACGCTCTCATCCACATAGTTGTCAATCAGCAGGAGTGACTTCCTGGCAGACTTGATAAGTTCTGAAGCGAACTTGTAGGCATCGAAAATCTGTCCGTCGAAGAAGATACCCTCAACAGGGGGAAGGGAAGTACGGACGAAGAAATCTACTTTATTCGTCAGTTCTTCCAGTTGCCGGTCATGCTTAGTCAGTCTTGAATCTATTTTACTCTCCAGTTGGTTAATACGTTGATTGATGGAATAACCTTTCAGTAGATAATCCTTCAATACTTTGTTGGCCCATTGGCGAAATTGAACACCTCTTTTACTTGAAACTCTGTAGCCAACTGATATTATCATATCAAGATTATAGAAATCAATATTACGGGATACATTTCTATTGCCCTCTTTACGAACTACTCGAATTTTTCGAGTAGTTGAATTTATGTCAAGTTCACCCGTATTATATATTTCCTTAATATGATAAGTAATAGTATGTTCTTTCACATCAAAAAGTGCCGCCATCTGAGCTTGTGTAAGCCAAACGGTTTCATCTTCTAACCGTACTTCCAGCTTCACTTCCTCATCCGGCTGGTATAATATAATTTCTCCTTGATCCATTTATCTTTATTTATTCATATATTCTAAAAGGGCTATTTTATCTTCCCTACTCGCCTTTTCCCAAACCAACGACCAGTTCTTATAATTGCCGTACCGGTCTATATTGTTATCGCTTACAGTTTGCCATGCTGAAGGGCTGTTTTTTTTCAGTTCATCAAGACATGCTTGTATAACTCATTGTCAAATTTCCCATAAATTAATTCACCGATGAAAGAGGTATTAATTGCTCTGTTGACAATTGCTGCCGTAACAGCATCAATAGCTTGTATTGCTTTCTGTGTGTTCATATATTTAATGTTAAATTTTGACTGATAGGGAAAATAAGCAGACTTTACAATGTTAACTCATAGTCTGTCTCAATAAGAAAGAATACTTCCTTTGTGTTTTTATAAACTCTACGTTTTGCACCGAGAGCTTTTAGCTTTCGATAAGAAATTGTGGCTTTCCTATCCTCTACGGAATCCACGCCATCAATAACTGTATGGATCTTGATATTCTTTTCAGTAACTTTCCATGCCATAATTTTTTCTCTATTAGTTATTAAAGTTCCATTCCACAATCCGCTTCAATCACCCGATTGTTTACCAGGTCAAAGGTGTCCTCTCCAGACAAAGATAACTCATTAATTCGCTCTATCTGCCGATTAAGGAAATAATCTGCATATTCGGAATAATTTCCTGTTTCGTAGAAAGAAATCAGGCCTTTCCTATAGTGCAATATATCCGCATCCCTTGCGGAATATACCGGGATCAAGTCAGCATTCATCATAACGATACTTTCCATCATACGTGAGGTACGCTTGTTCCCGTCTATGAAAGGCTGGAGCCTTGCTATATTACAATGCAGGTAGACTGCCTTTTCTAAAGGATTAACGTACAGTTCCTGGTTAAATAGTATCTCATTTAAGACAATCCGTATCTCCCGGATTTCTTTTGGTGGAACATATTCCGTACCGGTAATCTTGACCGCACGAGAACGTAACATCCCGGACTCTTCACTGGATACCAATTCGCTGGAGATGGATCGATGCAACCGGAACAAGGTACGTTCATCTATCCGTTCCTGATTATGCCCTTTATTGATATATTCCATTTCGGAAACAAAAGTGTTATAGAGGTTTTTCAACATCTTGGCATCTTCATATCTCTTTTCCGATGTGATATTATCCTTCAGGAGAGATTCTGTCTCCACATAGGTATAGGTGTTACCTTCTATCCTTCCGGAGTAATAACACCACACCACGGCCAGGTCTTTTATTTCAGAAGAAATAAGAGAAGAAAGCTTGGCATGTTTGTTCTTCAGGATGAAATCCGCCTTTTTCTTTTGTATGTCATTGAATATAGGTGTCATAATTTATTGTTTATGTATTTACTAATAGGGAATAGCTACTATTCATAGGCACGGAATCCAATCGGATTACGCGGTTTCTCCTCTATTTTCTTCCGGGACTGAAGTTCGGCCAATGTCTGGTTGATCAGCTCCAGCTGCATCCGGGTATCATCATTGATGTCGTTATAGTCAGCAAATACTTCTTCCATGTAATCCTTCAACTCCTTCATCTGTTTTTCCAACTCCCCTACCCTGTCTACCGGCGGATTGGCTATCAGTTGACGGATGGCGACAAAAGCACGCATGATATTGATATTAACTTGTATTGCGATATCACTATTCAATACTCCGGAAAGCATTGCCAAGCCTCCTTCAGTAAAAACAAAAGGTAATTTACGGGTACCGCCCCATCTTGATATCACAAATTGTGATTTCAAGTTATCCCATTCGCTCACCGTTAACTGAAACATAAAATCATCAGGAAACCTTCTAATATTACGTTTCACCGCTTGGTTTAATACTCGTGTTTCCACTTCGTACATTTCTGCCAGGTCAAAATCCAGCATTACCTTCTGTCCCCGTATCTCGTATATCTTGCTTTGGATTAATTGCAGTTCGTTCATTATTGTATTTTTAAACACCAATTTTTATACTGCTTCAATTTCATATTGTTTGTCTTTAATATTAGGCAAATACTGCTTAATACCATCAGAAACATCTATACCATATTTCTCTTTATACATAATTGGCTTCCAGTGGAACCAGATATATCCGCAGCTCGGCTTAATGTCAATTCCGAATTTATGAAGAAGAAAGCCATTAAATCCTTTGAATCTGCGTCTCCATTCTTTCATAAACTTTTCTGCAACTTTATCACATCGGTTTGGAGTGAAAAATATAATCCCATTTATTTGGTAGGGAACGACATGGTTAGGGTTGCAATATTCAGGAAATCGGATGTAGTCATAACTCCATAGACAAGAAAACGATGTTGCTGTCGCTCTTCTCGTAGAACTATCCATACCGTCTATCTCTATTGGAGTAACGCTGGATAACTCTTTAATCATTTGAACTATTATTTTCTTGTCATCAATCATCTGTTCATAAAACTGCTTGAATAGACTTTCAAGTTCGGTTCCTCGTATTCCTGTTGTGATCATACCGGTACATTTATTCATGTCAACACATGTTGTTGAACTATTTAAGGTCATTCATTTATTGACCATATTAGGAAGTCATACTTTTCAATTCTTTCAGTTTCTTTTCCAGATAGCAAAGTCCTTTCTCGTTAGCTCGCCGTCCTTCATGTTCTCATCCAGAAATTTACAGATAGCAATGTATGCAACCTCTCTCATATTTTATTTTACTTCTTCATGCTTTCTATCAACCTGTACAGTTCTTTGGTTTGAGGATATTTATCATCAAGATATTCTTCTATGATTGCACCCATTAACCTTGCAATACTTATGCGCTCACCTTTCTTTGCGGTACTATTCTTTAATTTCTTCAACTGTTCAAGACGGAATAGAGTCTCCGGTGTAAGAATGGCGTTTCTTAATAATGTTTCCGAATCACTATCATTGTTTTCCACAGCCGGAATGAACTCGCTTGTTGCTTTTTCATTTCTAACGACCGTCTCAGTAGTATCTTCCGGAGAGTTTCCCTCACTATTTTCCAGAGAGACAACCTCTTTGTTATCCACTTTAGGCTTATTCGATACGATTTCCTTCATATAGTTGGATATTCCCAAATCAGTTACTTTTTTGTTGGCCATAGTCTATTATTTTTTAAGATTATTCAACTGTTCAATTACACTTTCATCATCCGGGTGTTCTTCCAACCAAGCACTAAGAATTTTTTCTTTCCAATCCTCAGGTCTTGTTTCTCCTGTTATTTCCTCAGCAAGGCTTATGTAGTCCTCGGCGCCATTAGCATCTATACTATGTTCAAATATACTTTTATGCTTCAAAGGAGTCTCATCAAACTTAACATTCCGACGGATTTTAGTTTGGAATATCTTACCGGGATATGCCTGGTTAAAATATTCAAGTGTCTGCTTACTTATACGCGTGTTCTTGTCATACTTGATCACAAGAAATCCAAGTATATCCAGTTTATCATTAATGTTTTCTTTTACATCCTGGATTGAATCAAGGAGGTCTTGCATGCCCTGCAAAGAGAAACCGGAACATTCGGCCGGTATCAATACGCTGTCGCTGGCACTCATCGCATTATCATTCATTATACCGTCCTTAGGTGCGCAGTCTATCAGGATATAATCAAAATTTTCTTTGATTAAGGACAATTTCTTTGTTAGTATTCTTTCCCTATTCTTTCGTTTCATCAAATCTATTTCGATATCACGAAGTTTCTTATGGGCCGGAATGAAATAAAAACCCTTATAATGCTCATAAACAGGAATAGAACAGTCGTCTTGAGTTATCCACTCGTATATAGTACTATCGTTTTCTGTCTGGTCAAATCCCACAAGATTAGTTAGATTACATTGGGGATCTGTATCTATCATTAAAACCTTTTTCCCCATCAGCCAAAGGGCTGTTGCTAGATTTATTGTAGTGGTGGTTTTCCCGACTCCACCCTTGAAGTTTAAATCAGAAATTACTGTTGCCATATCATTCACATTTTGTTTTCTATATTTAATGCTTCAAATATAAATAATATATTTATTATTTAATACCATAACGTCATAGAATTACGATATTTTAATGTTTTAACTCTGAAATATCATCATATCAAAATAGTGTAACGTTATAATATTATAACTCTGCAATATTAAGGATATTTGACATTGCAACATCTTAACATTGCAATGTTTTAATATTGTAATATTACAACATTTAGATTATTTAATATTATAATATCATGATGCTGTAAGATTATTAAATTATTATATTGCAATATTATAATATAAAAAACAAAAGTTTACCCTAACAAAGACCGCGATATTATAATATTATAACATTGTAATATTGTAATATAACAATATATATCTATTACATATAAGATTATGCAAGGGATATGAAAAGAATGTATTCAAAAAATGCAGAATCCATTAATGATAGGGTAGGGGAGTAGTTATATTTGAAATATTATCTTTCCCTGCTTGTTCAGGATAACTTTGTACTATTTTTGCATTTTAATAGACAGAGCGAACAACGAATGGATCTTACAACAGCGATAACTAATTTCGAGAAGGAACTCCGTAACATAGGGTTCAGCGAAGCTGACGCTTTATTAATTCAGATAAACATAGGTGGTGAGAATTATATAAAGTGCAGCGGTAACTTGAACAACCTCACCGGGCCACAGATCACGATAAGAGGAAAGAGTGACAGCCTGGTTGAGTTTATGAACAAAGAAATAGCTATTGCCACAGTCAAAGAAAGCACCAAAAGCCTGCATCGGGACACGCTATCTTTATTGACAGACTTTTCGGCCGATATAAAGCTCCACGAAGTCACTAGCGAGTTCCTGCAAAAGCTGGAGATATACATGAGGGAAGAGTGTCAGCTATCTATCAATACCATAGCCCGGCATATGAAAACCCTCAAACGATATATCAATGTAGCCAGGAAGAAAGGTATCATTACAGCTTACCCTTTTCTTAATTACACAATAAAAACCGAACAGTCACATCGTGATGCGCTGACAGAAAAAGAACTGGAGAAGCTGGAGAACTACCGGGACCAATTGAAAGAACCTAATGAAACGTTGAACGCTTTTCTTTTTAGCTGCTATACTGGGTTACGGTATTCGGACATATGTGCATTTACAAAACAGAATATACGGACTATAAATAGGAAAAAATGGATTGTACTCCGTATGATCAAAACCAACAAAGAAGTTCGCATCCCCTTATCCACAATTTTTGAAGGCAAAGCCCTTAAACTGACAAAATCAATAGCCCGGTCGCGAGGTCTGCTATTCCACATGGAGAACAACCAACAGACAAATCGCATATTAAAAAGAATAGCCAAACAAGTAGGAATAAAAAAAATCACTTTTCATGTAGCCCGGCATACATGTGGTACATTGTTATTATATAGAGGTGTCAGCATCACCACAGTCCAAGCGATACTCGGCCATCAGAGTGTGAAAACAACCCAGATATATAGTGCGGTTACAGACCTGACTATGGAACGCGAGCTGAAAAAAGCAAATGGGAAAAGGCGAGTAGGGAAAGGGAGAAGATAACAAGGATAGGGTAGGGGAGGCACCCTGTGCTACAAAACTAACAGAACTCTGACGGCGAAATTTTTGGAGTTAATTCCTAAAACTTTCTATTTTGATGCTGGACAGGGTGGCTCTGTATCTGACATACGTGTTACATTTTGTTTAGGTGATCCAGAAATAACAGTTATGGCACAACCTGATGCTGGATGGGAAATAGAGTATTGGGAAGCAATGGTAAATGGAAAATGGAAAATGGTTGCTGATCGAGAATATTTTACTGTTGATGATGAATTATATAAAGAATATGAGGATCGTACTACCTTTTATTTAGTTTTTCAGATGGCCAGTTCGGGAACACCAATCAACAATATTATGATAAACAGTGTTCGACATACTGGGCCAGGATTCGAATTTACGGTAGTTTCGACTTACAATACAGAAGTAGACATCGAAGCCGATTTTTCCGTAACCTACGATTTTGCCTATTTAGATACTGAGAATAATTGGCATACAGTAAAAAATGTAACTGATACTCAGAACTACTACAAATTGGAGAAAGGAAAAAATAAGTGGACTGTATTTATTCCCTATTCAGAATACAGGGGAACAGGAACCGGAGCATTAGATACAGATACATACAATATAAAGTGGGAGTTCTCTGGTAATAATGGTAGTGGAGATGTTGGAATAATAATGGGCAATTATAGGTATTATTTCGTTTCTGAGTCAGGAAAACTGTAATTCTTCCTACTCGAGGCTGTAATTTAAACTGTGCCTTAATGGAAAAGAATAAAATATTAACTTTGCTAACACAGTTTAAATTAGCCTCGTATTATGCGCAAATGACTTATAAGGTAGTTGAAGAGGTTCCTCTCAAAAAGGGCATTTTCCCTACCCCTTCAAAAACAATAATCCCCTTACCCTGCGTGAAGTAAGGGGATTATTGCTTACTGTTTTAACTAGAAAGTGTAATTGAGCTCCAGCTAATCATATCATCTTTTATAATATATAAAATCAACATAAATAGTACGGTTCTCCGTTGCTTTAAATGTATATGTATCATTTGTAGTATTAATATCTCCATTAGAAGCCTTATATATAACATGATCACTGTTATAGAAGCCTTTGATATAATACCACCATGATTCAGTTCCATAATCACTATCATGGTTCCCCTCGTCACCTTTTGCATAAACAGTCACAGTCTCACCGTAGTTTACGGTAAGATTATCAATAATTAAAGTGGGATTTGGTGAAAAACCAACCATACCATGCAGTTGAGTATACCAGTTATTGGAATTCCACGTACTTGATATAACAGTTATAGTGCAAGTTTTTGTAGATGAATTGGCAAAATTATAATAAAAAGTCGTATTATTTGGATACCGTTTACCCATAATAGAATTAAGGGTAAATACACCATCCTGATCTGAAGGTATAGTTGTACCATTTACTTCCCATTTATCAACTAATGTCGCATAATGAGTTCCTGGTACTATATAGTAGGTTTTACCATTCTCTAAATCTTTCATAGAAAATGTAATTGAAATAGCATTTTCTTGAGGCCCATCATCCAGCGCTATCCAACCATCACCGTTTACTATAAAGTGAAAAGTCTTACTTTCCAAAAATTTCGCCGTCAGAGTTCTGTTAGATTTAAAACATCATTCTTCTTATCCGTAATAAATCCCCAACCTGCAATGTGTTTGCATCCCCACTAGCTTACATTTGCACAAACCCGTAATAGAAACTAATATGAGTAATCAAGCAATCCCTTCATTAGAGAAGTATGCAAATCTAATGATTGAAAAGATGAAAGAGGTAGAAGCTTCAGATTGGCGCAAGCCCTGGTTCTCTCAGCAATTTAGAGGATTACCTCAAAACTTATCCGGCAGGAAATATAATAATCTCAATAAAGCTATGTTATATTTCCTCTGTGAAAAATACAATTATCAAATACCTGTATTTCTGACTTTTGCTCAGGCACAAAAAGAGAATGTGCTTATCATAAAAGGTCAATCGTCTTTCCCTGTAAGTTATTACGAACTAAATATAAAAAATTTAATAACCGGTGAACGGGTTACAAAAGAATTTTATAACAGTTTGAATAAAATCGAACAGAAAAAGTATAAAGTAATTCCATTTTTGAGATACTTCAATGTGTTTAATCTCGATCAGACCAACTTCGCTGAGAAATATCCTGAGAAATGGGAGATTATAAAGAAACGGTTCTGTTTCACCGAACCCGTCAATGATGGATATCGGAACCAGTTAATAGATCAAACCATAGAAAAGCAAACATGGGTTTGCCCCATTGAATTAAAAGAGCAGAATCACGCCTTTTATTCTCCAGGAACCGATTCTATTACTTTACCTACAATAAAACAGTTTTCCAACGGCAAAGAATTTTATTATACCGCATTGCACGAAATGGCTCATTCCACCGGCCACCCCGAAAGGCTAGCTCGCAAGTTCGGCTATCAAGGAACTTTCCTGTACGCCCATGAAGAACTTATAGCCGAATTATCAAGTGCAGTAACTGGTAGAGACCTGGGATTAGCTGTTCTACCTAGAAAAGAGAATGCACAATATTTGAAAGGATGGCTATCAGAAATAACCAATGATTCAAAATATATATTGAACATTCTTCAGGATGTCAATAAAGCCGTAACAATGATAGAAGAGGGGATAGGTTTAAATGCCGAACAAAGCACCACCCAAGAAGTCATAAACTCTCCAACTCCTGTTATGACAGAAGATGAATATCTTGCCTCAAAAGGATATAGAGATTCTTTCTATTCAGAGCCAGTTCTACATAAAGGAATACAAAAAACAGCACGCCAGCAAGAAAGATTATCAAGCATCAATATTGAAAAAAATAAAACCTATTTAACTGAACGCAGCACCATCAAAGAGGAATACCAAAACCTACTTGACAGGGGAGAGATACGCCAACCAACCAGAATAGAGCGAATTATTAAGGCCGCTAATGGACATTCTGATTTAGAGAGTACACAAGCTGCAAGACGTATTGTTTTAGCTGAAGGTATATCCTGGCAACCAGAAAGGAGCGACTTACCTGTCATTTGCCAATATTACTACGACACCAGACAGCAACTTCATGCCAGATTTTTCCAAGAAGGACACATATATGATCATCTGGTATGGCATGATAAAGAAAAATACATTCTTTGCACCGGCTCTAGAGCTACCGGCAATTATACAGAGCATATATTGCCACCCGAAGAAATACTACAGATAAACAAACTGAATGGTAACATGAGCCAAGTAGAGATTCAATCTTCCGGCTGCAAAAGTCTGATTGGTGATGTATCTCATTCTTCCGATCAAGGACAAATCAGTAGTTACCGCATCCTGGATAAGTCCACAGGCAAGATGGAACCTTTGAATATAGATAATATCGATCTAAGAATGCAGCCACCTGAAGCACTAAAAAAGTTGTTGTCCGGGCAACAGGCAGAAATGACCACCAAGTCTGGTATTACTCAGATGATGGGATTGAGTAAATCACCAGTCGGCTGGACGCTTCAAGTCGGAAAACAGATTTTTAATATGGCAGACTCATCTGCAGAAATATAAAAAATATATAAATTATGAAAGACCAAAAATCATTATTGGCTAAATGTTTGCACAATGACATCCCCGCTATTGTATTTCAAGGATCGGACAGTTGTGCTATAGAAATTCTCCAAGCTGCCGAAAAAATATACAGAAAAAACGGTTGCAGTCCTGAATTTCTAAAAGATTTCCATGAAAATGTAGTAGACAATTTCAAAGTCTATCAACAGGAGAATAAATCAGAAATTAAACTTCCAGATTTAACACCCAGTGAAAAAAAAGCATTCTATATTCTTCAAGAAAAGGAGTTTGCTAATTTTCCTAGTCAGATAAAAGACTTTGAACAACATCTAAAAGAATATGGATTTTCACAAATCAATGAAAATACCTTATCCCATGGTAAATACATTATACTCAATGAAAAAGAATGGAATGGGATAACGGCCAAAAACGGAGATTATGATTTTGCAATTAATTACAATAAAGAAAAAAAACAAATAAACTATTTCCTCTTTTCCAACGATTCCAATTATCCTGAACGAATAGGGGATTATGACAGTTTAAAAGCATGTTTTTTCGATGTAATGGTAAAACATCCACTGCAAGAAGAAAAAAAAAATCTTACTTTTATGATTGAAGAATATCGCAAAATGGGTTATGGAAATATAGCAGACACTATCAAACGATATTCCATTAATATAGAAACGACCTTTATTTCTGGAGAAGCCAAGTATACAATAGAAAATATTGAAATACAAACTTGCGGTGCTAAAACAATGATCGGAGATTTCACAATCTCACAAAAAAACAACAAACCAATGGCTGAGATAAACAATTATCGTATTCTGGATAAGTCCACAGGCAAGATAGAGTCTTTGAATATAGATAACATCGATCTAAGTAAGCAGCCGCCTGAAGCACTAAAAAAGTTGTTGACCGGGCAACAGGCAGAAATGACTGCCAAGTCTGGTATTACTCAGATGATGGGATTGAGTAAATCACCGGCCGGCTGGACACTCCAAGTCGGAAAACAAACATTTAATACAATAGATTCATCTGTTGAACTCTAAAAACTAAGAATCTCTCTTTCAAACTTAAAAATAATATGTACCTTTAACTTTCAAAAGACAAATCAATGGACTTCAACGATTATAGAGCAAAAATTACTATAGCGGAAATGGCTGAATATCTTGGTTACACCAAAATATCCGGCCCAAATGCAAGATACCTTGAATATGCCTTAGGTTCAAGGCAGATGCCTGAAGATAAAATCATTATATATCCAAATGGGAAAGCCTATTTTTCCTGTAAGGGAAATATTAATGACAAAGGAGATCTTACCAAATTTGTTTTATATAGATTAAACAAATTTTCCAACTGTACTCAAACTGGCTATAAAGGAGTGAATGAAGTATTGAGTAAATATTTAGGAAATGACCTAAAAACGGTTGCACCAACAAAAACCAATATAACACAATCCAAAACTGTTATCTTTAACATTAACAAGTATTCTCCTCGTCCATTAACAGAAACAACAGCCAATTATCTAAATAAAAAGCGCTATTTATCCAGAAAAACAATAGAAGATTTCAGCGATAGGTTATTTGTTTATTCTGTAGGCAGCAAAGACAATGCCGGTTTCCCATTCCGTAAACCTGGACAAATGGAAATTACCAACTTTGAAATGCGTAATTATGACCCTATTCAAAATATTAATTTTAAAGGCTTTTGCATTGGTGGCGATAAATCAAACAGTTGTTGGATCGCTAATTTTGTACCCTTTGACCAAGTCACAGATATCTATCTATTCGAATCTGCCATTGATGCAATGAGTTTTTATGAGATCAATCATTTCAATAAAAATACAACTTCTGCATTTATTAGTATTGGTGGTAACATCACACAAAGTCAAATTATAAGTATTAAATCCCTTTTCCCCAATGTGAAATGGAATTGCTGTTTTGACAATGATGGTGCTGGTAATGGTTTTGATGTTGCTACTGCATATTATTTGAGAGGAGACGACTGCAAAGCATTTTCAAGAACTATTCCTGGGGATAACTTTAAGACTGTTTTTATTAGCTTCCCAAATGGGCAAACACAATCCTGGAAAGAAGAGGAATTTTCTTCTAATCATTATCTTAGTTCAATGAAAATGGAAAATACCATTAATATAATAAAGGCTCCAAAGTGTAAGGATTGGAATGACCTATTACGTTATTACAAGCATTTTGACCTTAATTTAGATCCCGGTATGAAATTCATACCAGCAATAGAGGATACAATGTCACAACTTAATCTAAGAGGTTATCATCTTCTTGCAGATATGTTTCAACAAAATGGTCAAAAACTCATTCAAAGTCTGATTCAACGTTCTACATATTGCCTGTCAGCTCCACTTGTAGAAACCAATGCTTACAAACTTATTGTTGATTGTAATATATTCATGGGTATTGACACACTGGTTCCCATTCCCAATAATCTTTATATATTTGACAAAACAACACAAAAGACGACTCCGGCATCTGCGATCAATGAATATCTTAAAAAGGAATGTATCAATATTTTCAGAGATTTAAACGCCAATGATTTTAAAAATTTATTAGAAAAACAAGTACTTACCTATACTAAAGGAAATGTAGAAAGAAGCTTTGAACGCATTCTTTCCCCAACAAGTTGGGGATTAAAAGAATATGTCCCACTAAAAAAAAGGATATTAATTTAGGAGTAGAAATATAATAGTTCTAAACCTATTTATAATTTAAGACACCATTTCCTAAAAGTAAATATTAATACTTATATAAATGGTGTCTTATTATATTTAAAGTAATATAAAGCATCAATCAAATATCTCTCATTGAAATATTATATTAGTAATTATTGAACCGTCAACAATTTTATCTGACACCAAATGAAAGGATCTTTATTCATCATCAATACTTCAAGAAAATTATAATTACTTAGTAATAAATGCAACTACAATTATAATACATCCCTTTTATTTAAATGCCTTTATTTTTTCATGAACAAAGAAATTTTTAAATAGGGACATTCAGTAAATAGTATAAAATTAGCCAACTAATTCATACACAAAGCCTTTCGAATTAGTTGGCTTTTTTGTATCTTTAGGTATTCCCCCGAAAATAAGGT
>OLOK01000252.1_pt1 | contig 51755 bp, 47 predicted proteins | sample 1672591 | NCBI WGS metagenome assembly OLOK01 (sample SAMEA3136703, study PRJEB25190) | human gut metagenome | biome: human gut; feature: human-associated habitat; material: faeces | place: Austria | collected 2013 | reverse complement strand
ATAGAAGACATCATCTCCGGATCCACGACTGCGATAACAGGCATGTCGTGCGGATCTACACAGACGAATTTTCTCTTCTTCTCGACATCAGTGATAACATAGTTGATCGTTACCTCTGCTGCTGTTCCTGCTGTTGTAGGCACTGCAATGATCGGAACACATGGATTTTTTGTCGGTGCTGTTCCTTCCAGACTTCTTACATCCTCGAATTCCGGATTTGCTATGATAATACCGATTGCTTTGGATGTATCCATAGAAGATCCACCGCCGATTGCGATGATATAATCAGCTGCGGCTTTTTTAAAGGCCTCAACTCCATGCTGTACATTCTGGATCGTCGGGTTTGGTTTGATATCAGAATATAATTCATATTCCAGTCCTGCATCCTCAAGTACTTTTGTAACTTTCGTTGTTACATTGAATTTGATCAGATCCGGGTCTGAACATACCAAAGCTTTTTTCAATCCTCTTATTTTAACTTCTGCTGCAATCTCATTGATTGCTCCTGCTCCGTGAAATGATGTCTGGTTTAAATTAATTCTGTTTGCCATGATAACTGACACTCCTTCTATACATAATCTTTATTTGTGATGCGAAACATTTTCTTTTCCTCTTTTGTTTCGTATCTTGTTTCTTTATGTCTTAATTTTAACAATCATTTTCTTTGAATGTAAGTTACAAAGTATATATTTTGTAACATTTGCACGTTACACTTTTGTATTTTTGTAACTTTATGTCTTTTATGCACAATATTTCCAAATGTATTGTGTTATTCAAATGACATTTCGCAGATACATATTTTGACATCAAAAAAAGAACTCCATCTTACAGGAGTTCTAATTTCTTAAATAATGTTTCCAGTTCTGCCGGCATCGCTTTTACCAGATTTTCTGCCATTTTTTCCGGACGTTTCTTCATATCCCCCAGTACCCACTGGGTTGTCATATACACCGAGCCCTGACAATACATCTCCAACTGGAAATGCAGATTCTCAGGAATTGGCTGTTTTGTTTTTGCCTGAATCTGATTCTCATAAAACCTCAGAATCAGCTGAAAATCATGATCTCTCAGACAATTCTGATCATCATTACGGAACGCTGCTTTGAAAAATAATTTCTCTTCCTCTATATAGTGGAACTTATTGACCAGTCCTTCATAAGCTGTCTTACCCTCTCCCATGTGCTGGAACGATTCTAACAGGATCCGGTCAAAATACCAGTTAATGAGATCGTATTTATCCTGGAAATTTCGGTAAAATGTCTGCCGCGTTGTTCCACATTCTGCCACAATTTCTTTTACTGTAATCTTTTCTACCGGCATCTTCTTCATACAGTTTTTCATGGCTTCCGCCAGACGATATTTCATCTTATCGTGTTTTATTCCTTCCACTTACATCATCCCCAGTTTATTTTTTCTGACTCTCTAGAATACTTTCGTCGTCCATTTGCTCATGTCCCAGACTTCATTTACCACATCCTGATAGAATTCCGGTTCGTGACAGATCAAAAGGATGCTCCCTCTGTATTCCTGCAAGGCTTTTTTCAGCGAATCCTTTGCATCCACATCCAGGTGGTTGGTCGGCTCATCCAGGAGTAAGATATTTGTATCCCGGTTGATCAGTTTACACAATCTGACTTTCGCCTGCTCTCCACCACTTAATACTCTGACCTGACTTTCGATATGTTTTGTTGTCAGTCCGCATTTTGCCAGTGCCGAACGTACTTCATACTGTGTAAACGACGGAAATTCCTGCCAGATCTCATCGATACAGGTGGTCTTGTTCTCGCCTTTTACTTCCTGTTCAAAGTAGCCGATCTCCAGATTCTCTCCCAGTTCACAACTTCCGGATAAGGATGGAATCAATCCTAAAATGCTTTTTAATAATGTAGTCTTTCCGATTCCGTTCGTTCCAACCAGTGCTATCTTCTGTCCACGCTCCATACTGAAATTTAATGGTTTTGATAACGGCTCATCATATCCCGTTACCAGATCATGTGTCTCAAATAACATCTTTCCAGGTGTACGGCCATAACGGAAATGAAATTCCGGCTTCGGTTTCTCTGCCGCCAGTTCAATCACATCCATCTTGTCCAGCTTCTTCTGTCTGGACATCGCCATATTTCTGGTAGATACACGTGCCTTATTACGTGCCACGAAATCTTTCAGCTCACTGATCTCCTGCTGCTGTCTTCTGTAAGCAGCTTCCAGCTGCGCTTTCTTCACTGCATAGACTTCCTGGAAGTGATCATAATCTCCCACATAACGGTTCAGTTCCTGATTCTCCATATGATAAATGATATTGACCACTTCGTTTAAGAATGGAATATCATGCGAGATCAGAATAAATGCATTCTCATAATCCAGAAGATAGCGCTTCAACCATGCAATATGTTCCTCATCCAGGTAGTTGGTCGGCTCATCCAGAAGCAGGATATCCGGCTTTTCCAATAACAGTTTTGCAAGAAGGACTTTCGTTCTCTGTCCTCCGCTCAAGTCTGTAACATCACGGTCCAGACCCAGATCCAGAAGTCCGAGTGCTCTTGCCACTTCCTCTACCTTTGCATCGATCGTATAGAAATCGTGCAGTGTAAGCTCATCCTGAATGGTTCCAAGTTCGTCCATCAGACGGTTCATCTCTTCTTCATCTGCCGTTCCAAGCAGATCACAGATTTCATTCATACGCTGTTCTTTCTGAAGCAGCGGATCGAATGCAGATTTTAACACGTCACGGATGGTCATTCCCTTTTCGAGGACCGCATGCTGATCCAGATATCCTGCATGTACATTCTTGGACCATTCTACTTTTCCTTCATCCGGCACAAGCTTTCCGGTCACAATATTCATAAAGGTAGATTTTCCCTCTCCGTTGGCTCCTACAAGACCGATGTGTTCTCCCTTTAAAAGTCGAAAAGAAACATCTGAGAATATGGCTCTGTCCCCGAAACCATGTGTCAGATGTTCAACATTTAATATACTCATAAATTTCTCCCTGATTATTCACTTTTTTAATTTGAAAAGATGCCAGCAAACTCTCTGCTGACATCTACATTATAACGTTTCAACCAGAACCTTGCAATCATAATATATTCCGGTTTGATTCATACATTCTGTATTACATCTGCATTATATCGCTTTACAGAAAATACTCCTCTTCATCCCGCCATACTTTTCCTTCGTCATCACCTGCTCATACTGTAATTTCAGGAATGTATTCACACTTGCCACATTGTCCGGATGTGCCGTTCCAAGCAGATAATGATATCCCTGTTCTTTCAGAATCTGTTCTGACTCTTCCATCATCTTTCTCTGCAACCCCTGTCCGCGGTATTCTTTTCTTACCATGGCAATCTCCATATGCACCGACTGCTTTCGCTGATCTTCATCAAATTTCAGATCGTATCCGAGATTCTCATCCCCAAGATTCTTCGTCCGTGCGATAAAGACACCTGCCAGTCTGCCATCACACATTGCCTTTAATCCAAAGCCACCGGTCATCATATAGCTTGTTACTTCCTCATCGCTATCCAGACTGAACCATTCCTTATTCGGAAGTTCACTATAGATTTCATGGATCATTCGAAGAATATCCGGTATATCCTGCTCTGTTACAACTGCTATCTCATTCATATATCTTCTCCGTTCATTTTTGCTGTTTACAGTATCATACTGTAAATATGTTCATCTGTAAATAGAATCATTCTCGCGTTCTTTCTCATTTTATGTTATAATTTTCTTAAAAACTTAAGGAGGTTTTACTATGAGCCATATTTCCTATGCCTTTAATCATTCTGACATAGAAGCAACCGCTTACGCTCTTACCGTTCTGCCTCGTCTTGGACTTGCAGAATCAGAAGCCCAGGCAGAAATTAATTATCAACTCTGTTGTTCTGCGGCGAAAAAATTGATTAATCACGCCACAGATATTACACCCGACGAATTTCGTACCATTATTGCAGCACTCCAGGCTGCCAAACTCATCATTCTTGGTGATATCGAAGTCGATGCAAAAACATGCAGCGAATGCAAGAGTTATTTCTTTACGATCAACAAATTATTATCCACCTTTGAAAAGCAATTATTGCAGGAATAAGATCAACTGAACTACAGATAAAGCTGCCGATGGCAGCTTTATCTGTATGCTTTGCTATGCAAAGAAAAACCCCGGAAACATTGCATTTCCGGGGCTGCTGTGTACTTCTTTTTTGTATATCTCGAATGATTCGTATAAATTATCGTTTTGAGAACTGTGGTGCTCTACGAGCTGCTTTGAGACCGTATTTCTTACGTTCTTTCATACGTGGATCACGTGTAAGGAATCCAGCTTTCTTAAGAACTGGTCTGTAATCAGCATCAGCCTCAAGAAGTGCTCTTGCAACACCGTGACGGATTGCTCCAGCCTGTCCTGTGTATCCACCACCCTTAACATTAACGATTACATCGAATTTTCCTTCTGTGTCTGTTGCAGCTAATGGCTGGCGAACAACAACCTTTAATGTCTCAAGTCCGAAATACTCATCGATATCTCTTTTATTGATAGTAATTTTACCTGTTCCTGGTACTAAATATACTCTAGCAACAGATTTTTTTCTTCTACCTGTTCCGTAAAATTTTGCAGTAGCCATTGTAAAATCCTCCTTTTAACCTTTCTTAGAATTTCAGTTCAACTGGTTTCTGAGCCTGCTGAGCGTGCTCTGGTCCAGCATATACGTGAAGTTTCTTGATCATAGATCTTCCTAAAGGTCCCTTTGGAAGCATTCCTTTAACAGCAAGTTCGATAACCTTCTCTGGTTTCTTAGCCATCATCTCTGCTAATGTAGTCTCTTTCATTCCACCTACATATTCAGAGTGATTGTAATAAATCTTCTGATTCAGTTTCTTACCTGTTACATTAATCTTTTCTGCATTAACAACGATTACATAATCGCCTGTATCAACGTGTGGTGTAAACTCCGGTTTGTTCTTTCCTCTTAAAACCTTAGCAACTTCTGATGCTAAACGTCCTAATGTATATTCCGAAGCGTCAACTACATACCATTTTCTTTCAATCTTATCTGGATTAGCCATATAAGTTTTCATTGTGGTTTACCTCCTGTGAATCATTAACATTTTCATGATAATATATCAGAATCAGCAAGATTCCGGGGCTTTGGCCTCTTACTGTTTCTCCTTTTGTCATACTTGCTTATTATATTATACTGTACCGTGTGTGTCAACTGTTTTTTGACATATTTTCCTTATATTTTTACTTATTTTCGTTGATCAAATGTACTTTTCCCGAGAATCTTCCCGTACATTTTTCATACTAAAATTTTAAATACTGTACACTATATGGTTTCAGTTCAAGCTGACCATTCATCGTAACCGTTTCCCCGGTCAGCAGATCTGCTGCCGTTCCATTCAGTTCTCCTGCATTGGCAGTGTATGGATAATCCGCAGCATTGATTGCAACGAGCACTCGTTCTTTCTCTGAGCAGCGCTCGAATACCAGCTGATGATTCTGGATCACTACATTCTTATAAGCACCATTGCAAAGTGCATCACTTTCTTGGCGTACACGAATCAGTTTCTTAATAAACTCTGTCAGCTCATTTGGCTTTGGTTCTTCAAAGCAAGGGCGAAGCGCATAGTCATTATCCGGTGCTTTCTCCCCCGGCTCAGCCCATTCACTTCCATAATACAGGCACGGGATTCCCGGCATACCTATAAGCAGTCCGTATGCCAGCGGAATATGTTTCTTATTCGTCAGAATGCTTGCCAGTCTTGTGACATCATGATTATCCACAAATGTCATCAGGTGCTTTCCTCTGTAAATACACCACTGATCACTTCCGAACTGGCGGTGCAGGGAATGTGCGATCTCGAACATATTCATACTGTTAAAGCTGGAATATAATCCCTTGTAGCACTCATAATTCGTGCAGCTGTGAAGCATCTCATCATTCACGATAATATTATAATCGCCAAACAATACCTCTCCGATCAGTGCAAAGTCCGGTTTTAATTCCTGTGTATAAGAGCGGAGACGTCTCATGAAATTGTGATCCAGACTATAAGCCACATCCAAACGGAGACCGTCGATATCAAATTCGTCAATCCAGTATTTTACACATTCCATCAGATAATCTACGACTGCCGGATTCTGAAGGTTTAATTTGACCAGCTCAAAATGGCCTTCCCATCCTTCATACCAGAATCCGTCATTATAGCAGCTGTTGCCGTCAAAGCTGATATGGAACCAGTCTTTGTACGGTGAATCCCATTTCTTCTCCTGTACATCTTTAAATGCCCAGAAGCCTCGTCCCACATGGTTAAATACACCATCCAGTACAATTTTTACGTTATGTTTATGCAGATCTTCACAGACCTCTTTAAAATCTTCATTCGTTCCAAGCCTGCAGTCGATCGTCTTAAAATCTCTTGTATCATATCCATGATTGTCCGATTCAAAGATCGGATTTAACAGAATTGAATCTACTCCTAATGTTTGAAGATACTCAGACCAGTCCATAAGTTTGCGGATACGAGGAACACACACACCGTCATTGTGCACCGGTGCCCCACAGAATCCGATCGGATAAATCTGATAAAAAATACTATTGTAAGCCCACATTACTCATCCATCCTTTCTGTGTCTGCCATAAACTATGCTCCGGCAGATCACTCACTGTTCTATTATACCACATTTCGTTCTTTAAAGACACAAAAGACACTGCCACTGGCAGTGCCTCTTGCATACTTCCCTATCTGAAAGACCTGCCGCTGGCAGGTTATTTCCTGTTATATATAATTTTCTCTCCCCGCATGAATATGTAGAACCATACAAACAGCAGCACACCTTTCAGAATACTCGAAATCGTAATACTCCACCAGATCCCGTTCAGCGCAAGTGTTGTATGAACCAGTATCAGCGCAAGCGGAATCCTGAGCGTCGTAAATACAATACTGATCACAGATGGCGGCACGGTCTTTCCATACCCCGAAAATGCACCTGCCGTCGTAATCTCAAGACTCATAAAAAGCTGCGATACACCAAGGATCCGAAGATAATCCACTCCAAGCGGAATTACATCTTTTTCTGTAATAAAAATCTGGAATACCGGAGCCGGACAGCATATTAATAATAGCGTACAGAAAATCCCCCATACAAATACTACTTTTAATGCGCTGACATATCCCTGATAGATCCGTCTCTTCTTACCTGCACCATGGTTCTGCGATGTAAATGAATTCACCGCTGCTGCAAAACCATCCGCTGTCATCCACGAAATTGATTCTATCTGTGAACCAACTTTCTGGACAGCCACCGCCGCATCTCCATATCCCGCGACCAGACGTGCAATGATCATCGATATTCCGGTAAACAGCATACTCTGAACAGACGTTGGAAAACCGATTCTGACAATTCCTTTCAGATGATGCAGATCCGGCTTCTTCAGATATCTTACATATTGAAAAAGTACGGTATCCTTCATCGCAAATATAAAAAACATAACTGTAACGATCATCTGCGCGATTACCGTAGCAATTGCTGCACCTGTCACTCGAAGAACCGGAAATGGTCCGATTCCAAAAATCAGAACCGGATCCAGGATGATATTAACAACCAGTCCGGTCGTTGTTGCCAGAAATACCGGCCTGCTGTTACCGATTGCCGTAAATAATCCGGTATACGTCTGATTTAAAAAGGAAAACAAGACAAGACCGCAAGTAATTTCAAGATAATATATGGCATCCCGGATCACCTGTGCCTGATTCAGATGGAAAAAATGAATCAGTGGTTTTGCCCCTAATATACAGACAAGTCCATAAATAATCCCCAAAGTCAACGTAAGCTGTAACGCGTTGGATGCATATTCTGCGGCCTCTTCACTATTAGATGCCCCAAGTGCATGTCCGACATTAACCTGTCCTCCCATTTTTGCAAGCGCGGCAAGTCCGTTGGAAAGCCACATATACATTCCTGCTGCCCCAACAGACGCTACCGCCGAACTTCCGATACGGCCGATCCAGATCATGTCGGTCATATTGTACGCCATCTGGATCAATGACGTCGCCATGATCGGGACAGCCAGTCTGGTAAGAGATGATAATACAGGTCCGTTTACCAAATCAATTTTCTTTTGCATGATTGGCTATACTCTTTTCAATACTTTCACGATCTCGCCCATATACATCGTATGATAATCCTTATCCGGATACCATTTCTCATCATTTTCCTTAACATCGAAACATTCCGGTTTCATATCCTGTGTATACTGAGTCTTGCATACGAAGATCAGATCTGCTTCTTCAACTGCAGTTGTTCCGTCTACCGCATATGGATGAAGGCCTGCTTCTTTCCATTTATCTTCTACGTCTTTTCCTGATACAGATCCGCATACGCTTAATGCTTTTCTGTAATCTTCTGACAGGAAAGAAAGCGTGTACATACCGGTCTCATCCATGAATTTCTTCGTGTATCTCTGTGGGCGGATATATGCAGTTGCGATATTCTTTCCCCACATGATTCCGACACCACCCCAGCTTGCTGTCATGGTGTTACTCTTTTTTTCATCTCCTGCTGTTACCAGCATCCACTCTTTTGAAATCTTTGTGAATGGGTTAAATTCCAGACTTTCAATTGCTACTTCTTTAAATGCCATTTCCATATCCTCCTTATCGTCTTTATGTACTCTCACAAAATTAAGTATGAAACAGTACCAAGAGTACATCTTTGCTTTTAGAATTACAGACAGTGAGTATTCACTGCCTGCAATTTTACTGTATTCTTTTATAATTATACTACTTTACTAACACTTTACGGAAGTTTTTCTTACCCTTTTTCAGGACTACGCCGTCTCCGCTTAATGCTTCTCCTGCAAATGTCTGGAATACATCTGTAACCTTCTCACCATCTACAGATACTCCGCCCTGCTGCACTGCACGGCGTGCTTCTGACTTGGAAGCTGTCAGTCCTGATTTTACTAACATCGTCAGGATATCGATATTGCCATCTGTAAGGTCTTCTTCTGTCAGTTCTGTCTTTGGCATATCTGCTGCTGCACCTGTTGAGAATAATGCTTTTGCTGCCTCCTGTGCTTTCTGAGCTTCTTCTTCGCCGTGAACCAGTTTTGTGAGTTCGAATGCAAGAATCTCTTTTGCTGTGTTAAGCTGTGCTCCTTCCCAGCTGTCCATCTTGTCGATCTCTTCTAACGGAAGGAATGTCAGCATACGGATACATTTTAATACATCTGCATCTGCGACATTTCTCCAGTACTGATAGAATTCGAATGGAGATGTCTTGTTCGGATCAAGCCATACAGCACCACTCTGTGTCTTACCCATCTTTTTACCTTCTGAGTTCAGAAGCAGTGTGATCGTCATGGCAGAAGCGTCTTTTCCGAGTTTACGACGGATCAGTTCTGTACCCGCAAGCATGTTGCTCCACTGGTCGTCCCCGCCAAACTCAAGGTTACATCCGTATTTCTGGTATAACTCATAGAAGTCATATGCCTGCATGATCATGTAGTTGAACTCAAGAAAGCTGAGTCCTTTTTCCATTCTCTGCTTGTAGCACTCTGCTGTCAGCATACGGTTAACGGAGAAATGTGCTCCGACTTCACGTAATACTTCGATGTAGTTCAGTCCCATCAGCCAGTCAGCGTTATTAACCATCAATGCTTTTCCATCTGAGAAATCGATAAATCGACTCATCTGTTTCTTAAAGCAGTCACAGTTGTGCTGGATTGTCTCCGGTGTCATCATCTGACGCATATCTGTTCTTCCGGATGGATCACCGATCATAGCTGTTCCTCCACCGATCAGTGCGATTGGTTTGTTTCCTGCTTCCTGTAGACGTTTCATCAGGCACAATGCCATGAAATGTCCTACGTGAAGGCTGTCTGCTGTCGGGTCAAATCCGATGTAGAATGTAGCCTTTCCATTGTTGACCAAGTCTTTGATCCTGTCTTCGTCTGTTACCTGTGCGATCAGGCCTCTTGCAACGAGTTCTTCATAAATTCCCATTTTAAGATTCTCCTTTTATTTATCATAATTGATTGTTTACAGATTTCTTACACATAATAATACAAAAGTCCTTACCCAACATTACATTGGATAAGGACGATATTAACCGTGGTACCACCTTAATTCACTGATCACTTACGCTTTCAGCCTCATTCAGTCTGCGTGTTCACAGACCTTTGCACGATAACGTGTGCCTGACGTCACAGCCTACTTCCGGAAATACTTGTGAAATTAATATTCCACATTTTCATCCGTTTCGGTGTGCGGCTCCAAGATGTATTCGTTCTTCACTCTTTCATGCGCCTCTCATCAACCGGCAGCTTTCTGTATGGGTGTGTGGATCACTACTTCTTCTTTTCTAAGCCTTTGTGATATCTGTATATTATTTTTCTGTCTGTGTTAAAGACTAACTGATTTCGAGTATTTTGTCAATATGCTTTCGCTAATTATCTGCCAAAAACCGCATCAACTCTCCGGCAATAATTTCATTCCCACCTTCCGTCAGATGAATACCATCTGTCGTGATATTTTCATATCCGGCTCTTCCTGCTGCCGATATCATAAGATCCTGTAATTCCAGAAATTCCACATGATATCTTTCTGCAATTCTTTTCTCAATTGCTTCTGCCTGTCTGATTCCCGGAATCCAGTTCGCATACTTTCTTGGATAAGGAAAGATAAATGGTGCCATACAGATAATTCTTGCACGGGTTCTCTCCGTAAGTTCTCTTAGAACGGATTCATAGCCTGCTTCAAATTCCTGTTCTTCCAGACTTTTTCCTGTATTCATCATGACTCCGACATCATTACATCCGATCAGCAGGCTCACAATATCCGGCTGTCTTAAAATGCAGTCATGCTCTAACATACGCTTTACACCCTGGATTGTGAAACCGTCATGTCCACAATTCACAATGTCGTACTTTTTCCCTCCGCCGGTACTGTGATTCAGCTTTTTATCCACCATCTCCACATAACCGTTCCCCAGTGGATTTTCAGAAAAGCAGTGCTCTGCGTCTGTAATGCTGTCACCTAAAAATATAATTTTCTTCATTTTTCCTATCTATTTTCCGTATTCGATTACATACGTTAATGCAAATCCACGAATTCTATTATAGCTCCCGGCCATCCTTAATTACCATTTTAAGATCCAGATTCCCATCTAATAATACGATATTCGCTTTTTTTCCAGGTGCAATAGAACCATAAGTATCTTCGATTCCAAGACTCTTGGCCGGATTGATGGTTGCACATGCTACAGCCGTCTCAAGCGGGATCTCCATCTTCTTAACTACCGTACGCATACAGTCTGCAAGGTTTGTAACAGATCCTGCAAGTGCTCCATCAGATACCAGTGTTGCATGATTACCGACTACTTTTACATCCAATCCACCAAGTGTATACTGTCCGTCCGGCATTCCGGTCGCACGCATACTGTCGCTGATCAGGATCATACGGTCTGCTCCCATCATCTTGAACGCTGCTCTCACCATCGATGGATGGATATGTACACCGTCACAGATAATCTCTGCCATTACATGTGCACTGTCGGACACTGCTCCTACAACACCCGGTTCACGGTGAGTGAATGCAGGCATCGCATTAAAGAGATGTACGGCATGATTTGCTCCGGCATCGAATGCTGCTTTCGCATGTGCATAATCCGCATTGGTATGTGCAAGCGAAATGTTCACTTTATCTTTCATTGCTTCTACAAATGCAACTGCGTCCTCGCTTTCTTCCGGCGCAAGTCCTACAAACTTCACAAGTCCTTCCGAAGCATCAAGGAATCTCTGACAAATGGCCGTATCACAAGGCATGATATTTCTTTCATCCTGCGCTCCTTTTTTCACCGGGCTGATGAACGGGCCTTCCATGTTCACGCCTACAAGATCCGCTCCCTTCGGATTCTGTTCTTTTTTGTATTCTGCTGCTGTTCTTAAGATATCTTCCAGTTCTTCTACCGGAAGTGTCATCGTTGCCGGTGCGATTGTTGTAACACCCACAGAAGCCTCATATTTTGCAATATTTTCAATAGCCTCTTTACTGTTATCACAGAAGTCATCTCCCATACACCCGTGGAAATGCAGATCGATCAGTCCAGGAATTGCGTATGCCCCCTGTCCGTCAATGACTTCTTCCCCCAGCATATCCGGTATATTTTCTGTCGTGTAAATGCTTTCGATTTTGTCATCGTGAACAACAATGCCGCCTGCTGTAAATTTTTTGTCTTCTGTATAGACAATTACATTTTTGATTATCATTTTATATATCCTCCATTTTATTTTAACATTCTAAAAACTCCTGTGCATCCCTTCTCCTTCTTCCAGTGCACGCAGTGTATTATCATGCAGAACTTCTTTTTCATATTTATCCTGTTCCAAATAGTAAGAATAGATAATATCAAGCATGACCAGAATCGGGAACTGCGGTGAGATTACATTCCCATGATTCAGGTGTCTGAGTGATGGAATCAGAACAACTTCTGTGCAGAACTGCTCGAAGCCACCCCGGTTGTTCGCCGTAAAAAGAATCGTTTTCGCACCTTTCCGATATGCTTCTTTCAGAAGAAACAAGACCTCTTCCTTGGATCCGCTGATACTGATTCCGAATACGAGGCTTCTTCTGTCCTGGAATACCGCCTGCATACGCATCATATCTCTTTCTACCAGCGAATCAATATCCACACCGATTCGCATAAAACGCAGTTCCATCTCTCTTGCTGCCAAACCGGAACTTCCGGTTCCGCACACGAACACACGCTCCGCCTGATTCAGATATCTGCTGATCCTTGCAATCTGTGACTCATCCACCAGACTGTAAGTCTTATTCAGAAGTTCCTGATACGCATTCAGGATCATTCGCGTATTACCGGTAATGGATTCCTGCTTTTCTACAAATGTCTCTTCATACTGATAGATGAATTCTCTGTATCCGCGATATCCGCATTTCTTCGCAAATCTGGATAACGACGCTTCTGATACGAAGAGTCTCTCGGAAATAGATTTTGATGAAAAATCCACTTTCTTTCTGTTCTGTATAAAAAAATCTGCGATATTCCGTTCCACTGTCGTAAATTTATCATAATTCGATTCTATGATCGGAACGACTGATTTTACATAATATTCCATATCTTACTATTCCTGCTTCTTTATTTTATAACTCTGGACTATGCATGTCTTCCCTGAAAATGATAGAATGCGCCTAACATACCGGCATTGTTCTGGTTTTTGGCAAATGCGATACTTGTATGCTCCCACATGCTGGACACTAGGTATTTTTCCACTGCTTTTTCAATCTTGTCCTTCAGGAATGCTTCCTGCGCCATGATTCCGCCGCCAAGTACGACAACTTCCGGATTCACTACATAGCAGATATTGGCAATACCTTTCCCAAGTACATCCGTCATCTCATCAATTGCACGGTTACAGATCTTATCACCTTTTTTTGCCTCTTCAAAAATGTGATATCCGCTCCAATTTTCTGCCGGTTCTCCCTTCCATGCAGCAACCTTCTTCGTCAGAATACTGGCTGCTCCGAGTGTCTGGAAATCGCTGTCATCCATATGCATATATCCGACTTCACATGCGCTGTTACTGAATCCGTGGAACACCTCGCCATTCAGCAAAATACAGCCGCCGATTCCGGTTCCGATCGTCAACATCACTGCTGCCTTGCTTCCTGCAGCCGCACCTGCTTTATACTCTGCAAGTCCGGCACAGTTTACATCATTTTCCACTTCACATGGAATTCCGAATCGTTCTTCTACTGTCTTTTTAAATGCCGTTCCGATATAATTCGGGATCAACGGTGCAGAATAGAAGATTTCCCCTTTCTCAATGTCAACCATACCGGCTGTAGAAATACACACACCTGCGTCTGCCTCTTCTTTTAATGCTTCTACGATACCGATGACTTTATCAAGGATCGCTGGTCCGCCTTTCTGCGCTTCTGTCTTCATTTCTTTCTTTAACAATACTTCTGCATCTTCGCTCACAATACCATATTTGATTGCTGTGCCGCCGATATCAATACTAATATATTTTTTCATCTCTGCTTTGCCTCTTTCACTTTCCTTCATTATACTCGTTCAGCCAGAAAAGGGCAAACCGTTCTTTTATGGTTTGCCCTCGACTTTTTCTGATTAAATCTTTACTTTAAATATTGCCTTTTTAATGGTTTCCGGTTCCTGAACCTGAACCGCTGTTCTGTGTCCGTCACTCGGATAACAGATCAGGAAATCTCCATCTGTCAGGACTACGGAAGAATTCTTTTCCCCATCCATCGGAAGAAAATCATCTTTTTCCACAAAATCTTTTAATTCCATATTCTGAATGAAGTTCAGATCGATCTGTTCATTTCCATGGATCATTACATGGACGTCCAGATAATTTTTATGTGCTTCCCAGAAACGTTCTTCCGGTGTTGTTGTTGTATATTCTACGATATTGACAAACAGTCTGTCACCATCGATTTCATGACTTCCCTTTTCATAAGAAGCAAGGTCGTGTGTCTTTGCATATTCAAAGCACTCTTTTACCTGTTCTTCTAAGAATGGGAATTCTGATAAATTATTGATATTTCCAAAAATCACGAAAATCGTCACTCCTTCTTAGTTTTTGTAAATAGTTGTGTTAGGAGCAGGTACGGAATTGTCTCCTTTTGCCTTTCTCCAGATGATACTTGCCGGGATACCAATTACCAGTGATACTACAATTGAGATGATTGAGTATGACCAGATTGATACGTGATCAGCAGGTACGAAGTATTTGATATATACCATTACTGCAGATGCTGCAACGAATGCACATACTGCTCCGAATGTATTTGCAACCTTTGTAAATGCTCCAAGGATAAATGTTCCGATCAGGATACCAAGTACCAGTCCCATAAATCCATTGAACCATTCGTATGCAGATTTTACTCCGCCATTAGCCAGTACCATAGCAACTACGATTGCGAAGATACCGACGATCAGAGATACATACTGTCCGATCTTTGTCTGTTTCTCAAAGCTTAATTCTTTCTTAGAAAGTCTTGCCTGAATATCCAGTGTCCAGCTTGATGCTACAGAGTTCAGACCTGTGGAAAGTGTAGACTGTGCCGCTGCATAGATAGCCGCTAACAGAAGTCCTGTTACACCAACCGGAAGTTCAAATGCAATGTAAGATGCAAAGATCTGATCCTGTGCTGCTGCCGGTGGAAGTGCATTCTGCTGATAAAATACATAAAGTCCTGTACCAATCAGATAGAATACTGTTGCGATAAAGATAGATAATCCTCCGTTTGTAAGCATCATTTTGTTCAGTTTTTTAGTATCTGTTGTAGTTGTAAAACGCTGTACAATATCCTGACTTGATACATAGGATCCCATTGTATTGAATCCGGCACCAACAATCATGATAAATACGCTGTCTTTGAAAATGTTAGGGTTGAAGATCGGCTGATCTACAGCAAGGAATTTATGCTCTGTTGTAAGTGCATGCATGATTGCTCCAAATCCACCGTCTAAGTGTACCAGCAGGAAGATCAGTGCGAAAGTAACACCGATCAGAAGTACAGATCCCTGGATGAAGTCTGTCCAAAGTACGGATTTCAGACCTCCTGTGTATGAGTAAATAATAGCAATGATACCCATGATAATGATCAGTAAGTTTACGCTGATTCCAGTCAGACTTCCAAGTACCATACATGGAAGGTACATGATGATTGACATACGTCCGATCTGGTAAATGATGAACATTACAGCTCCAAGTACACGAAGTCCTTTGCTTCCGAATCTCAGTTCCAGATAATGATATGCTGTATCAATATCCAGTTTGCTGTAGATTGGCAGGAAGAATTTAATCGTGATCGGGATAGCTAACAGCATACCAAGCTGTGCGAACCACATGATCCATGTTCCTGCGTATGAGTTTCCTGCTAATGACAGGAATGAAATCGGACTTAACAGTGTTGCGAAAATTGATACGGAAGTTACCCACCACGGTACAGTTCCGTCTCCTTTAAAATACTCTTTTCCTTTCATTTCTTTCTTTGCGAAATGAAGGCCGGCGAACAGTACAGCCGCGAGATAAATTACTAAAATGACTAAATCTACTACGGTAAACCCTTGCATCGTCTCTCTCCTTACAGATATTTTTCTTTCACGTATTTTTTATATAATCTTACAGATATTTAGCTTTTGCGTCGCGAACCATCTTAGCTGCTTCTTCAACGATAGCCATGTCTTCTTCTACTAATGCTGGCAGTGGCTCTCTTACTCCGCCAAGTTCCAGACCTTCGTTGATCTTTAACATAGCTTTGATCACTGCGTACATATTTCCGTGTGCAGAGCACATCTTATAGATAATCTCATCACAAGCATACTGGATTTCTCTTGCTTCTTCCATCTTTCCGGCTCTTACATACTCGTCTAATTTCAGATATAATTCCGGCATAACTCCGTATGTACCACCGATTGCTCCTTCAGCTCCGATGACACGTCCACTCATGAACTGCTCATCTGGTCCATTGAAGATAATGTAGTCAGGGCCTGCTGCCTGTTTGAACATCTGGATATCCTGTACCGGCATAGAAGAGTTCTTAACACCAATTACGTTAGGATTCTTTCTCATCTCTGCGAAAAGTCCCTGTGTAAGAGCTACTCCTGCAAGCTGTGGAATGTTGTAGATTACGAAGTCTGTGTTTGGTGCTGCTGCACTGATGTCATTCCAGTACTGAGCGATTGCATACTCTGGCAGGTGGAAGTAGATCGGTGGGATTGCTGCGATTGCATCAACTCCAAGGCTTTCTGCATGTCTTGCAAGCTCCTGGCTGTCTTTTGTGTTGTTGCATGCAACGTGTGCGATTACTGTAAGCTTTCCTTCTGCTGCTTTCATAACGTTTTCAAGGATGATCTTACGGTCTTCTACGCTCTGGTAGATACATTCTCCTGATGAACCGTTAACGTATACACCTTTTACACCTTTTTCTACGAAGTACTTTGTCAGTGCCTGTACGCCTTCCGGACTTACATTGCCTTCGTTGTCATAACATGCATAGAATGCTGGGATTACGCCTTTGTACTTTTCAAGATTTCTCATGGTTTCTTTCTCCTTTTCTTTGTCTTTTTATATAAATTTAATTTAATAAGTTCCTTGCGGAATTATCTTTCCATTTCTTCTACAAATGATTTTGTGATCAGCTGTGGTCTTGTGATAATAGACCCTACAACGACGCTGTATGCACCAAGCTCGATCACATGTTTTGCTTTTTCCGGTGTATTGATGTTACCTTCTGCGATCACTCTGTGTTTTGCTTTTGCAACAATCTTTCTTAAGATTTCGAAATCATTTGCCTCGATCTTATCGCCTTTACTCTGCTCTGTGTAACCAACCATCGTAGTTCCGATAAAATCAAATCCGAGTTCATCGGCATGCAGTGCTTCTTCTACAGTAGAGCAGTCTGCCATAAATAACTGATCCGGATATTTTGCTTTTACTTCCTTAAAGAACTCATCCAGTGTCTTTCCGCCTGGTCTCTTAGAAATAGTAGCGTCCATAGCGATGATTTCAGGTTTTACTTCCATCAGTTCTTCGATTTCTTTCATCGTTGGTGTAATGTAGATATCACTGTCATCATAATCTCTCTTTACGATTCCGATGACCGGAAGGTCAACCTGTGACCGGATCTCCTTGATATCTTCTTTTGTATTTGCACGAATTCCACTAGCACCTCCCTGCTTTGCAGCCAGTGCCATTCTTCCCATAATGAATGAAGAATGTAATGGTTCATCCGGTAATGCCTGACATGATACAATTAATTTACCCTTCAGATTTTCAACTTTCTGATTCATTTTTTTGTTCCCTCCTTCGTTCTGCAATCAGTATAGTATTGTTCGATTTTATTTTCAAGTACCTTTTCAGTTCTTGAAACTTCTTTCATCCTTTTCAATTCTTCTCTCTGTTTTTTCCTATTTTAAAACCCGTTTTTTATGCAATATGCACAATTCCAGGTAGTTTCTTTCCAGTTTTGAAAGTAGTTCCAGTTCATGCTATTTTACTTGAAAATTCATTTATAATGTATATACTGATATTCAGAAACAAAAAAACAATAGAATAAGGAGAGATTTTATTATGGTAATTTATAAAGCAAAAGACTATCAGGATATGAGCCGTAAGGCCGCAAACATCATTTCTGCACAGATTATTATGAAGCCAAACTGTGTACTTGGACTTGCAACCGGATCTTCACCGGTCGGTACATATAAACAGCTGATCGAATGGTATAAGAAAGGGGATCTTGATTTTTCCCAGGTTACAAGTGTAAACCTCGATGAATACAAAGGACTCAGTCCTGAAAATGATCAGAGCTACAGATATTTCATGAATACCAATCTCTTTGATCATGTAAACATCGACAAAACCCGTACTTTCGTTCCGGACGGACTGGAAGCAGATTCCGAGAAAGCCTGCAACGATTATAATGCAGTCATCCGTAAGCAGGGCGGTGTAGACCTCCAGCTTCTCGGTCTTGGACACAACGGACATATCGGATTCAACGAACCAGGTGCCGCTTTTGAGAAAGAGACACACTGCGTAGATCTGACAGAAAGTACAATTGAAGCCAATAAGCGTTTCTTCGAATCTGAAGATGATGTTCCGAGACAGGCTTATACAATGGGAATCAAGAATATCATGCAGGCCAAGAAAATTCTGGTTGTTGTAAGCGGAGAAGATAAGGCGGATATCTTAAAAGAGGTCTTATACGGACCAATTACTCCGGAAGTTCCTGCTTCTATTCTTCAGTTACATAATGATGTTACGATTGTAGCTGATGAAGCAGCACTCAGTAAGATTGATATGTAATATGAATAAAAAATCCCGGTATGTGAATCAGACATTTTTGAGCATCCAGCTCATTGTCATTTCTCATACCGGGATCTTTTTCTGTATTCGATTATGTTTGCGGCAGCCGGACTATTTTTGTGAAGCTGTTGCTTTTTTTCTTCCTGCAATGATCAGTATAGCGGATATCACTACAATCGTGCCTGCCAACAGCTGAGAGACCGGAAGTCCAACTTTTGGCAGCAACAGCTGATCGGTTCTAAGTCCTTCGATCCAGAGTCTGCCAAGACCATACCCCAAGAGATAGATCAGGAAGACTTCCCCATCGAATTTCTTATGCTTGCGGTACAACAGCATGATGATCAGCACCATCAGACACCACAGGGATTCGTACAGGTAGGTCGGATGAACCTGAATATACATGACTCCTTTGACTGTCTCGGCATGATTCCACATCTTTGTTGTGATGTCCGAACTTCTTACCGCATCCACCGGAAGTCTCATAGCAAACAATCCATTCGTATATTCCCCAAAGGCTTCTCTGTTGAAGAAGTTCCCCCATCTTCCGATCATCTGTCCGGTGATCAGACCAAATCCGCCGGTGTCAAATAACAGGAACGGTGATAATCCTTTTATTTTTGCAAATATAAATACTACAACAATTGCCGTGAGCACACCGCCGTATATGGCAAGACCGCCCTCACGGATGTTAATGATACTCTTAATATCGTCTTTATACATATCCCAGGAGAAGATCACATAATATGCCCTTGCTCCGATAATTGAAAAGATAACTCCATATATTGCCAGATCATAATAATCTTCTACGTTCTGATGCGTACGCTTTGCTTCCATTACCGCCATCATAAGTCCCGCAAGTATTCCGATTCCTATGACGATTCCATAATATGCGATATCGAATCCAAAGACTGTGATATGATCGCCGACAGATTTTAAATGAATTCCCAGATTAGGGAAATCTATGGTTCTGTGCATTGAAACAGCCCCCCTCTTTTCATCCATCTATTCCTGATTATACATTAAACCGGAACAGCATGATATCTCCGTCTTTTACCACATAGTCTTTACCTTCCAGACGGATCAGACCTTTTTCTTTTGCTGCTGTGTGGCTTCCACACGCGATCAGATCATCGTAAGATACAACTTCTGCACGGATGAATCCACGCTCAAAGTCAGAGTGGATCTTCCCTGCTGCCTGTGGTGCCTTCGTTCCTTCTGTGATTGTCCATGCACGAACTTCCGGCTCACCTGCTGTCAGATAGCTGATCAGTCCAAGCAGCTTATAACTTGCTTTGATCAGTTTTTCCAGACCTGATTCCTTTAATCCAAGATCCTCCAGGAACATTTTCTTTTCATCATCATCCAGTTCTGAAATCTCTGCCTCAATCTCTGCACATACAACGAACACTTCGCTCTGCTCACCTTTTGCATATTCACGGACAGCCTGTACACCTTCGTTATTGGCCGCATCATCTGCAAGATCATCTTCAGATACATTTGCCGCATAGATAACCGGTTTGTATGTCAGAAGATTATAGCTTTCCAGCCATGCCTGTTCTTCCTCGTCATCTGCTTCTTCGAATGTCTTTGCAAGCTTTCCATCTTCCAGATGCGCCTTGATCTTGTTCAGAAGTGCAAGTTCTTTTGCTGCAGATTTGTCATTTCTTGCAACTTTGGAAACTTTGGAAATTCTTCTTTCCAGGATCTCAAGGTCAGAAAAGATCAGCTCTAAGTTGATCGTCTCGATGTCACGAAGTGGGTTGATGCTTCCGTCTACGTGTACAATATTACTGTTCTCGAAGCATCTTACTACGTGTACAATAGCATCTACTTCACGGATATTGGCAAGGAACTGGTTTCCAAGACCTTCTCCTTTGGAAGCTCCTTTGACAAGTCCGGCAATATCAACGAATTCAATTGCTGCCGGGATGATCTTCTTGGTATGATACATCTCTCCCAGTACATTTAATCTCTCATCCGGTACGGTTACGACTCCTACGTTCGGGTCAATGGTACAGAATGGATAGTTTGCTGATTCTGCGCCTGCCTTTGTAAGTGAGTTGAACAGTGTACTTTTTCCTACATTTGGTAATCCTACGATTCCTAATTTCATTTTTTATCTCCTCCTATAAATTTCTTGATTTCAGCATACTTATTTTTGCAAGTGGACCATTTAGTGGGCCATTATTTTCTCTTTCCAAACCAATCTACAAATCTGGCTGAGTATAATCCCGTACTTTCCTGGGTTATTCCCTTGCCAAGTTCTTTGCCTTTTAAATCTTTTCCCATATTTCAGCTTCTCTCATAAGAAGCCCTAATACAGTAACTTGTATTATACCATAGCATCTTATCTTTGTGAATATTCATTTTTATCTCATCTCCTGTTTGTGATAGCTCTTTCCCTTCGTTTCTTTTGCAATACTTTCCATTATTTTAGCCATCGCACTTGTCTCCTTGCTCCCATGTGTTTTTGTTCGCAATCCAATGCTCGCAGAAAAATTCTTCGTTGATTGCTGCTATAACCTGTAACGTAAATAAAGGAATCCTCTGTGGAATAGCATTTTTATCCCTGACCTCTTTTAGCTGTGTGCCTGTCTGTCCCATGCCGATGCCACAGACTGCACGCACTTTATACAATTTTGCTGCCTCTTTATATCCTTTGATTCCTCCTGCCATAATCCAGCCGAGATAAATGATTTCACTGCCGGAAAGCACCTTGTTTTTTGCCTGCTGTAAACTATGTACCGGAAGATTCAATTCATTTCCCAGTAATTGTGCATACTCTGCTGTGCTTCCGGTATTTGATGTATATATGATTGCTTTCATTCTTATCTGACCTCCCATAATATAAATGACGCAGTGCAAAACTGTAATATTACAATCTGCACTGCGTCTTAGCGTCTGGCTTCCTTTACTATAAATTTTTCTGCATCAATCAGGCTTTCTTCTTTACACTTTGGACAAAACAAAGGAAAATTTGTTAATACCGTATCTTTCCTTGCCAGTGTACTGTTTGTCGGGGCAGGCATCACGGAACATGACCAGCATTGCCCCTGTACCACAGCCACAGTCCAGTACGTCCTGACAGGGTTCTTTCAAAAGCTCCTCCAACAAGTCGGGGTAATCCTTGCGGCACAGGTTGTACACGCTGGGGTCACTGTCATCAAATTTCTCCGCCGCAGCGTCAAACTCCCGCAGAGTGAGATTTTTGTATTTTTGGTTTGTCATAATAGCACCTCTGCATATTCATTTGCCATTTAGTTAGTTTATACTAATCGAATATTATCATATTTCTACATAGTTTTCAACATCCTATCTGTGTCTGTAGTCTATCAGCAACTTGACCCTTTCTATTTTTATAAAAAGCTTAGATTTTTGTCTTGACAACTGAACCACTATATTGCAAAATACGTGAAGAGTTGAGGCGTTTTTGTATTAAATTAAAATTAGGGAAAAGGCATGTGAAATACGATGATGAAAAATAACTATATAAAACAAAAAAGAAAAGATCAAAATCCGGTAAATCATTGGAAAATTTTTGAGGGACGGTTGGTATTCCTTCTGGCAATGGTGATTTTGGCTGTTGTTGCATATACTTTTATTTTACAACAAGCATATACCCAAACTGCTCTGAAAACAGAAATTGAACGAGATATTTCCAGTGCAGATGCGGTTCATAAGCTGGTAAATGACAGACTGGGACGAAAAGATTTTAATGAAATAAAAAGTAAAGCTGATGAGAATACAGAACTATTCAAGAATATGTCGACATATATGAATGAAATCAGAACGCTGAATTCTACGAGATATATTTACACAGCAACCAGAAATGAAGACGGTAGATTGATTTACGTTGTAGACGGACTGGATCCATCGGCTGGTGACGTCAGACATCCAGGAGATCCGATTGAAAAGGAGATGGTTCCTTATATAGAAAAAGCACTTTCTGGAAAAACAGTATATTCTCAGGATATTGTTGATACAACATGGGGACCTATTTTTACAGCCTGTTATCCTGTGACAGCGGAAGATGAATCTAATGAAGTGATAGGTGCTTTCTGCATAGAAATGGATATGCAGAAAGCGTATGGAATGGTTGAGAAGACGAATAAGTTAAGTATTGTACTGGGATGCATTACAGCGTGTATTTTGTTAATATTATGTACCTGTGGATATTCTGTATATAAGAAGCAAAAAGAAAATGAGCAGAAACAGCAAAAACTGTTGCAGGAAGCTGCAAGACTGGCCGATTCAGCTAATAAAGCAAAATCAACATTTCTGTTTAATATGTCTCATGATATTCGTACCCCTATGAATGCAATCATTGGATATGCAGAATTGGGAGAGAAACATTTAAAGGAGCCAACTATATTAGAGGATTACTTTGAAAAAATATTATTGTGCGGAAAGAAAATGCTGCATTTGATTGATAACATTCTTGAATTAGCACGAATCGAAAACAACCAAGCAACGCTGGATGAAACAATAACAGATGTTTCTAAAAACTTTGATTTATGTATTGATATGTTTAGGAAACCGATAGAAGAAAAACATCAAACACTGAAAGTCAATAAGAACATTCGATATCCATACCTGTATATGGATGATGCAAGATCATCTGAAATTACGATTAACATTTTGAGTAATGCTGTGAAATACACGGGTGAAGGCGGTAACATAAGCTGTACATTGAACCAATATCCCGGCGAAAAAGAAGGTTGGAGTGTATTAGAGCTTATCATAGCAGACAACGGAATCGGAATGTCAGAAGAATTCCAAAAACATATTTTTGAATCATTTTCACAGGAACGATCTTCGTCAGACAGCGGAATAGAAGGTAGCGGACTTGGCATGGGAATCGTGAAGAAACTGGTGGATTTAATGAATGGCAAGATCACAGTTCAGAGCAAACCGGGAGCAGGTTCTACTTTTACAATCACGCTTCCATTAAAAATAGCAAATGCGGAAGAAAGGAATCCGAAACATGCAGACGGTCAGTTGAATATCAAAAAACTGGAAGGAAAAAGGGTTCTTCTGGTAGAAGATAATGACTTGAACGCAGAAATTGCAACGGAACTTTTGACGGAAGAGGGAATCATGATAGAAAGAGCGGAGAACGGCGTTGCATGTATTGATATGTTTAACAAAGCAAAGCAAAATTACTACAGTCTGATTCTGATGGATATTCAGATGCCGATTATGAACGGATATGAAGCATCCAGGAGAATTCGAGAACTGAAAGACGGTAACAAATCGCAGATTCCAATTGTTGCAATGACAGCAAATGCGTTTGAAGAAGATAAGAAGATGGCTTTGGCAAGTGGCATGAATGATCATGTTGCAAAACCAATAGATATGAATGTATTATTGCCGACTATTATGAAATATATGTAAAGGAAGAAAGAAGGACACTGATTTTGCAGTCAGTGTTCTTCTTACATATCAGTCGACTAAAGAAAAACATTTTATCAACATGAGTGCTGATCACGTATTCATATTTTCCTTTCAGTACTTCGTCTGCAAATTGTTGCCCTAAGCGATGGGCAGTTTCGGCATCAACTTCTCCAGGTTTAAATGACTGGATCAGATGAAATGCCAGGTTATCGCCTTTATCCAGTCCATTCTTTTTTGTCAGTTTTCTGCCGGCAAGTCAGAGAGCAGGACATTTCCGTTGACGGTACTTGCCTGAATGGTGAATGCAGAAATACCGGAGCGGGTGAATGTTTTTGTGTAGGAATCCGTTCTTCCATTGGAGACGAGGCGGATTTTTCCGGTTGTCGTGGATGCATGAATGGACGCATCGGCAAGGTCGTGCGGGAGATGGAGTTTCACGGAACCGTTGACGGATTTTGCTGTCAGGGACTCGGAACAGGTTCCCTCGAAGAGGACTTTGCCGTTGACACTGTTTAAGGATGCGCGGGAGCAGTCGCCGGTGATTTCAAGTTTGCCGTTTGTGGCGGAAACATCGAGGCTGTTTGTGCGCAGACGGGTCAGGACGATCTTTCCGTTCGCAGCCTGTATGCGGCAGCTGGATGCGGAAAGGGAATCGCAGGTGATTTTGCCGTTTGTGGCGGAAATTTCGAGCGTAGTAAGGGAGAGGGTATCAAGCCCGGCCGCGCCGTTCAAAGAGCGGAGCGTCAGCTTCTGTACGGTGGACGGCACCTGGAAGGAGAACACCTCTTTCTGGTGATTATTGCAGAAAAGATGTTTCCAGAATACGGAAGGGATGAGCTTTTTCTCTCGCAGACAGAACGTATTGCCCTCAATGCCTGCTTCGAAGCGGTCCGGATCGAAGTCGCCGGAAAAGTCAAACTCAACCGAAGCGGAAGTGCCCGGAGTAAAGTCGGCAGAAGCATTCCGCAGGGAGATTTCCATAGCGGTGATGGCGGTGGAAGGGGCGTACGGGTAGTTCGGATGTGTTTCTTCAGAATTGGAGTGGATTTTCTCCTGTGGCAGCACGTTTGCAACAGGCTGCTCCGTTGTGGCATATTCCTGACGGAAAAATTCGAGGACATCGTCGACATTGCCGAGTTCCGCACAGATTTCCTCATCGGAGAGACCCTGGCTGCGGGCGTCGGCGAAATGGGATTCGAAATCGTTTAAAATTTCCTCTGCGGCGGCAGAATCAAAGGATGCAAGGCCCTGTTTCAATGCATTCATATAAGTTTCATACGTTGTATTCATCATGATTTTCCTTTCTATCGTCAGATCGTTTCATCTGAAATCAGTCGGTTGATCTGCTGGGTGAAATCCAGCCATTCCTGTTTTTTCTCCTGCTGATAAGCTGTTCCTGCTTCAGTCAGATGGTAATATTTCCGGGCAGGGCCGGATGCGGATTCCTGCAGATACGTTTCCACGTAACCGGCTTCCTTGAGTCGTTTTAAAATCATATAGAGCGTTCCTGCGGCGATGGACATTTCGCGGGAAATGGCGTCTGTCAGCTCATAGCCGTATTTGTCCTCTTTTGTCAGCTGGGAGAGGACACAGAGCTCGAGGACGCCCTTTTTGAGTTGTGGATTCATATGAACACCTCCTTGTTGAGTAGATCATAACACAGACTATATCGTAATGCAATATAGCAAACCAAATTTTTATCCTGCCATGTGTTCGATTTTGTACATGGAAATGCCTTGAAAAGAACCGCGGATTTCCGTATAATCAAGCAGAACCCTGAAATTTGACCGGAAAATACAGAAAAATAGAAAGATAGTAAGTTGGAAAGAAGAGGAAAAAATATGAGTGAAATGAATCAGAATAACAATGGCCCGGTAAAGGGCGCGATCCATTCGATCGAGAGCTTCGGATCCGTCGACGGACCTGGCGTACGCTACGTGATATTCGTGAAGGGCTGCAACATGCGCTGCCAGTTCTGCCACAACCCGGACACCTGGACGACGAAAGATGCCGACTGGCAGACCGCGGATGAGGTGCTGAAAAAGGCGCTCCGCTACAAAAATTACTGGGGCGAAAAGGGCGGCATTACTGTAAGCGGCGGAGAACCGCTGCTGCAGATCGACTTCCTGATCGAGCTGTTCCGCAAGGCAAAAAAGAACGGCGTTCACACAACGCTGGATACCAGTGGAAATCCGTTCACAAGAGAGGAGCCGTATTTCAGCAAATTTAATGAGCTGATGAAATACACCGACCTGCTGCTGCTCGATATCAAGCTGATTGACGACAAGGCGCACAGAGAGCTGACCGGCTGCACCAACGAGAACATCCTCGATCTGGCGCGCTACCTTGACGAGATCGGCAAACCAGTCTGGATCCGCCACGTCCTCGTCCCGGAACGCAGCGACTACGATGAATACCTGATTCGCCTCGATGAGTTTTTACACAGCCTGCACAACGTACAGCGCGTAGAGGTTCTCCCATACCACACCCTCGGCGTATTCAAATGGGAAACCTTAGGAATCCCATACAAACTCGAAGGCATCAACCCGCCGACCAAAGAGCGCGTGGAAAACGCCAATAAACTGCTGCATACGGCGGAATATACGGGATATCTGAAATAAAAAGCAGAACAACAAGAAAAATCTGTGAAAAAATAACAATTTTTATAAAAATTTTATAGTATTTCTGTTCAAAAACCAGAAGAAAAGGAGTATAATCTCTGTTATGGACGAGAGCATGGTTACAATGTGACGGACATGACAGGGACGACAGCAAAAACACTACGCCCCTTTTTGATTCGCCGCGGCAGTTGCTGCATCCACCAAAAATAAAAGCAAAAAGAAAGAAGGATTTACAATGTTTGGTTCAAAAGAGGCATCGGAAGACAAGCTGAAAAAAATGGTGGAAAAAGGAAAATGGGACAAATTAAGAAAACAGTATCTGGATTCGGACAAGACAACGCAGGTAGCGCTTGCAAAAGCCTGTGCAGCTTCGAGAAATGATGGTTCTGTTAATATTCTGACTTCTCTTCTGGAAGTAGACGATGTGGACGTAAAAATCGCGGCCGTTACGAGCCTTGGTGAGGTTGGAGACGATCACGTAACAGCACTGATCCGTCAGCTGGCTGTCAAGACACCGGCAGATCAGACGGAGCTGAAAGCAGCGATCACAAAAGCGCTGGAGAAGATTGTCGAAAGAGCATAAGAGCAGGATCAGTGAAAAAAAGGAAAGGCGAAGAAGTTTCTGTAAAAAGAAGCTCCTTCGTTTTTTTATTGCAAGGCATATCAGAATCTGCTCCAGCGGATTGTTTTTGCCCGAACAGAAATCTTACAAAATCGTAATAATAATGCAGTTGTATCTATCCCGCAAAAAATGCTATAGTGAAAATAACACAGACACAAAAGCAGAACGCGGAGCGAAAAGCATCCGCAGAAAAAAGGGAGGAAACAAGATGGAATTTGTATTCGAACATGCAACCATGATTGCCGTGATCGCTGTTGTGGTGATCATTCTTGCCATTCTGGCGAGCGGTTATGTGAAGGCGCCGCCGGATACCGCATTTATTATTTCCGGTTTCCAAAAAGGCCAGCGGATCCTGATCGGTAAAGCCGGCATCAAGCTCCCATTCTTTGAGCGGCTGGACAAGCTGAGTCTGAAGCTGGTAGCGATCGATGTGAAGACGAGCGACGCCGTGCCGACCGCTGACTACATCAATATTCAGGTGGATGCAGCCGTCAACATCAAAGTCGGGGACGAACCGCAGAAGCTCCAGAAAGCATCCCAGAACTTCCTGAACCGCGACAGCGAATATATTGCCAAGGTTGCAAGAGAAGTCCTTGAAGGAAACATGCGTGAGATCGTTGGAAAGATGCGTCTGGAAGAGATGGTTTCCGACCGTCAGAAGTTTGCGGAGCTGGTCAAAGAAAATGCAGAACCGGACCTGGCTGCGATGGGACTTGACATCATCAGCTTCAACGTACAGAATTTCGTCGATTCCAATCAGGTCATTGAAAACCTCGGTATCGACAATATTGTAAAAATCAAGAAATCCGCGGCGATCGCCCGTGCCAATTCCGAGAAAGAAATCAAAATTGCCCAGGCGCGTGCAAATAAAGAGGCGAACGATGAGCGCGTTCTTGCCGAGACCGAGATCGCAAAGAAAAACAACGATCTGGCAATCAAGTCGGCAGAGCTGAAAAAAGAGTCCGATATCAAAAAGGCAGAGGCAGATGCAGCGTACAAGATTCAGGAAGAGCAGCAGAGAAAAGAGCTGGAAATCACTTCCGCGAATGCGAACATCGCCCGTCAGGAGCGTGAGGTTGAGCTCCGTGCCAGAGAAGTAGAAGTAACCGAGAAATCCCTCGAGGCAGAAGTCAAGAAGAAAGCCGAGGCCGAGCGTTACGCAAAACAGCAGCAGGCAGAGGCAGATTTGTACCGCCGTCAGAAAGACGCAGAGGCAGACCAGTTCGAAAAAATCCGCGAGGCGGAGGCAAAGAAAGCCCAGGCAGAAGCCCAGCGCTATGCGATGGAGCAGGAAGCACTCGGTATCAAGGCAAAAGGTGAGGCGGAAGCCGCATCTATCCGCGCCCAGGCACTTGCAGAGGCCGAAGGTATGGAGAAGAAAGCTGAGGCTTACCAGCGCTACAACAAAGCCGCAATGGCAGAGATGATGATCAAGGTTCTGCCGGAGATCGCCGGAAAGATCGCAGAGCCGCTCAGCCAGATCGACAAGATTACGATCATCGGCGGCGGAAGCGAGGACAACGGCATCGGCTCCGTAGCGGGCAATGTGCCGGTGGTGATGGCAAAGCTGTTTGAGTCGATGAAAGAGGCGACCGGTGTCGATCTCTCCGAAATCATGAGAGCCGATACGTACGATGCAAAAGTAAACCGCAACATTCAGATCTCCAGCCCGGAAGAGCTCAAAGAGTATCTGAAAGCAGAAGCCGGAAAGGCAGCAGCGGATGCAGAAAGCCCGGAAAAAGCGGAAGCATCCGAACCGGCGCAGAAAGACGGCAGCGAGCAGTAAATCTAGAACGGATCATAAAAACAGAAAAAGAGGCAGGAATCCAGAGAAATTTCTTGAGGATTCTGTCTCTTTTGACGTATAGATCGGAAAAAGTTATTCGGCGCCTTTTTCCAGCATGCTCATGAACTCTTTTGCCGCCTGCGGGATCGGCAGATGGGAGCTGTGGGCAACGACAAGCTGGCGCGGCGGAAGCTCCTCCACGAGGTCGAGCTGGAAGGCCGCCGTCTCTTTTACAAGGCAGTAGTCCGGCACAAACGCGATGCCAAGGCCGATACTCGCCAGGTCGATCAGAAGATCGTTGCTGCCAAGCTCAATTTCCGGCACGAGGTCGAGCTGGAACCGCTGAAACTGGCTGTGCAGGAACTCACTCGTCGTACTCTTGCGGTCGAGCATCAGAATCGGGTACTGCAGCAGCTCTTTTAAGTGAACCGGCCTGTTTTCCAGTTCCGGGTAATATTCGCCGTTCGCGATGAAGATATCGTGGAACGAATGAATCGGAATCGTGTGAAGACGGCTGGAAAGATGCGAGTTTGGATAATTGGTCACGATGAAATCCACCTGGCCGGATTCCAGCAGATCGACGCACTGGGTCGAAGTCTGGTTTGTCACCTTGATGTGGACATTCGGAAAGGAGCGGTGGAAACGGTTCAGGTACGGAACGAGGAAATAGCGGCAGATTGTGTCGCTCGCGCCGATGCGGAGCTGGCCGCCGCCAAGCGTTCCCGCTTCCATAATCTGTGCTTCACCGCGCGCAATCAGGTTGATCGCAGGCTCTACGTGGCGCAGCAGCGTTTCTCCCTCCGGCGTTAACTGCACGCGCTTTGTACTGCGGATAAAGAGCGTGATTCCAAGCTTTTTCTCCAGTACCTTGATCGACTGGCTGACCGCCGACTGCGAGATAAAAAGCAGCTTGGAGGCCTCGGAAAAACTGAGTGTGGTGGCAACGTAATAGAAAACCTTATATAACTCGTAATTAATATCCAAAATAAGCACCTCTTATAAAATATGATATCTTCACTCTAGCACACTTCCCCGAAAGAATGCAAGAAAAAATCTGCCGGAGCCGTGAACTTTTTCTCCTCTTTTTCGAGTAAGAGAAAATTCACTGTTCCTGCAGATAAGAAAGGGGAATCAGCCAAGCACTTTGGCGATGATGTACGCACCGAATTCGCGGTTCTGCTCGACAGCAACTTTGGTGCGGAGAACTGCCTCTTTTCCGGAGAGCGTCCACTCGGCAACCATGCCGATTTCCTGTACCATATGGCTGACGCTGATCGCCGTGTTCGAATCGTCATCCGCTACGAGGACGCGGACGCCCTGAAGCTGCGGAATGATCTCATAGCGCGCAGATCGTGCATCACATCCGGCAGATGGACTTCTTTTTCCTCAATCTTGACACGGCCGCTCTCAATCCGGCTCATATCGAGCACATCGTTGAGGAGGCTTAAAAGGTGCTGGCCGGAGGTGGAAATCTTGTTCAGGTATTCCTGCACCTGATCCGGCTGATTGACGTGGGCGGCAGCCAGAGCGGTAAAGCCGATGATCGCATTTATCGGAGTGCGGATGTCGTGGGACATGTTGTTGAGGAAGGCTGTTTTGGCACGGTTGGCGTGTTCCGTCGTGTTCAGTGCGAAGTAACTCCGGTCAGCGGAGCGCTTCGTGACAATGGCGCTGATCCAGATCATCGAGGTGATCAGAACGCAGAAAATATAAGCCAACATATATCTCATTATACTTGATACAGACAAAATTCACCAGCGTTTGTGTAAAAGAAAAGTAAAAAATGGAATGAACGATGCATCCGAAAAACAGATTTTGTTCCGGAATGGAAATGGGAAACAAAGAGAAATAAAAGTTACTTTACATATAAAAGAGCAGAACAGGAAGAAACTTTGAAAAAAGTTGAAGAAAATTACAAATTATTGTGGAATATGTGGAAAAAATATGGTAGGATGGGGGAGAAGAGAAAAGTGGTTTCAAAATGTTACTTAACGTTCAGTGAAAGTTCTATGGTTACAAAGAAAACAAAAAACAAGAGGAGAAGGAAAATGAAATTTTTACCAAAACCAAAAGAGGTAAAACTCCTGACGGGGGAACATGCACTCTGCTATGACGGCAGAATTGTACTGGATGGCAGACTGCTGGGAAATGGGGATACGTATGCGAAAGTGCTGCAGAAGGGAATCAAAAAGGAAACCGGAATGCAGTACGATATCGGATACGGCGTTCCGGGAAGAAAAGAGACCGGCGCGATTGTACTGGAACTGGATGAGACAAGGAAAAGCCAGCAGTATGTGCTGCAGGTGACAGAGGAGGAAATCCGCATCCAGGGCGGAGACGGAGCCGGCGTGCTCTACGGTGTGCAGACGCTGTGCCAGATGATGCACGAATACGGTGCACTGCTTCCTGCCGTGCGGATCGAGGATGAGCCGGATCTGCCGGTGCGCGGCTATTATCTCGATGAGACGAGAGGCCGTGTGCTGACACTTTCCTATTTAAAACAGGTGGCAGACCGCATGGCGTACTACAAGCTGAACCAGCTGCAGCTCTATGTGGAGCACACGTATCTGTTCTCGGGACTTTCCGAGATGTGGCGCGATGAGACGCCGCTTACGGCAGAGGAAATCCGCGAGCTGGATGCGTACTGCGCAAAGCTTCATATCGAACTGGTGCCGTCGATCGCAACGTTCGGCCATCTGTACATGCTGCTCTCCACAAAGAGCTATGGCGACCTCTGTGAATTCCCAGACAGCTGGAAAGAGCCGTTTTCCTTCTGGGACCGGATGCAGCATCACACGGTGGATGTCTCCGGCGGCAGAGCGATCGAGCTGATCAAGGCCATGATCGAGGAGTACATGGCGCTTTTTGCCACGGATAAATTCAACATCTGCGCGGACGAAACGTTCGACCTTGGAAAAGGAAAATCGAAACCGCTGGCAGACGAGAAAGGCGTTCACCGCCTGTATATCGACTATGTAAAAGAGCTCTGCGAGTTTCTCGTGGCAAAAGGCAAAAAGCCGATGTTCTGGGGCGATATCATCTGCGCACAGCCGGAGCTGATCAAAGAGCTGCCAGAGGAAACCGTCTGCCTGACCTGGGGCTATGCAGCCGAGCAGAGAGAGCATGAGGCAAAAGTGATGGCGGAAGCTGGTGCAAGACAGTATCTCTGTCCTGGGGTCGGCGGCTGGAACCAGTGGATGAACCTGGTGGAGAACAGCTACAAAAATATCGCACGGATGTGCGGCTATGCGAGAAAATACCATGCGGAAGGTGTTCTGAACACAGACTGGGGTGACTGCGGCCACATCAATCAGCCGGACTTTTCCCTTCCTGGCATGATCTATGGAGCCGTCTTCTCCTGGGGAGACGATACCGACAGCTTTGAGGAGCTGAATGAACAGATTTCCCGTCTGGCCTACGGCGACCGGAGCGGAAAATTCGTTTCCTATATGGCAAAAACGGCAGAATGCTCCATCTTTGACTGGTGGGATGCCAACGTCGTTTACGAGGAAAAAGTGCTCGGTCATCCGAACAACCGGAATGCGCTGTTTGACGCGAGAATCCAGGATGAGGCGAAGCGTGCAGCTGCAAAGGAAACAATTGCGGCTCTGAAAAAAGAACTGAAAAAGACAGCCGGTGCTCTGGAAGAATCCTGCCGTCCAATGGTTCCGGTGCTGGAACTCACGATGGAAGCGATTGACATCTGGAATGAGACGGGCGCGAGAATGTGTGACATTGAGCTTGGAAAAGAAAAGGATGAGACAGCCTGCGCGGCACTTGCGGGACGGCTGGAAACCTGGTTTATGAAGTATAAAGCGTCCTGGAGAAGCATCAGCAAAGAAGGCGATCTGCACCACATTTCAGAGATTGTATTCTGGTATGCCGACATTCTGCGGGGAAGAAAACCGTACGAAAAATAGAAAAAATCCATTTGTGAACAAAGATGAACACAAATAGAAAATAAATGAACGATAAAAAGTAACAAAGAAAACGAAAATTTACATAAAAGTGAACAAAAACACTTGACTTTTGCGCAGAAATGGACGAAGATAGAAGTATCGGATCGAAAGATCAAAAATGTCCGTATGGCGTGACAAGAGAGAAAGAAAAAAATAATTTTCACAGAGGGAAACAATCATGAGTAAAATCATCGGAAACAATCTGCCGGATATGCCTTGGCAGGAAAAACCAGCAGGAGAGCACATGCCGGTATGGCGCTATGATCAGAACCCGATCATCGGCCGTTACGAGCAGAAACGTTCCAACAGTATCTTCAACAGCGCAGTCGTACCGTTCGAGGACGGATACGTAGGTGTATTCCGCTGCGACAGCCGTTCCATCAGCATGGACATCTTCGTTGGAAGAAGTAAAGACGGTATCCACTGGGAGATCGAGGATGAACCGATCAAATTTGAGGGCGCTGACGAGGAGATTCTGACAAGAGAGTACCGTTATGACCCGCGTGTCTGCAAAATTGACGACAAATACTATGTAACCTGGTGCAACGGCTATCACGGCCCGACCATCGGTGTTGCTTACACCTATGACTTCAAGAAATTCGTTCAGCTTGAGAACGCATTCCTTCCATTCAACCGTAACGGCGTGCTGTTCCCGAGAAAGATCAACGGCTACTACATGATGATGAGCCGTCCAAGCGACAACGGCCATACACCGTTCGGCGATATCTTTGTCAGCCAGAGTAAAGATATGGAATTCTGGGGAAGACACCGTCACATGATGAGCCCGGTCCGCGGCGATGAGTCTGCATGGCAGTGCACCAAGATCGGTGCCGGCCCGGTTCCGATCGAAACAGATGAGGGATGGCTGCTGATCTACCACGGCGTTATCACAACCTGCAACGGATACGTATATCGTATGGGATGCGCACTGCTTGATATCGACGAGCCGTGGAAAGTAAAATACAGAACGAAAGACTACATTATGGCTCCGATCACCCAGTACGAGTGCATGGGTGATGTTCCGAACGTAGTATTCCCGTGCGCAACCTTAAGCGATGCAGCAACCGGAAGAATCACTATCTACTACGGATGCGCAGATACCGTAACCGGTATGGCATTCACAACCGTAGATGAGCTGCTGAACTATGTGAAAGAGAATAGCCTTTGATTTATAAGATAACTTAAAAAGCGACAAGTCCGCCGGGCTTACGGGTGAAAGAAGCCTGCAGGTCCGGCGGACTTTCTTTTTTAAAATGACCCCATGGAAAGCATAAGGAGGCACTATGAAATTTGTAAAAGAGCGTGTGAACGTGATCTGCCAGGAACTGGCAAGACTTTCGATTTCACAGAAAATCAAAATCACCGATATGCAGGTGAAAAACGGATGCTATATCACACCGGCAGAGGCCGATGCATCAAAAGAGCCGTGGACATCGTTTGATACGGTCAATGACCGCTGGTACGGACCGGACAAACATTACTGGTTCCGCACCACCATCACCATTCCGGAGAGCTTCGATGGAAAAAATCTCTGGATGAGAGTCCATGCAGGACTGGACGACTGGGATGACGGAAGAAACCCGCAGTTCCTGCTGTTTGCAAACGGCGAAGTGATCCAGGGTATGGATATCAACCACCGCGAAGTACTTGTAAGAGAAAACGCAAAGGCCGGTGAAAAAATCCAGCTCGACCTGCAGTCCTACACCGGAACGCTGCACAGCGAGTTCCGTCTGCTGGCAGACCTTGAGGAGCATGATGCGAAAATCGAGGAGATCTATTACGACCTTATCGTTCCGATGCAGGGCCTGAACCGTATGGACGAGGATAATAAAACGCGTCTGGATCTCGAAACCGCACTGACCAACACGATCAATCTGCTGGACCTGCGCAAGCCGTACAGTAAAGAGTTCTACGCTTCCATCGAAGAGGCAGAAAAATGCATCCAGGAAGAGATCTATGAAAAAATGGGCGGCTGGGACGAAGTTGTGGCAACGTGCATCGGCCACACCCACATTGATGTGGCATGGCTGTGGACGATCGACCAGGTTCGTCAGAAATCCTGCCGAAGCTTTGCAACGGTATTAAAACTGATGGAGGAGTACCCGAACTATCACTTCATGTCGAGCCAGCCGAAGCTCTACAGCTTTGTCAAAGAAAGACACCCGGAAGTGTACGAGAAAATCCGCCAGAGAGTCAAAGAAGGACGCTGGGAGCCGGAAGGCGGCATGTGGGTTGAGGCAGACTGCAACCTGACTTCAGGAGAGTCCCTCGTGCGCCAGTTCCTGTTCGGAAAACGCTTTTTCAAAGAAGAGTTCGGCGTGGACAACAAGATCCTGTGGCTGCCGGATGTCTTCGGATACAGCGCAGCGATGCCGCAGATTCTGAAAAAATGCGGAATTGACTACTTCATGACGACCAAACTGGCATGGAACGAGTTCAACAAAGTGCCGTACGATACGATGAACTGGGAAGGCATCGACGGAAGTGAAGTATTCACTCATATGATCACAACGCTCGGCGTCGGACAGCCGGAGACGAGCTTCTTTACCACATACAACGGAATGCTGCACCCGGATGCCATCATGGGCGGATGGGACCGCTACCAGAACAAGGACATCAACAACGATATCCTGATCAGCTACGGCTACGGAGACGGCGGCGGCGGCCCGACCAGAAGAATGCTGGAGACATCCAAACGTATGGAAAAAGGCATCAAAGGTGTGCCGAAAGTACGCCAGGCATTTGCGAGAACGTATTTCGACGAGCTGCATGAGAAGGTAAAAGACAGCAAACGCCTCCCAACCTGGATCGGCGAACTGTATTTTGAGTTCCACCGCGGAACATACACCTCGATGGCACGCAACAAACGCGGCAACCGTAAGAGCGAGTACGCGATGATGGAATTAGAGCTTCTGTCCGTTTTGGCTGAAAGCACTGGAAAAGCATATCCGACCGAAGAACTGAACCGTATGTGGGAGATGATCCTGACCAACCAGTTCCACGATATTCTGCCGGGATCTTCGATTCACGAGGTATATGAGCAGACGAAGAAAGAATATGCAGAGATTGCGGAGACATCAGCAAAACTGATCGGCGAGCGCATGGAAGCACTCTGCGGAACAAAAGACGAGAGCGTGACCGTATGGAACACTCTCGGCCACAGAAGAAACGACGTTGTTGCACTCGGTGAGACCGCGGCAGAAGCCATGACAGACGGAACCACCGTATATCCGGTACAGCAGACGAAAGACGGAGCCATTGTCTATGCAGAAAACCTGCCGTCCAAAGGATATCAGGTTCTGCGCCCGACGAGCGGAGCCGCTGCGGAAACGCCATTTGCTGTAACAGAAGCTGGAGAGGGCTATACCCTTGAGACTCCGTTCTACACGATCCAGATCGATGCAAACGGTGAATTCACTTCCCTGTTTGATAAAGAGAACGACCGCGAAGTGCTTCAGAGCGGAACAACCGGCAACGAGCTGCGTATCTATGAGGACAAACCTCTGCAGTACAGCGCATGGAACCTGGATATCTTCCACACCGAAAAATCCTGGAAGGTGGAGGGTGTACGCCGCATGGAGTGGACAGAAAACGGTCCGGTCCGCGCAACACTGGAAATTGAGCGCGAAGTGATGGACACCGTCATCCGCCAGCAGATCCATTTCTATGCAAAAGACCGCAGAATCGACTTCGAAACCTACGTTGACTGGAAGTTCGCCGAGCATGTACTGAAAGTTCACTTCCCGGTAGACGTTCACAGCGACGAAGCAACTTTCGATATCCAGTTCGGTAATGTGACGAGAAAACTGCACACCAACACAAGCTGGGATCAGGCAAGATTCGAAGTATGCGGCCACAAATGGGCTGATATCTCAGAGGGAAGCTACGGCGTCAGCCTGATGAACGACTGCAAGTACGGCTATTCCATGAAGGACCGTGTGATGACGCAGACTCTGATCAAATCCGGAACTGAGCCGAACCTGACCGCAGACCAGGAAGAGCATTTCTTTACTTACTCTCTGTATCCGCACGCAGGAACATGGCGTGAGGCAGGCACCGAGCAGGAAGCTCTGAACCTGAACGTACCGGCAAAAGCAGTTGCAGGTGCAGCAGAGAAAGACCGCATGGAATTCCTGTCTGTAGACAAACGCGACGTAGTGCTTGAGACTGTGAAGAAGGCAGAGGACGGCGACGGCGTAATCGTTCGTCTGTACGAGGTGGAGAATGCAAGAACGAAAGTGACCCTGCACTGCGCAGAGGCAATTGCATCCGCTGAGGAGACCGACCTTCTCGAGAACCCGATCGAGGGCGCACTTGGTGTGAAGGAGAACGAGATCGAGCTTACGATCAAGCCGTATGAGATCCGTACGATCCGCATCCGCACCGCGAAGTAAGAAAACAGAAATAAAATATAGAAATCACAATTGGTCCACTGGACCAATTGTTGATATGCCGAGCAACAGAAAAAGACACCGTGTCCCGGAAGGGAAGACGGTGTCTTTTTTGAAAACAGATGAAAAATAAAATCAGTCACCGGTGGAATCGCGGTACAGCACGTTGGTGCCGAGATACGTAACTTCATGCGGCGTGTTCGGATATTTGATCCGGTACAGAATCTGGAGTGCCAGACGTGCGCCGAGTTCTTCGTTGAAGACCTGAACGGTCGTCAGATGTTCTGCCAGAAGATCCTCTGTATTGTTGTCGAAGCCGGATACTGCAACGTCCTCCGGTACGCGTAAGCCCCGTTTTTCGAGAAGCTGCATCAGAATGCAGGCAACGTAGTCGCTGGCGCAGACGAAAGCGTCCGGCATGCGGGACAGGGAAGAAAGGAAGGTATCGATTTCTTCACGGTACGTATCAATGCCGAGCGGTGTCGTCAGGCAGAGAGAAGAATCCACCTTTTTACCGGCATCCGTCAGAGCCTGGCAGAAACCTTCATATCGTTCGCGGTTGGACTGCGCGTAGCCGATATCACCGATGAAGCCCGGAAGGGTGCGTCCCTGCTCGAGCAGATGGCTGGTGATGCGGCGGACACTGGTGCGGCTCTCCATGAGAAGCAGGTCGCCGTTCAGCTCATCCGGGGCAACAAGAGAGGAAGTGTCCAGGAACACTTTCGGAATCTGTGTCTCTGCGAGCAGGCGCAGAAGACGCTCGTTGTACACATTCAGAACGATGATGCCGTGAACATTTCCGTTTGTAAGAGTCGGCGGGAGAAAATACGTTTTATCCGCCGAAGTCGGAAGATACGTGTAAACGAGATTGACATTGTGTGTCGAAAATACTTTTGCAATCTGGTGGATGATGGTCATCCAGAAAAGTGAGGTTTCCGGTCTGCAGACGGCAACTGCAATGTTGACCGGCGTGGTCTCCTCTGCGCTCTGCGGATACTGAAAATCCTCCGGGATGGCATAGCCGAGTTCCTGGGCTTTGGCGATGACCTTGGTGCGCAGGGAATCGGAGACGCCTTCGTGTCCGCTGAACACCTTCCAGACCGTAGTCCGGGAGATGCCCAGGGAGTTCGCGATTTCCTGTAACGTTACTTTTTTCATAGTTTAAACCGATCCTGTTACAAATTTTGAGTGCTAACACATATTATACACTTAACGTGTAACTTTTTCAACCTTTCCATTGGAAGACAGAAGGAGTAAATGTGCTCCGTCGGCGCTCGGGCAGGTGATCAGGTAAGAGTGGCTTGTGGTCTCAATGGTGTAGTCAAGAGCTTTGACGGTTTTGTTGAAGTCATTTGGAGCGTAAGCGGCAAGGGTCTCCTGTAAGACGGTAAGACTGTCGCTGTAGGAACCGGTTGTCTCAAACAGAATGTTTTCTGCGTAATACAGCTTGCGGAGTTCCCATTTGCGGTATTCGTCCTCCGGAATCGTGATGTCACACGGTGCGTCGCCGCGGTCGTCAGAGAAGAAAACGAAAGACCAGAGTTCCGGGTAATGAATGTTGATGACACCGGTCGGAGCCCATACCCAGTTGTCCTCCGGGAGAACGTTTCCGGCTTCATTGGTACGTTTTACATAAGTGTTGTCCTTGATGTCCACTTTCCACTGAACACGGGAGAAGTTCATACGGTAGAATTCTCCGTTTTTCGGTGCGCGGCGTTCTTTCTGATACTCATAGAGAGCAGCGAACGGAATGACAACCTCAACGCTCCAGCCCTTGTTTTCTGCGGATGGATCGTTGATGGAACCATCTACATGAACAGCGGTGCGCAGACCGTGCATGTCGTAGCCATTGAGGCCGCTTCCGCCGTCACGGTATGGCTCGGAAAGAAACAGATCCCATACCGTGTTCAGAACGTTCATTTCGAACTCATAGTAATGGTACGTATCAGAATCCGGGTCAACGAAGATTTCAAAATCGTTGTCGAGGAAAATGACGGAGTCGCGCTCGGTCTGGTGTCCCCAGATTTCATCGCCGTCAAGCACGGCTGCTACGTAAAGGTTCTCGTCATCCCAGAGCATTTTTGCACGGGTGACAAAGCGCGGAAGCGGCATGTGGCTTCCTTCGATATCGAGAAATTCGTCGGTATACGGGGCATCTTCCCAGAATGGTTTGTTGATGTTTCCGTCTAACTCGAACGGCTTTTTTGCGCGGCGGCAGGTGTAAACCGGCGGTGCGAACGGGACTGCCGGAACCGGAATTGTGATGTTTGTACTCATAGTAAAAATCTCCCTTTCAAATATTTACTGTTAAGCTTTTTTAGAAAACACGCGGAAAACGTGTCGACAAAAGGTATCATAACACCAGAAGTAATAAAATTCAACATTAAAATGAACAAAAATGAACGAAAGATAACTTACTGTGGACAAAATGAAAAGAATGCGGTACAATAAAACCACTTGAAATAAGGAGAAGGACAAGGAGGAAATAAAAACAATGGAAGCATATCAGAATGCGGCCCTTTCCCCGGAAGAGCGCGCAAAAGACCTGCTCGGAAAAATGACGCTGCAGGAAAAAGTAGGACAGTTAAATCAGCGTCTGTACGGATTCCGGATTTACGAGAGACAGGGTGAGGAGTTTACACTGACAGAGGAATTTAAAGAGGAAGTAGAGCGCATGGGAGGGCTTGGCGTCCTGTACGGCCTGTACCGTGCCGATCCGTGGGCAGATAAAGATGAGAAGACCGGCATTGTGCTGGAACTTTCCGCAAAAGCCTATAATATAGTACAGAAATATGTGATCGATCATTCCCGCCTCGGCATCCCGATGATGATGAGCACCGAGTGCCCGCACGGCCATCAGGCGCTCGGCGGCGGTCTGCTTCCGGTCAACCTGGCAGCAGGCGCAACATTCGACCCGGAACTTCTTTCCGAAGGCTACAAGGCATGCGGAAAACAGTTAAAGAGCGGTCATGTGGATCTGGCGCTGATGTCGGCGCTCGATATGGCGCGCGACCCGAGATGGGGAAGAAGTGAGGAGTGCTACTCCGAAGACCCGTGCCTTGCCGCATCCATGGCAAAAGCGGCAGTCACCGGTATGCAGTCCACCGGTGTCGGCAGTGTGGCAAAACACTTCTGCGCACAGGGCGAGACAACCGGAGGTGTGAACGCGAGTGCTGCAAGAATCGGCGAGCGGGAGCTTCGGGAAATTCATTTTCCTTCTGCAAAAGCGTGCTGTGAAGCAGGCGTGGAAGGCATCATGGCGGCATACAACGAGATCGACGGCGTGTACTGCCACAGAAACGCATGGCTGCTCCGCGATGTTCTGCGCGGCGAGATGGGCTTTGACGGTATTGTGATGGCAGATGGTTTGGCTGTAGATTTCCTTAAGAATACCGAGGGTGATACTCTGCATGCAGGCGTTGCAGCGAGAAAAGCCGGTGTGGATGTGAGCCTCTGGGATGAAGCGTTCAGCCGTCTCGGCGAGGCCGTAGAGCAGGGACTTCTCGATGAGAGCGAGATCGACGAGTCTGTTCTCAAAGTTCTGAAGCTGAAATTTGAAAAGGGTCTGTTTGAACATCCTTATATGGAAGAAAACATGCTCACCCCGGAAGAAGCCGGGATCCCGGAAGTATCTCTTTCCCTGGCACGGGAGTCCGCTGTTCTTCTGAAAAACGAGGAGAGTGTGCTGCCGCTTGCTAAGAAGTACAAAAAAGTAGCTGTGATCGGCTATCACGCAGCAGACCGTTACTGCATGCTCGGCGACTACACCCCGCCGGTTCCGGAAAGCGAGTGCGTCACCGTCCTTCAGGGCATGAAACAGGAAGCACCGGAGGGCGTGGAAGTTTCCTATGCAATGGGAAGTGAATTTTCAGAGGCTGACGAGGACGAGAAAGCAAAAGCACTGGCACTTGCAGCAAAGAGCGATGTGATCGTAGCTGTTGTCGGCGGTTCTTCTTCCCGTTTCGGCGGAGCTGTGTTCGATGCAAACGGTGCAGCATCCAAGGGAACCGGCAGCCGTTCGATGGACTGCGGCGAGGGAATGGACACCGCAAAGGTTCACATCCCGGCAGCACAGGAAGAACTGGTTGCAGAGCTTGCCCGCCTTGGTAAGCCGATGGTAACCGTTGTGATCGCAGGAAGAGCATACTGCATCGATGATATCGAAAATGCTTCGAATGCCCTTCTGTATGCGTTCTATCCGGGTTCGATGGGCGGCAAGGCCGTTGCAGAGATGCTCTACGGAACCACGAATCCGTCCGGCCGTCTCCCGGTATCCATGCCGCGCCACGCCGGTCAGATTCCGGTGTGCTACAATTACCGTACCTCCGTCGTTCCGGCATACTGCGATATGACGAGCCAGCCGCTGCATACGTTCGGTGAGGGAAAATCCTACACGACGTTTGCGTGCAGCGATGTTTCCGTGAACAAAGAAGAAAACGGTGCTGCCGTTTCGTTTACCGTAGAGAACACCGGTGCCATGGCAGGAACCTCCGTTCCGTGTCTGTATGTGCGGAAACGTTCCGGCGGTGTGGTAGCGAGAATCAAAGAGCTGAAAGCTTTTACCAGAATTTCTCTTGCACCGGGTGAGAAAAAAGAAGTTTCGTTCCAGCTTTCCAAAGAGGAGATGAACTTTGTCCAGATTCCGGGAAAACCGGAAGTGATCTGCCATGACTATGAGCTGATGCTCGAGGATGGAGCAGAGAAATGGTGGAGCGGAAATGTAACTGAAATGTAAGGTTTGACGGAAGATAATATAAAAAGTAACAAAACTGAACAAAGGGAGAAAATATGTTGCGAAACAAAACGACGTATTTTCTCCCTTTTTGTTTCTTTGAAATGGACGAAAATACGAAAAAAGATAACATGGATCACGGCCGCAAGGGACAGAAAAACCGAAAAACGCGTCGAAATATAGGAAAAGTGCTTAAAAAACGCCTGCTTAAATTGCGTAAAAGTAACAAACTGGTATATATATTCAATTAATGGTTGACAAATAAGGTAACAAAAGGTAAAATAAATTCAACAAAACAGTGTTGGATAAATCTTGAATCACAGATTTGATTGTGGCAGTTGCACAAAAAAGAAGCAGCATGCGAGGATGATGCGAAAGCAAAATGTTCAAAATGTTCACGACCGGAAATGCGGCAATCAAGGAAGACACGAAACCTTTAAAAAGGAGGAAAAGAGAGAAATGAAAGAGAAACCAACAAAAGCAAAGAAGAAAGGCCGGACCATCCGAGCCTTCAAGAGAGACATCTCGCTTTGGCTTTTCTGTGTTCCGGGGGTGATCCTGACCTTCATCTTCAGCTACATTCCGATGTACGGTGTACAGATCGCGTTCCGCCGCTTCAATGCGACAGCCGGAATCACAAAGAGCCCGTGGGTAGGCATGTACTACTTTGAGAGATTCTTCAACTCTCCATACTTTGCTTCCACCATCAAGAACACATTGATCCTGAGTCTGTACGGACTGGTTGTATCATTCCCGATTCCGATCATCCTGGCACTGATGCTGAACTCCTTCCGCCATAAGAGATACCGGAAAGTGATCCAGACCGTCACCTACGCGCCGAACTTCATTTCCACCGTAGTTATGTGTGGTATGATCATTCTGTTCCTGTCTCCGTCCGTCGGTGTCATCAACCACGTACTGGAAGCAATCGGAATTCCGGCGGTCAACTTCATGGCGAAAAAAGCCTACTGGAGACACATTTATGTGTGGACCGGCGTATGGCAGAGTACAGGATGGAGCTCTGTTATTTACTTCGCAGCACTCGCCGGCATCAGCCCGGAACTGCATGAGGCGGCAAAGGTAGACGGCGCAACGAAATTACAGCTGATCCGTCACATCGACCTTCCGCTGATCATGCCGACCGCGACCATTCTTCTGATTATGAACTGCGGAAGCATTCTTTCCGTCGGCTTCGAAAAAGCCTTCCTTCTGCAGAACAACCTGAATGCCAGTGTATCCGAGATCATTTCCACCTACGTCTATAAGGTCGGTCTGATCAACAACGATATGTCGTATTCTTCAGCAATCGGTCTGTTCAACACCATCGTAAACATGGTTATGCTGATCATTGTCAATACGATATCTGATAAACTTTCGGGCAACAGCCTGTGGTAGGAGGAAACAAAAACATGAGTAAAGAAAATACCGCAGTGACAAAAAAGAAAATAAAACGCTGCAAAGAGGACGTCGTTTTTGACGCAGCCTGCTTCATTATCCTGACGCTGGTTCTGTTTGTTGTGGCATATCCGCTGTACTGGGTTATCATTTCATCCATCAGTGCGCCAAGCGCCGTATCGAGTGGTAAAGTACTGCTTCACCCGATCGGATTTACCCTGAAGGGCTACGCAGAAGTATTTAAAAACGACCAGGTTATGAGAGGCTTTTTAAACTCCCTGATCATCACCTTCTGCGGTGTCATGGTCAACCTGATCGTAACGCTTCCGACATCATATGCACTTTCCAGAAGCAATTTCTCCGGAAAGAAACCGATCACCATTTTTTACCTGATCACCATGTTCTTCGGCGGCGGTCTGATCCCTACCTATCTGGTTATTCAGAGACTGCAGATGCTGAACACGATCTGGGCACTGATTCTTCCGGGATGCTTAAGCGTATACAACATGATCGTGGCAAGAACCTTCTTCAAGTCGAACATTTCGGAAGAGCTGTATGAGGCAGCTGAAATTGACGGCTGCACCCAGGCGAGATTCTTTTTCCAGATTGCACTTCCGCTTTCCAAAGCGATCATCGCAATTCTGGTTCTGTACTATGGTGTCGGTCACTGGAACTCATACTTCTCAGCACTCGTTTATATTTCGGACAAAGCAAAGTATCCGTTGCAGCTGGTTCTGCGTAACATCCTGATCACGAACCAGACCGCGCTGTCCCAGACAGCAACAACTGCGGCAGCAAGAGCAGCACTGCAGGAAAAACAGCAGCTGATCGACGTTATGAAATACTCGCTGATCATCATCAGCAGTATCCCGGTTCTGGTTATGTACCCACTGGTGCAGAAGCACTTTGTAAAGGGTGTTATGATCGGATCCATGAAGGGTTGATTTACAAGAAGAAGTTTTTTTAACGATTTATCTGCCGCACGGGAAACGGCGGTATGTAAATAAAGAGTCCGGACAACGGACAGGCAAAAGCGCTTCCGGCGGGAAAATGCCGCCGGAACAACACAGGAGGGAAAAATCATGAAAAGAAAAGCAGTCGCAGCAGTTTTAACTGCAGTAATGGTGGCATCTATGTTTACCGGATGTGGAAGTGATAATGGAAGCAGCTCGGCAAAGAGTGCTTCTGCAGCATCCGCAGCATCCGCAGCAAACGACACCGTGGATGAGGACGGAAAAGTAAACGGCATTATGTATCAGGAAGGTCTTCCGCTGGTAGACGAGGGAGATTACACCTTCTCTATCTTCTGCGATGATTCCAGCGAATCCGGCGAGTTTATCATGCTCGATGAGTTCAAAAAACAGACCAATGTAGACGTTGACCTGAAAATTTATCCATACGAAACAGCAACGGAGAGACTGAATCTGGATCTGAACTCCGGAGATTACGCGGATGTGATCGGCGGATGGACCTTAAGCGATAATGCAATCCTCACCTATGGTGTAAACCAGGGCGTATTCATTCCGCTGGAAGATTATTTTGAGAAATACTGCCCGAACATTTCTGCTATCCTGGATCTGCCAGGTGTAAGAGAAAAAATGACAGCACCGGACGGACACATCTACACGATTCCGTACGTATGCGCCGATACAACCGTTGGATACAGCCCATACATCAATACGAAATGGCTGGAAAATGTTGGCATGAGCATGCCGACCACCACAGACGAGTTTGAGGCAGTCTTGAAAGCCTTCAAAGAGCAGGATGCAAACGGCAACGGTGACGCTTCCGATGAAATCCCGTTCTCTACCGACCCGAACAACAAACATATCGAGGCTATGGCCGGTTACTTCGGACTTCCGATGAACAAACTTGGTATTGCAATCCAGAATGAAAAGGTTGTTTACGGCGGTGTCAGCGATACATACCGTGAGTTCCTTTCCTGGTTCCACAAACTGTATGCAGAAGGACTCGTAGACGTAGAGCTTTACACACAGGACAGCTCCACATGGGAAGGTAAAGGAAATCAGGACCTGTACGGCGTTTCCATCGCATACGGAAGCAATGAGTTTACCGGAATCCCGGCTGCAGAGGAAAGAGGCGATTTCGACTCCATGCCTGTTCTGAACACAGACAAAGACGGAATCTGGCTGCGCGATACGGAAGGCTTCAGCGTATACAGAACCCAGGCTGTCATCACAAACAAGGCAGAGCATCCGGAAATCATCTGCCGCTGGTTTGACAATGCATTCGCACTGGAGAACGGCATCGGCTGCAACAGAGGACCGGTTGGTGTGATTGTAAACAAAGAGGATGACGGATACCATGCGATTGACACCACCACACTGTCTGAGGAAGATCAGGAAAAATATTCCTGGGGCAATCTGTGGCCGCAGTCTCTGCCGAAATATCTGCCGGTAGACTTCGAGTTTGTAGAAGAGCATCCGATGTATGATGAGAAAAAAGCAACAGAGGAAGCTTATGAGGCAAATCTGACCAAAGAGATTATTCCGTCCTACTGGATTGACCTGGATAAAATTGATACCTTCTCTGATACGAACACAGCAATCAAAGATTTCTTTGAGCAGCAGCAGGCGCAGTTCGTATGCGGCGAGCTTGACATTGACAACGATGCTGACTGGCAGGCTTATGTAGACGGTATGTACTCTCTGGGACTTGAGGACTGGGTAGCAACTCAGGGTATCGAGGAAATCGCGAAATAAACAGGAAAAGGTAACGATATTTCCTGTGGCGTGAAAAAAGGCATATTACAGTGTAAAACGGTAATATGCCTTTCTTTTTGGGCAAGAACTGATATAATGGGAAGAAACAATAAAGGGGTAATTAGATCGGATAAAAAAGCTATGCCCGGAGTCTTTTAATCCGGGAGTACAAAAAAAGGAGGAGCTGGAAGATATGATGCAGGACTGGTTTCGGAACGCGAAGCTGGGCATTTTTATCCATTATGGGATTTATGCGGTGGGTGATGTGTCGGAGTCATGGTCGTTCCACAACGGAAATATTTCTTATGAAGATTACATGAAACAGTGTGAGGGCTTTACAGCATCGAAGTTTGATGCGAAAAAATGGGCGGAGCTGTTTCAAAAAGCAGGTGCGCAGTACGTGGTTATGACAGCAAAGCACCATGACGGCGTGGCACTGTTTGATACCGGATACAGTGATTTAAGTGTTGTGAAGAAAACACCGGCAGCGCGCGACCTGGTAAAAGAGTATACAGCTGCCATGCGTGAGGCAGGTCTGAAGGTCGGTCTTTATTATTCACTGATCGACTGGTCGGATCCGCGGTATCGCACGGTTTACCCGGAAGGAATGAAAAAAGAAGACTGTCTGAACGATATCTATGGTTCCCCGGCCGGAAAAGAGGAGGATCCGGAGAAATGGCAGGAGTTTCTGGAATTCAACAATCATCAGTTAAAAGAACTGATGTCAAATTACGGAACGGTGGATCTTTTATGGTTTGATGGTGACTGGGAACGGAGCGCGGCACAGTGGAAGATGCCGGAATTCAGGGAATATCTGCATACCCTGAATCCGAACGTTGTATTGAATTCGAGAATGCAGGGCTATGGAGATTATGAGACACCGGAGCAGGGAATCCCGCTGTACGGACCGAAAGGCGAGTGGGAATTCTGTACGACAATCAACGATTCCTGGGGATATCGTCCATCGGACAATGATTACAAGAGCAGCGGCCAGATCGTGCGTATGTTCTGCGACTGTATTACCCTCGGCGGAAGAATGCTGCTGGACATCGGACCGAAAGAGGACGGAACGCTCGATGAGCGTCAGGAGAAGGTGCTGCTGGATCTCGGCGGATGGATTCATGACCACGAGGAAGCGGTATTTGGAACGGAAAAAGGACTGGATTATAATCATTTCCTCGGCGGAAGCACGATTTCGGCGGATAAGAAGACGATGTATCTTTTTGTCTATGATAAGCCGCAGGAGACGCTGTGCGTGAAAGGCATTAAGACACCGGTGAAGAAGGTGACGGTTCTGCATACGGGAGAGGAGCTTCGGTTCTCCTATACGGGTTCGCTTCCATGGAGCGGCATTCCGGGAACACTCTGGATCTGGGCCGGCGAGATGAGCATTCATCCGTTTGCAACGGTTGTGAAGGTAGAGCTTGAGGATGAGATCACCTACAATCTGGGACACGGGGAAGTTGTAACCTTTAATGAGTGAAACGATTCGGACAGAGGAGCTTAGGAGATGAAGAGAATAATTGGCTATGTAAATACGGCGGACTTAAATGATATGCGAGAAGAGGATGTGCGGGCACTTACCGTGATCAATATTGCATTTGGTCTGATCCGGGACGGAGAAGTTGTATGGGATGCAAAGGATGCACGGGATGGAATGGTATCCATTCGGAAAAGCAATCCGGAGCTGAAGATTGTATTGTCCGTAGGCGGCTGGGGAGCAGACGGCTTTTCCCAGGCTGCAAGAACAAAAGAGGGAAGAGAGCGGTTTGCTGCGAGTGCACTCGCAATTGTGAAGGAGTATGGTCTGGACGGTATTGACATTGACTGGGAGTATCCGGGCACATCGCTGGCAGGAATTGCGTCGGACAGATCGGATAAAGAGAATTATACGCTGCTTCTGGCGGAGCTTCGGAAGACACTGGATGCGTACAGAGAAGGCATGCTTGTAACGACAGCAGTCGGCGGAGATGTTTACTTTGCACTGCAGACAGATATGAAGGAGGCCTCCCGGTATCTGGATTATGTGCAGCTGATGACGTATGATCTGCAGGGCGGTTTCCAGAAGGTGACGGGACATCATGCGGCGCTGTATCACAGTGAGGGAAACCTGTTTGACGCATGTGTGGAGAAGGCAGTGAACGGTTTTGCAAATGCAGGCGTTCCAATGGAGAAGCTGATCCTTGGCGTACCGTTTTATTCCAGAAAATGGGATGGAGTAAAAGGCGCCGGATGCCGCAACGGGCTCGGAATGGAAGCAGAGACGGTCGGAGGATATGGCGGTGACTATGGCGAGCTCAAAGAGAGCTGGATCGGAAAGAGGGGATTTATCCGGTATTGGGATGAGCAGGCAAAGGTTCCGTATCTGTTTGACGGGGAAACATTTATCAGCTATGAGGACTGCGAGTCGCTTGGGGTGAAAATTGCGTATCTGAAAGAAAAGGGCATGGGGGGCATTATGTTCTGGGAGTATAAATGCGATCCCAGCGGAGAATTACTTTCATTTATAAAGAAAAATATGTAGCGTAGTGACCCACAGCCGGTATGTGAAAAGGCTCCTCGCTCCGGTGTTCCTGAAAAATCGCAAGGAATCCTTTTTCACATGGCGTCTGCCGCCGGTGGGCGGATGTACGTTGTGGAGACGGATAGAAAAAAAGAGGAAGGGATAGATAGAATCATGATCTCAGAAAATTTAAGAAAATATGCAACGGAAAAATTTGAGAGACGGAGAGAGCTTCTGGCTCCGGTGATGCCTGTTATCGAAGAAAAATTAAAACAGTGCAGTGAGGAAGAGGCTGTGCTGATGAAGTTTCTGTATGGTACGATGCCGGTAAGGGATGCGGGAGAATATGGATTTGACCTTTTTCTTTCGTACGTGAAGCATGCGCTGATGCTGCGGGAGAAGGTGGCATGGTGTAAGGAACTGCCGGAGGATGTGTTTGTAAACTATGTGCTGTATGACCGGATCAATTCCGAGGACATTACGGACTGCAGACCGTTTTTTTATGAGCAGATTATGGGGCGTGTAGCCGGAATGAGTCTTTTAGAGGCGATTCTGGAGATTAATTACTGGTGTGCGGAGCATGCGACGTATGAGGCGACGGACGGCAGAACGGCATCTCCGATGACAATGTATCGGAGTGGAAAGGGACGCTGCGGCGAGGAGTCTACGTTTGCAGTTACGGCGTATCGGAGTGTCGGTATTGCGGCGCGGCAGGTCTATACACCAAGATGGGCGCACTGTGATGACAATCATGCGTGGGTTGAGGTGTTTGTGGACGGCGAGTGGCATTTCCTTGGCGCCTGTGAGCCGGAAGAAGTGCTGGATACCGGCTGGTTCTCCGGTCCGGCGAATCGGGCAATTCTGATTCATACGCGGAACTTCTCGGATTATGTAAAGGAGAGTAACGAGGAGTATCTTGGAAAAGAAGGGGCGCTGTACTACTTTAACCATACAGATTTTTATGGCAGAACGAAGCTGGTGAAGATTCTTGTGAAGGATGAGAATGGAAAACCGGCTGCAGGAGCGCATATTGCGGTTGAAATCCTGAATATGGCAGAGTTTTTCCCGGCTGCAGTGATGATTGCGGATGCGGACGGAGAAGTTCGGATGACACTTGGCCTTGGCGATATCCGGGTACGGGCATTTGACGGAATACGCCGGGCGGAAGCCATGATGCGGATTGAGGAGGAGGATTCGCTGGAACTGGTGCTTCGTGAAGAGGCGGTTCCGGAAGCGGATGACAGGTGGCAGACGCTGGAAATCCGGGCACCGAAGGAAGTGCCGGTACGGAATATCGTTGCCACAAAGGAGCAGAAGGAGCGAAATGCGGCACGGATGGCAGAGGCGGAACGGCTTCGGAAGGCACGGTTTGCAGCATGCTTTGATGAGAAAAAGGCTGCTGCGTATCCGGAAGCGGAAGAGATTTTCCACCGGGCAGGAGAGAATTTTGAGGAGGTTTATACATTCCTTTCCAAAGATGAAAATCCGAACCGGAAGAAGCTGCTGTTTTCGCTGGCATTAAAGGATGCGAAGGACTTGAAGGCATCCGTTTTAGAGGATCATCTCGACTGTGAGCAGGGGGATCTTCCAGAGGAGATTTTCAGAAAGGATCTTCTTTGCCCGCGTATTTTCCTCGAGGAGCTGACGCCGTATCGGAGCATGATCCGCGGATTTTTTGAAGAGGAGACAAAACGCAGCTTTGTGGAGCAGCCGGAACGGATTCTGGATTATCTTAAGAAGAATATTACCTTCCATGCAGAAGAAGAGTATGACACGATCATGGCAACACCGGTCGGCGTCCTTACGATGAAACAGGGAAGTCCTCTGGCGCAGAAGATTCTGTTTGTGGCAATCTGCCGGAGTCTCAATGTAGCGGCAAGACTGAATCCGGTGACCCTGGAGCCGGAGTATTACCGTGATGGGGCATTCCACAGTGTGGAAACAGAAGCTGCTGTTTTGAAGGATGAAACGGAAAGTGCGGTTCTGACACTGAATGCGGAGGATGGAAGCGCATGGAAGTATTATCAGACGTGGACCATCGGAAAGTGGAACGGAACAGTGTTTGAGACGCTGAATTACGAAGAAACCGCATTCGACGGAAAAACACTGGATCTGACCCTGGAGCCGGGCTGCTATCGTCTGATTACAAGTATGCGTATGCCGAACGGTGACCAGCATGCCGCATACCGCGTGTTTGAACTGAAGGCGGGAGAAGCAAAAGAGATTTATCTGGAAACCGTGAAAAAAGAGCTGGATGAGCTGTTAGAGCACATCGAACTGCCGGAGATCACGCTGGAGGATCTGGATGGAAAGGCGCATACCCTGAACGATCTCACCAAAGACGGCCCGATCCTTCTGGCCTTCCTCGGAACCGGAGAGGAGCCGACCGAGCATGTTCTGAATGAGCTGATCGAAATCGCAGAGAAGTGGAACGCAAAAGACGCTGCCATGGCAGCCGTGCTCCGCACGAAAGCCGACCTGGAAAACACGACTTTCCAGAAAGCCCGCGCAGCAATCCACAATATGTCCCTCTACCTCGACCCATCCGACGACGCCCCGGCGATCGCCGAAAAAATGGGAATCGACGCAGAAAAACTCCCACTGCTGATACTCGCATTGCCGGGAAACATCGGCGGACGCGCTTATGCCGGATATAACGTCGGCAGCGTCGGACTGATGCTGCGGCTGATGGAAGAGGCGGCGAAAGCGTAAGTTAATACCTATAAATGAGCAAATATCGAATTTTGCACAAACTTATCCCACAAACTTAAAAGC
>OLOK01000241.1_pt1 | contig 52554 bp, 44 predicted proteins | sample 1672591 | NCBI WGS metagenome assembly OLOK01 (sample SAMEA3136703, study PRJEB25190) | human gut metagenome | biome: human gut; feature: human-associated habitat; material: faeces | place: Austria | collected 2013 | reverse complement strand
TCAGGCGATGCCTTCCTGATTAAAATTAAGATTTTAATCAGGAAATAGTATTAAAGAACATTTTGATGCCGTAGACCAGGGGGAACGGTACAAATGGGAAGCTATCGCCTGGTATAAGAAGCATTGGAAGATCGATTCTCCCAACTTTGCGCAGATGCTGGAAGAGGCGTTCGGAAAGGCAAAGAATCTGCTTGCCTCCGCGATGTATTATCCTTATCGTATGATAGTGGCGAGCAGTGTCTGGGTGCTACCCAGCCGGATTTTTGCTTGTTGGGGAATCCCCCAAACCCCAGATCTGCTCCTTCGGGCAGGCAACGCGTTTTGTAAACGCTGACAAGAAATTTTACAGAAAGCGAAAAATAACATTTGAGGGATTCTCAGATTGTTTCTTATTCAATTTCGGCTTCAGCGATCAGCGAAAAGTGTGCAATGCCATGGTCTGGGTAAGGAGATACGCTGACGGAAGGGTGGCGTGTTTCACTACACCCATTTCCGGCGCACCAATCGGAAAACAGAAAAATTCGCCCACACGAGACTTGTAAAATCTCGTGTGGGCGATTGTCATGCCTGCCTTAAAACTGCAAAAGCGCCGGCGCGGATGCCGCTGGCTTCTGCGCGCGCCCTTGCCACCTGGTGGGCGTAGATATTCAATGTTGTGGAAGCGGTAGCATGTCCAAGCTCAGCGGCTGCGTTCACAAGATCCACACCGTTGGCAATCATCATGGAAGCTGCGGTATGTCTGAAGGCGTGCGGGTGAATGTGAGGCAGATCATTTTCTTCGCTGAATTTGTTCAGCCAGTCGGTGATGCTGTCCGGGTGCATAGGCGTGCCGTCGTCCTTGGTGAACAGAAATCCTGTATCCTGCCAGATGTCTGCATGACGGATTTTCTGCCGAAGCTGATCGGTACGGTATTCTTTCAGAACAGCGATGGTTTCCGGGGACAGGCAGATAGCCCGGGGCTGACCGGTCTTGGGTGGTCCGACATAAGTGCCCTTTTCCTTTGTGTACAGAAGCGCCTGCCGGATCATCATAATGCCTTTGTCCAGGTCAACGCAGTTCCATTGCAGTCCCATCAATTCTCCACGGCGGCAGCCGGTATCGATGAGAATGTAGGACATTGCTTTCCACTTGACAGGAGCCTTTTCCAGTGCTTTGACAATGTCGGCAATCTCCTCCGGCTGGAAGTAGTCCGCCTCATGCTTCGGCACTTTGGGCGGCGAGGCTTTCGCGGCGGGATTGTACGGGACAAGCATTTCCTTATCCGCCTGCGCCAGAATCATGGAGATCAGGCGGTGATGTTCCAGAATGGTTTTGTTGGACAGGGGCTTCTTCCGGTCGGATACCGTAAACATTTCTGACACCGAGTATCCCAGTGCATCCGCAATACCCTGTGCCGTTTCCAGCTTCACGGCCTTGCCATTTAATACTGCATTCAAGGTGGTGTGGGCAATGCCGGATTCTTTTGCGATAACATGCTTTGGCTGACCCAGTGCCTCCACTTTTTTCTTCAACACCTTCTTCGCCACAGCGATGGCACCCAGATTCCGGACACCATTCTCGGACAGCGTTTTGTAAAAATCGTTCAGGTGCTGTGGACGAATCTGGGTCAGTTTCAAGTGCCCGATGGCATCGTTGATTCTCGGGAGCATCGCCCGATACCGCTCGATCGTGGTTAGTGCGAGGCCGTTGCGCTCCTTCAAATCCAGCACATAGTCTGCATAATCGCAGAAAGATAATTTCAAACAGTTTGATATTTAGTGAAATATACTAGTAGTTACCGACTTTTCAAAAGAGGTCCACAGTGCCAACGGTTTTGGGCATGACCGGTATGAACCGGTATTTGCCGCCTTTTCCAAAGACCTTCACATGATTTGGGGAATTGAATATCGCAGATTTTCAGATTCAGCAGCTCCTGTATCCGTGCGCCGGTATCATACAGCATAATCATCAGGAGTAGATCCCGGATACCCTTCCGGAATTTGATGTTGTCATGTCTATGTTTTGTGCAGGCAACATAACCGAGCCGCAGCTCATGGCTGAAATTGGAGATGCCCGACAGAGGCTGGTTTATGTTCTTTGTCACCCTGCTGAACCAGTTATACTGGGTCTCCGGGGCGACGGTGGGCGGACTGGTGGGGTCGTTGCTGAGATTTGACACCACCGGCATCAGCTTCGTCATGACCGCCATGTTCGTGGTCATTTTCCTGGAGCAGTGGCTGAAGGAGGATAACCATATTTCGTCCCTGGTCGGCGTGGCTGCGGCGGTGGTATGCCGAATCTGCTTTGGCGCGGACTCGTTCATGCTTCCGACCATGGCTGTGATCGTGTTACTGCTCGCGGCGCCGAGGAAAAGATTAGAAGCAATGGAGGCAGCGAGATGACGGTTTGGCAGCAGGTGATTACCATAGGACTGTGCGTCGCCGGGACGATGCTGACCCGGTTTCTGCCGTTTCTGATCTTTAAGGAAGACAGGAAGACGCCGTGGTTCGTGCAGTACATCGGAAAATATTTGCCGTCGGCGGTGTTTGGAATGCTGGTGGTGTACTGCCTGAAGAATGTGGACGTGCTGGAAGGAAACCGCGGGCTTCCGGAGCTGATCGCGATCCTGGTCACCGGCGCGCTGCATGTGTGGAAGCGGCAGATGCTGCTGTCGATTGCAGGCGGGACGGTGTGCTATATGCTGCTGGTGCGGTTTGTGTTTTGAGAAGGGGAAGCGCCTGAATTCAGGCGCAGTGGGATAATTGAACCGCCCCCTTGGCTCTCCCTTTGGGAGAGCCAAGGGGGCTGTCCTGTTACGTGGCGTGTTGACACGAGAAGCGATTCGTGTTTTAAGGGGAATAGATCGAAAAACCTCTGCTTTCGAAACGGAAGCAGAGGTTTTTTAAGTTGCCGTTTGCGTCCAAAAATCAACCGTTCGGGTTTTATCCGGCGTTATGGGGTCTCCTTATGATAAATTGGAACCATCCTGCGGGAGAAAGGTTCCCGCAAGCACAAAAAAGGAGGAAACCCAAATGAAGAGGATCACATTCCTGAAAAAAGGCATCAGTCTCGTCTGCGCGATTCTGATGCTGACAGCGGTACTTCCAACGGCGTTGGCGGCGGAGTATACGTCCGACGACTGCTATGTGGAAGGCTACGACACCAGCGTGGAAATTGTGGAAGAGGGCGCGGTATTGCTGAAAAATGCCAACGGCATTCTTCCCTTACAGGACGGGGCTAAGGTCACCCTGCTTGGCTCCATGTCGTATAACTATGTCGGCGGCGACGATGACAACACGGTCATGATGGACGCGGCGTTCATCGAAGCCGGTCTGGACGTGAATATGCAGGCATGGAACTGGCTGGAAACGATGTGCGGCGGCAAAAGAGGCGTCCGGGACGCAGACCCCTCCGGACTGGGAGACTGGGACAGCTATGCGGCCATCCACGAGTTCCCCATCGAGGAATACGAAAAGGCCAAGTCTGAGATCCTGGTAGAGGGATACTGCGACACGGCGATCGTGACGCTGTCCAGAACGGCGGCGGAAGGCAGCGCACTTTCCATGGATCTGGACGGGGACGGCAGCACGGTCAACGGAACGACCTACCTGGAACTGGATGATAACGAGCGCAATCTGATGAAATTCTGCAAGGAGAATTTCAAGCATACCATCGTCCTTCTGAACACGTCCTCCGCAATGGAGATCGGGTTCCTGGACTCCGAGGAGTATAATGTGGAAGCCTGCCTGTGGATCGGCCATCCCGGCGACGCGGGACTGGTGGGCGTCGGCAAGCTGATCACCGGCGCGGTGAATCCCTCCGGCAGACTGGTGGACACCTGGGCGTATGACGTGTCTACCAATCCCACCTTCTATAACATGGACAACAACCGCTACGCCAACGGCCAGGATGCGGACAACAATACCTTCTATCAGTATGAAGAGGGCATTTACGTCGGCTACCGCTTCTTCGAGACGGCGGATGCGGAGGGCTATTTTGATTCTCCGGCCTTTACCGGCCATGCGTTCAAGAACGGAACCGCGGCGGGCTATGAGCAGGTGGTGCAGTTCCCCTTCGGATTCGGCCTGTCCTACACGACGTTTGAGCAGAAGATCATTGACTCGGATGTGAAGCTGGATGCCCATGAGCAGAACGCCGTGACCGTGCGCGTCACGAATACCGGTTCCGTAGGCGGTAAGGAAGTTGTCCAGCTGTATATGGACGCGCCTTATCAGAGCGACACGGAGCATTTCGGCATTCAGGGACGCGGTCTGGAAAAGTCCAAGGTCACCCTGATCGCCTTCGCAAAGACGAAGAACCTGGAGCCGGGACAGTCCCAGGATATTACGCTGAAGTTTGACACGGATGAGCTGGCTTCCTTCGATAACTTCGGTCAGGGATGCTATGTACTGGAAAAAGGAAATTACAAGTTTAACGTGCAGGGCGACGCGCACCGCTGGGGCGAGGAAGAGACAGCCAATGCGCCGCTGGATACGGTCGCGGCCGAGCTTTCCAAGTCTGTGATTTACGATGATGCCGGTGACGTTGCGGACGCGGAGTATGTAGGTGCCCGTTCGTCGGACAAGTCGGTTGCCCGGAACGCGATGGACGATGTAACGGCCGGCGACGGCTGCATGCTGGACGGCTATCTTTCCAGAAGCAATTTCGCCGACGGAATGGAAGCAATCATGGCGCACCAGTCGGATGAGGAACCCAATGAGCTTCTGAAGGACGAGATCGTGAAGATCATGTCCTTGGCAAATACCCAGACCTATGACTACACCTTCGAGACCTACCGCAATGGCGTAAAAACGGAGCAAACGAAAACATTCTATGCCTTTGGCGCAGATATGATCCCCTTTGCCGCGGAAACGCCCGACGGGAAAGCAGTCGCGCAGATAGAAGCGCCCGAGTGGGGGAAGGTATACTACGTCGCGGAAGATCAGACGACGGAAAGCGGCCTGCCCGTGGTGACGGAAACCGTTCCGGAGGGCAATCACCATGTCCTCAGCGTGGCGGATATGACGGGCGTTCCCATTGATACGGAGGAAGGCAGAGCCATCTGGGAAATGCTGACCAATATGACCACACTGGATGAAGCCATCGAAATCCAGGGCAACTGCGGCTGGATGGTTCCGGCGATCCCCTCCGTGGGAAAGCCGAAGCAGGTCTGCGTGGACGGCCCCGAGCAGTGCGGCACCTCCGCAAGCGCCACGGGCTTCCCCGGCGAGCCTCTGATCGCCGCGACCTGGAATACGGAAACGGCTCAGAAAATGGGCGTGGCATATGGCCATCAGGCGGTACTGTTCAACTACGGATGCGTCTACGCGCCCGCTATGGATACCCACCGTTCTCCCTTCGGCGGCAGAAACCATCAGTATTATTCTGAGGACGGCTTCATCGGCGGCCAGATCGGCGGCAATGTGGTTCAGGGCATCCAGTCTACCGGTACGAGTGTGTTTGTAAAGCACCTGGCGCTGAACGACAGCGATACCAACCGTGACGGCGTTCTGACATGGGCAAACGAGCAGGCAATCCGGGAAGTGTATATGCGTCCCTTTGAGATCACGGCAAAGGACTATAATGCGAACGGCTTCATGGCGTCCCTGAACCGGATCGGTACAGCGCTGTTCCCCTACGGTATGTACGTTACGATGCTGCGCAGCGAGTGGGGCTGGAACGGCTTGCTGATCACCGACGGAAACTGCGGCACCGGCGACGTTTACAACAACCCCCTGGCGATCCTCAGTGTGCAGGGCGCGACCCTCGGATACGGAAACTACATCACCATGGCGGCGACGGAAGCGGCGTTCGGCGATTCCACCCAGTCTGTCTATGCGCAGTATCAGCTCCATGAGATGATGCGCAACTGCCTGTACCAGTATTGCGGCACAAAGACCACCGACGCCGACGGCAACGTGATCAGCGGCCCCGTGGGCGTGGTGACCACCACGAATCAGATTCCCGTCGGCCTCATCGTGATCGCGGTCGTGGGCGTGATCGTGGCAGGCGGCATTGTCGGCGCGGTGATCGTCAGCAAAAACAAGAAGAAAAAACAGGCCTGAGATAACGGAAAGGAGATTGACCCCATGAAACGATTCATTCTTTCGGTAGGTGCATTGCTCCTTAGCTGCGCCATGCTGGCAGCTTGCGGGCAGAAAGACAATTTTATCGCGGTGGATACCACGCCTACCGCGATTGCGGCGGAGACCGACGCGACCCTCAAACAGCCTGAGGATTTTCAGTTTGACCCCATGACCGGCGAATTCTCCTTCACGGCAACGGATGACCGCACGGCGTACTATTTTGTCCGGATTTTCCCCGTGGAAGACGGTACGGAAGCAACGGAGTATCTGGCAACCTCCGCACGGATCATGGGCGGCAGTACCGGCGCGGTCACCGGCAAGGTGGACCTGCCCGCACTGGGGTGGGGAACCTTTCGGGTCATACTGAACGCTTATCCGGCCGCCGGTTCCGGCCTGGAGCGTCCGGAGCCGACGAAAATCACGGCAGAATACGGTGTCGGCCTGACCCTGGAGCGTCCTGAAATGCTGGCCATGGTCAGCGGAAATCAGGTGGAGCTGATCGTTGACTGGTTTACCCTGTCCGACTACTACACCCAGGAGTATTTGCCGGAAATGGAGTTCACCTTCTACTCAGATCCGGAGTGTACGGATGCCGTGCGCAGCGAAACGGTGGATCTGGAACAGCTGGCGGCGACGGTCTACCGTCATCCCATGGGATATAACTGGGGCTCTTCTTACTCCGAACCGCTGCCCCGGTATTACCACTCCGACGGTGAGCTGACGGGATTCGGCCCCTATGTCGGCGGCTCGGATTATTGCTTCCTGTATGATATCTTCCCCTATACGCTGGAGCCGGGAACGTATTATGTGACCTGTCAGGCGCTTTCCAAGCTGGAGTATACCAACGATTCCGCGGTCAGCTCCGCCATTGAGATCGTGGTCACGGACGCCGAACCCAGTGCGGAATTTGTCACCGGCCATACGGAGCTGTGGACGGATCCTGCAATGTCCGATATTCCCAGCTGCAAGGGCGGCGTGAGATCGGAACGGGTGGATTTCTGCGGCGATCAGCCCATCTCTGCCCGGATCGCAGAACAGTAACCTACATTTCCCGGTCAGCAGCCCGACTTTCCGTCGGGCTGCTGATGGGAGTTTCTTTGAAATGAATCGTAAAGGAAGAGCAAACCGGTGAAGGAAAATAAAATATCGGGAACCCGTTTTAAGGACAGGTTCGACTATTCAAAATATGGAAGCACGCTGGGAACGGAAATAAAAGCAGGTCTGCTGATGGGCATTCTGACGGTGTGCGGGATGTTCCTGAACATGAATCTGGTTTTGCAGATGCTGGTGTCCGATGGAGCGACTTCCGTCAATGCGATAGCCGCAAACGGAGAGCTTACCGCGCAGATGTACTTTATTTCCATGATCCTGGGCGCTGCCGGAAGCCTTGTCATGGGATTGGTCGCCGGACTGCCCCTTGTGCAGGTGTCCGGTCTGGGCTTGGGCGCGGTGCTGATCAGTCTCGGCGGAAGCCAGGCGGGATTGACGTACCATAACATTCTGGCAATTTGCTTGGTCAGCTCGCTGGTATGCACGATCGTATTTGCAATCCCGGGACTGTGGGAGAAGATTTGGCGCACGATTCCGAAAGCGGTACGGGATGCCCTCCCGGCAGCGCTGGGAATTCTTCTGGCCTGGACGGCAATCCAGCTGACGGGAATCATACAGGTGCAAGGCTCGGCGATTCCTGATTACGGCGTTGCCGCGGCCTTGTCAGGAAAGGCACAGTCGGTGATGCTGCCAAAAGCGATCGGCTGGGGCGGATTCTCTTATGCAACGGATAAGTACCACCCCCAGCTGCTCCTGAACGGATGTGCGGTGCTGCTTTGTGTCTGCGTATATTTCTGGTTGTCAAAACGCAGCCGCCATCCCCTGATGGGTGCGCTGCTGGCAGGCACGGCCTTTTTCCTCCTGAGCAGTGTCTGCTTTGTGTGCGTCAACTGGAAGAATTTCGGCGTTTCCCTGGATTCCATGTGGGGACGCCTGTGGACGGTGGGCAGCGAAGATGCCCAGGGCAAACACTTGTTTACCATCCTGTCCAACTTCCGGCCGGCGCTGGTTTTGAAGGAGGGCTTCGATTTCACCGAATACCGCAGTCAGGGCGGCAGCGTGGCGTATCTGTTCGGCACGGGAATCCTGACGACAGTCCTCACGATGATGCTGGACGGCGGGGCGACTTTGTCCGCAGTCGGGCAGGAGGTAGGCAGAAAATCTGAAATTCCCCAAAGAAGCATTCTGCTGTGCAATGCGGTCAGCGGCGTCGTTGCGCCATTGATGGGTGGCGTATCTCTATCCATCGGGAAAGCCTCCGTTGCCGGAGCAAAGGACGGGGGCAGAACCGGTCTTGCGGCAGTGGTTGCATCCATTGTGTGCCTTCTCAGCGCTTTTTTCTGGATTGTTCCCTTCCTGTTCGGCACGATTTTTTCCTATGACATCCGCTTTTCTATGTACGGCCATTATGGGGCTGTCCTGGACATCCTGCGCAGATGCTCCTTTGCGGTAGCCGATATGGTGATGGTCATTGTGGGCGTGTCTATGGTAGCGAAGAGCATCCAAGGTGCGGATAAATCCTCGGCATCTGTCTTTTCCGTGACTGTGGCGGCATCGTTTTTCCTGTCCAATTTGGCCGGGGGAGCGGCAGCGGGGATTCTGGCATGGGTGCTGACAAGCGCAAAAGAGGAAAAGAAGGACTCCGGCGGTTGGCTAGGCTGCCTGCTCGTGACGGCGCTGTCCGTTTTGCTGCTGATCCTTCTCCTGAAATAAAAACCGGTGGTTGCTTTCAGAAGAATTCTGTAATAAGATATATGGGCGACCTATGACATAAAAAGTTCCATTCTGTCCGCTTTGAGAGGATGTGAAAACATGCGCGTTGCCATTGCCGAGGATGACGAAGCCAGCTGTAAGCTTTTGCAAGCTTATTTGAAAACCTATTCGGAGAAAACAGGGGTGGTATTTGAAATCGAATGTTTTCCCGACGGTATGAAGCTGGTAAATGCGTATAAGCCGGTTTATGATCTGCTTTTGCTGGATATCGAAATGCCGCTGCTGGACGGAATGTCCGCAGCCCGCCGGATCCGGAAGCTGGATCAGAACGTATTTATTATTTTTATAACGAATATGGCGAAATATGCCATCAACGGCTATGAAGTCAACGCCCTGGACTATGTCCTCAAACCGGTCAACTATTTTGCGTTCTCCCTGAAATTGGATAAGGTCGCCATGGCCGTTCAGCGTCAGGAGAAGAAAAACCTCATGGTGGATACGGAAGAGGGGATCATGAAGATCCCGGAAATGGATATTACCTATATCGAGGTGATCAACCATCGCCTGCTGATCCACACGCTGGAGCAAACATACCGCGCAAAAGGCAGCCTGTCCGAGATTGAACACAGCCTATCTGAGTATCACTTTGTTCGCTGCAACAAAGGCTACCTGGTAAACCTGCGGCACATCAACCTGATCAAGACGGACACGGTTGTGGTGGCCGGAGAGGAACTCATCATTTCCAGGCGGAAGCGAAACGAATTTATGCTGGCGGTTATGGATTACTACGGGAGTGGCGGACGATGAAAGACCTTTTCTTTTCTGTGTATATTCAAATCTATATGGCGCTGGAGCTGATCATCAACGCCGCTGTTTTCATGGTGCCGCTGGAAAAACGGCGGGGATTCTGGCTGCGATTTCTCCTTGGCAGCGCACTCTGCCTGATGCTGCGCTATTGGACGCCCAGAATTGGCAGTATTACGCTGCTGCTTACGGTGGCAAATGTAACGGCGCTTGTGTTTTTCTGCTGTAATGTTTCCATATGGGACTGCGCTTACTGCGCGGTATGTGCATACGCAATTCAGCATTTCGTATTTTGCGGAAGGGAGATTCTCCTGTTTCTTCAGGACGCCCCGAAACAGGAAGCGCCGGATGTACCGACCTTGGGATACATTGCGATGTATGCCGCCGTCCTTGCCGCAAGCTATTTCGGCTGCGTCCGCAAGCTTGCCGACGGGAAGCGGTACAACATCGATGTGAGACGCACGCTGATATTTACCGTGATGGTAGTAGCGGTCGTGATGGTATTGAGCATCGCGTCCCAACAGGCATACGTGGAAGATGCGAGAGCCTTGTATGTGATATGCCGGTGCTACGCCGCTTTTTGCTGCCTGTTCTTGCTTGTGAGTGAAGTGAACGCCGTAAACCGCTCCAGGCTTACAAAAGAAGTGAACACCCAGCAAATGCTGCTGAAGCTGCAAAAAGAGCAATATCAGCTGACAAAGGAAAAAATAGAGCTTATCAATCGGAAGTGCCATGATCTGAAGCGGCAGATCGGCCTGCTTCGGAACGGATCGCCGGATGATGACCGGAATCGGGAAATCACCCAGATCGAGGATTCCATCCAGGTTTACGACGCGACGCTGCATACCGGCAACGAGGTGCTGGATGTGGTATTGACCCAGAAAAGCCTTGACTGCGAGTCCCTGCATATCAGCATGACCTGCGTCGCGGACGGCAAGCATCTGGGATTTATGGATACCACCGATCTTTTTGCGATTTTCTGCAACGCCATGGACAATGCCATTGAAGCGGTGCAGGGCCTGCAGGATCAGGATAAGCGGATGATCGCCGTAAGTGTGTGGGAAAGAAGCGGGCTGGCGCTGTTTCAGTTTGAGAACTATTTTGAGAACCGGCTGGAAATGGTGGATTCCATTCCCGTTACAACGAAAAAAGATAAAGATTTCCACGGGTTCGGTATGAAAAGCATTCAGTACGCGGTGCAGAAATATAACGGCCAGATGTCCATCCATACGGAAAACAATATTTTTGTTCTGCGGATTTCCATACCGGTGCAGCAATAACGAAACAAGGATGCAAGCGAAATTTTCCCCCTGGAGCGTTCCAGGGGGAAGCGTTTATACGGCCTTTGAAAAATGGTGCCGTTGGTAATCAATCGACGATATTAGGATGTGGTTCGCATGATCATAGATGAAACAATCAATTCGCTGACGCTGGAAGAAAAAGCGGCCTTCCTGCAGGGATGGTCTACCTGGACAAGCTATGAAAAGAAGAATTCGGGGATTCCCGTATGCTTCCTTTCCGACGGCCCTCACGGCCTGCGCAAGCAGGCAGGCACCGGCGACCATCTGGGACTGAACGCTTCCATCCCCGCCACTTGCTTCCCTACGGCGGCCACCATGGCCAATTCCTGGGATGAAGCGCTGGGGGAGGAGCTGGGCAGAGCGTTGGGCAGGGAAGCTGCCGCGAACGGTGTAAACGTTCTGCTGGGGCCGGGACTCAATATGAAGCGCAGCCCCCTGTGCGGGCGGAACTTTGAGTATTTCTCGGAAGACCCCTATCTTGCCGGTAAAATGGCCGCCGCCTATATCCGGGGCATTCAGGAAAACGGCGTCGCCGCCTGCCCCAAGCATTTTGCCGTTAATTCGCAGGAGCTGCGGCGGATGGCCATGGACAGCGTGGTGGACGAGCGCACGCTGCGGGAAATCTACCTTACCGGCTTTGAGATCGCCGTAAAAGAGGGCAAGCCCCGATCCATCATGTCCAGCTACAACAAGGTCAACGGCACCTATGCCAACGAGAATGCCCATCTCCTGAAGGAAATACTCCGGGATGACTGGGGCTTCGACGGCTTCGTGGTTACCGACTGGGGCGCTGACAATGACCATGCTCTGGGTGTAAAGAACGGCTCCAATCTGGTAATGCCCGCCCCCGGCCCGGACGCCGCCATTGGCCTTGTGAACGCCGTCAAGGAAGGGCGGGTTTCCGAGGCAGATCTGGATGAACGGCTGAAAGAGCTGTTCAGAGTTCTTGTCTCCGCAGATGAAGCCATGAAGAAGGCACCCAAATCCTTTGACAAGGATGCCCATCACGCGCTGGCGCGGAAGTGCGCGGAGCAGTCCATTGTCCTGCTGGAAAATGACGGAATTCTCCCGTTGGATCGGAACGCCGTGGTGGGGATTATCGGCGACTTTGCCAGAAATCCCCGCTACCAGGGCGCCGGTTCTTCCATGGTCAACCCGACGAGGCTGGACAATCTGTATGATTGCCTGCGCGCCGCCGGCGTATCCATCGCCGGTTATGCCCAGGGCTTCGACCGGAGGAAGCCGAATCCCGATCAGAAGCTGATCGATGAGGCGGTCAGAGTCGCGGAAGCCGCGCCTGTCGTACTGCTGTGCGTGGGTTTGGATGAGATCGCCGAGTCTGAGGGCATGGATCGGTCAAACATGGAGCTGAGTAAGGGGCAGCGGGAACTCATCGAAGCCGTCTGCAAGGTGAACCGAAATGTTGTCCTGGTGCTTTCGGGCGGTTCCCCCTTTGTGATCCCCGGTTCCTTCCGGGCAGCGATCCACGGATATCTGGGGGGACAAGCAGGCGCCGGGGCTATGGCGGATGCGCTGCTGGGGAAGGTCAATCCCTCCGGAAAGCTAAACGAGACATGGCCGCTACAGCTGGAGGATACCCCCGCCTGCGCCTATTTTCCCAGTAAGGAACGCACCGCCGAGTACCGGGAGGGACTGTACATCGGTTACCGGTACTACGATACCGCAAATATTCCTGTCCGCTACCCCTTCGGCCATGGCCTGAGTTACACGACCTTTCTCTATTCCGACATCCGCGCGGAAAAGGACAGGGTTACCTTTACCATAGCCAATGCAGGAGTGCGGGACGGCGCGGAGGTTGCCCAGGTATATGTATCCTGCAAGGACGGGAACGTGTTCCGCCCCAAAAAGGAGCTGAAGGGCTTTGCCAAGGTATTCCTGAAGGCAGGGAAGAGCAGGACGGTAAGCGTCAGTCTGGACGATAAGGCGTTCCGGTATTTCAATGTGAAAACCAACCGCTGGGAGGTGGAGAGCGGGATCTACACGATTTCCGTTGCCTCCGATGCCGCACACGTCCGGCTTTCGGCGAATATCCGAGTAGAGGGCACAAACGCCCCGGCTCCCTATGGAGCGCTTCCCGGCTATGAAAGCGGCCGCATCACCCGGATATCCGAGGTAGAGTACCGGGATCTTCTGGGACATCCCATTCCGGACGGACACTGGGGCGGCGAGCTGACCAGAAATGACGCCATCTGCCAGCTGCATTATGCAAAGACCGGCGCTGCCCGTCTGGTGTACAAAATCCTGACGCATATGAAGGAAAAATCCGAGGCAAAAGGCATTCCGGATCTGAACATCCTGTTCGTCTACAATATGCCCTTCCGCGCTTTGGCAAAGATGTCCGGAGGCTTGATGAGCGACAGGATGGTGGACGATGTGGTGCTCCTTGTCAACGGCCATTTCTGGCGGGGGCTGGGACGGCTGATCGGGGATTTTTTCCGGAACCGCAGGGCAAACAAGGCATTTATGAGAAAAATCAGGTAGGGAGGCATTTTCGTGAAAGTAATGAAGGATTGGTGGAATCATTTCGCGGAAAGGCATCCCAGCCTTTCCCAGTGGGTGCGGGAAGGCGGACTGTTTATCATTGTCAGCAATGCCATCACGGTATTCAAGTATGTGCTGCTGACCTTCCTGCCTGGAGCGTTCGCGTTCCTGGGCAGCCGGGATTTTGGATTCCCCGGAATCGATTTGACGCTTTTCGGCATAAAATTCAAGTGGTATATCATTGGCTACGGCGCGGAGCAGGGCGGCGCGGCATATTTTACCGCCTATATGATCGCCATGCTGATCGGCGAAATGATCAACTTCTTCGTTCAGAGAAGCTGGGTGTTCCGGTCAAAGGGGAATATCCTGCGCCAGGGCATGTGGTATCTTCTGGCGTTCTGTGTGGTGACCTGCATCGTGAACTCCATCAACTGCGCCTGGGCAGCGGTAGCCGGTCACTTTGTAGCGCCGTGGCTGTACAATATCGGAACCACAGTCCTGAACGGCGGCGTCTCCATGGTGGTATTCTTCATCGTGAATAAAATTGTTTTCAACAATAGGTTTCTTTAGTAAAATGACCAAGCAAATGCTGAGAGGGATTCGTGTTGCTTCCAAGCAAGAGTTGGAAGATCGCATCTACCTCTATTTTGATGAGGTCAACGCTGATCCCATTGTTTTCCATTGGTATTATAAGCTGAACGAGTTGTCCTCTGTTGCTGGGTGACACCAGCTTTTGGCTGTTTACTTTTTATTCGTTATACTAGGGTCTATCTGAAAACCGGGAATATGACCAACAGCGAGGGATTTTTCGTCTGATGAAGCCATTTTTTCGCAGGAATACTTTGTGTATTGCAAGGAAAAATGGCGTACAGCAGGCGGAAAAGACCCGCTGTTTGGGCATGTTGACGGTTTTCAGATAGACCCTAGGAACTACTCCAGGTGATTTTTTCGATGAAAAGAATCAGGAACCAATTCTCATTCAAAAAGCTTTATCCGGTATGCGCTCACTATCTGAAAAGGAGTTGCTTTCCTTAATCAGCCTGATTGATTTGTTCAATGAGAATCGAAAGAATACAAGATTACAAAGGGCCAGAAAACCCACGATGTTTCCCGTACCCACGGTATCTGGTGTGATTCAACCATTGTGCGGTATTTGGCGGATGAACGCTATACCGGCACCTACATCATAGGGAAGCGGGCGGTTCTTGAGGTCGGCGGAAACAACAGCCGATTTAAGGACAGGTCGAGGTGGTACATCATCCCTGACCACCACCCGGCAATCGTAGGCAAGGCCTTATTTGATAAGGTGCAGGAAACTGTACGTCGCTTTTCCCAGCCGCATAAGAAGCAGAGGGAGTATCTTCTGAAAGGTATTGTGTTCTGCGGCTGCTGTGACCATGCGCTTTCCTATGTATCAAATAAGCGCCCCTATTTTGTTTGCCGCCGCTCTCAGGCGGCTGAGAACGGCCCATGCCACGATTTGAAGGTAGATGCCGAGGAACTGGAACAGGTCATTTGGGGGACCATAAAAGCACAGTTGGAAGCCGTTCTCTCCATCTGCACAGATGGCTCCATCTGTCTGGACACGGTGGTTGCTGAGCGCACCGAATATGAGAAGCAAATTGAAGCGCTGGAAGATAGCATGCAATCCCTGTTCGAGCAGTACATCATGGGCGGAATTGATGTAGCAACCTACAAGTCCGAAAAAGCAGCCTGTGACGCAGCCATTCTGAAAGCAAAAAACGCCTATGCCGCCATTGCGGCACAAGCGAAAAAGAAGAAGGAAGAACAGAACCGGCAGTCCAGCCGCACGGAGGTAGCCAAGGCAATCACCAACGCGGAGGGCCTGACCCCGGAGCTGGTCAATCTCCTGATTGAGAAGGTCTATGTTTTCCCGGACAAGCGCATTGAGATTGCGTATAAAGTCCAAGACCTGTTCGATTGAGAATCAGCTCCTTCAGTAATTGAAAAAGCCGGAATCCCAGACCATCGCAGTATGTTTGATGGTTTGGGATTTCTGCTTTTGCAGGAAATATTTTTTTGTCGTGTGCTTGACATACGGGTGACGGAATGCGTGAGGATGGATGTGAGGAAGGTGGTGCTTTTCACTGAAGTTATTCAGCCAGTCAGTGATACTGTCCGGATTCATTAGGTTTCCATCATCACGGGTAAAGACATATCCGTTCTCTGTCCACTTATCTCCATACAGCTCTTTCAGACGATTCTGTTCCTCCTGCCATTTCTTCAGAAGGTGCCATTCGGCACACTCTGGAGGATGCGGGCATTACCTACTGCTATCTGGATGATTTCTGCACCGGCAACAGCAACCAGATCAAGGAACGAGCCCTGTTGAAGGAGCTGCGTCAGCGCTTGGAGGAAGAGGTAAACTTCAACATCCAGGATATCCTCAGAGAGGTTTACGAAGTGACCCGGGCGGACATGGCCGCTGGTGAAAAGGACCAGTTCTATGCCCGCTACATCAAGCCCATGCACATTGAGATCGATCAAGACGGTGAAGTGTACCTCCGCCTTGGGGAGAAGTAAGGAAACATCCAACACCCCAAAACAGGCAGGCCCCAAGTGGGACCTGCCTGTTTTGAGAGTTGGCAATCATTGCGCCGCTGTAAACGCTTAACCATCGGTACTCTATCGACATCGCAGACATTATATCAAGGGATACAAGCTTTCCGGTAAAATCAAGTATGGCTTCTGCTGCGGAAGCCCAAAGTGAAGGAGTCTACCTATACAAAATATGATACCGCATTGCGGAAACACATCAAGCCGAAGCTTGCGCGGCTGTTTCCTCGTGGGCATGACGAACGGCCTGATTGGCGACTTCACCGAGGAACTGCTTTTCGATGATGAGCTTGCTCCGAAGACTGTGCATGATGTTCTTGTCGTGCTGCACGGTATCCTGAGATACAATGCTACATTTTTCCCCGGAGGATTCCCGGCGATTGAGATCAATTATCCGAAACCGGGTAAAAAGGAAATGCGGGTGCTGTCGCATGAAGGGCAGACGCGATTTGTTTCCTAGTTATGGGGAAGCAAACATCCCACAGGCCCTAGGATGCCAAGAGCAATTTGCACACAATTTAGGATCTTGCTGAAAGAAAGGATTGTACAGTATTGTTGGATAATTGGCAATATTGCATAAAATGACAAGAAAATAACGGAAGAAAACAATATACATGAACGAATCAGTCGATTATAATGTAGGTGATCGGTTTGATGTGGGCACATTGCTGCGGATAATCGTCCAATAATATTGTCAAAGGAGTCAACGCCATGAAAAAAATTACAGCATTTCTACTCGCGCTTATCATGATGCTTAGCCTTGCCGCTTGTGGCACGAAGCAGGGACCTACGGTTTCAGACACACCTGACAGAGGGAACACCACAGCCGCAACAGAAAATGCAGCTCCCGCAACGGATGTTGTTCGCGGCGGCTCTCTCAAGATTGCAAAGACCATGGACATGACGAACAATAGCTTTGCCATGTTCCACAGCACCTATTCCCAGGCGGACGCGTACGTGCTCGATCAAATTATTGAAACGCCTATCAAGATCAATGAAGACGGCAGCTTTGTTCCATCTCTTGCGGAGTCCTGGGAGTTTACCGAGGACGGCTTGGGTCTTAAGCTGAAGCTGCGCAGCGATGTAACGTTCTCCAACGGCACCCCCCTCACCGCCCAGGGTGTGGCGGATCTGTATAACTACTACATCACAGAGGAATGCGGACACAAGCAGAAGAGCAGCGACCTTGCACTTGTCACGGGTACCGACGTTGTGGATGAGAACACAATCCAGATTAACACCTCTTCCCAGGACGCGGGTCTGCTGACTGCCCTTTCGGGCATTTCCTTCTATGTCTATGCTCCTGAAAACCTGGCAAATGACGATTTTGCCACCAACCCTATCGGTACGGGGCCGTTCGTTCTCAAGGAGTACAAGGAGGGCGACCATATCACACTTGCACGCCGTAATGATTATTATCTCATGGGTGAAGACGGGCAGCCTCTGCCTTACCTCGATGAAATCTACTATCAGATTCTTCCCGACGACGCCGCAAAGGTTGCAAATCTCCAGTCCGGCGATGTTGATGGCATTGATCTCCAGTCCTCCTCCAACTCCACAATCACCTGCATGGCAAATGCAGATCTGTCCACCTATCAGCACCACTACAACATCAATTTCTGGGCAGGTTTCAACTTTGGCAATGAAATGCTTGCAAAGCTGGAAGTTCGTCAGGCGATAGCCTACGCGATCGACCGCCAGGAGATTGTTGACGTGGTATTTGAGGGCCTTGCAACGACCACGCCATTCTTCTCCCGCGCGGATCAGTACTGGTATTACGATAACGCCGGCATCAATGAATACAATCCCGAAAAAGCGAAGGAGCTGCTTGCGGAGGCCGGCTACCCGGATGGTATCTCCGTTTCGGTTTCCTGCATCTCCCGCGAGCCTGACAACACCATTCTTCAGCTCATGCAGTCGCAGATGAAGCAGGCCGGTATCGACCTTGTTCTCAATCCCATGGAGCGAACTGCGTGGATTGAGTGCGCGAAGACCTCTCTGGACTACGACATGATTGTCGCGCAGAACGGTAATTCCGGCGTTGATATGAGCAGACAGATCAAGGATCCGTTTGTCACCTACCAGACACTTGATATTCCTGAGGCCGTTACCTCTCAGGAAATGTATAACAAGCTTAAGACCATCACGGACATCGACGCCCGTGTGGCTGCGCTGAAGGAGCTTCAGGATTATTTCCATGCAAACACTTTAAAGCTTTTGATTTGCCAGTCCAACAGCTATGGATGCTTTGCTAACTATGTAAAGAATGTGGAAGTTACCAACTTCGGTTCTTACAGCTTCGCAGACACCTACATCACCAAGTAATATTTCATAACAGAGCATATGGAGCATATTGTTATACGTTATAGCGATATGCTCCATTCTCTATAAAAATGGAGGTCCGAACTTGTTATTTTCAATATTGAAGAAAATATTGACGGCGATTCCGGTTCTTCTGGTTGTAAGCATCGTTTTGTTTTTACTGCTGAATGTCATGCCGGGCGATGCGGCGGATTCGATGAGTACGATGGATGCAACTGCAGAGGAAGTGGAAGCGCTGCGCGAAAGCCTTGGCCTGAATGACCCCATGTATATTCAGTACCTGAGGTGGCTGAAGAACGTCCTGAAGGGTGATTTCGGAATCTCCTTTCTGAACGGGGCGTCTGTGACAGAGAAGATTGTGACGCGCCTGCCCGTTACCCTTGAGCTGACACTTCTTGCCATGCTTATCGCAGTCGCCATTGCGCTTCCCATGGGCGTGCTGTCCGCGACACACCGCAACAGCGCGATCGACGCAATCGCGAGCTTCATTTCCATGATCGGCGTAGCGGTGCCGCACTTCTGGCTGGCAATGATGCTGATCATCATCTTCTCGGTCAATCTTCACTGGCTCCCGGCTTCCGGCTTCACGCCGATCAGCCAGGGACTTGGGAAAAACCTGATCAAAATGATCATGCCGGCGTTTTCCGTTGGCCTCGGATTTGCGGCAACGGTCATGCGCCAGACACGCTCCAATATGATCGACGTTCTCGGCACCGACTATATCAGCACCGCGAAGGCTAAGGGAATGTCCAAATCTGTCGTGGTGTGGAAGCATGGCGTCAGAAACGCCCTGATCCCCGTCATAACGGTCATCGGTATGCAGACGGGGCGCCTTTTCGGCGGTGCCATCGTGGTGGAAACGCTGTTTGGACTGCCGGGGATCGGTACGGCGATCGTCCAGAGCATTTTTTCCCGCGACTATCAGATGACCATGGGCTGCGTGATGATGGTTGCCGTGATCATCATTCTCATCAATACCATTGTCGATATTCTCTACGTTATCATCGATCCCAGGGTTCGGACGACCAGAAAGAGTGGTGCCAAATGAGTACGCACGTGAAAAGCCGTTCCAATATGGAGAAAGTCCTTCATCGCTTCTTTTCAAGAAAGATCGCGGTGCTGGGTACGGTTCTTGTGATTCTGATCATTCTCTTCGCCGTCTTCGGTTCGAGTGCAGCCAGATATACATATGATGACGCAAATACCGCCGACAGATATCAGGAACCCGGCAGCGATCATTGGTTTGGCACAGACGATCTGGGGCGTGATATCTTTGCCCGCGTTGTTGACGGAGCGGGGATCACCCTGGAAGTCGCCTTTGGCTCAAGCCTGGTTGCTCTGGTATTCGGAACCGTACTGGGATTGATCTCCGGTTATTTTGGTGGTTTGTTCGATGAGGTTCTGTCGGGGTTCATGAACTCCCTCTGGGCGCTTCCTACGATCGTACTGGCAATGGCGATCAATGTCGCGCTGGACGCCAGCCTGTTCAATATTCTTCTGTCCGTCGGCATTGTCAATATTCCAGGATTCTATCGCATCGTCCGCTCCCGCGTGATCTCCATAAAGAACATGGATTACATCATGGCGACAAAGGCGGTTGGGCAGAACACGCTTGTCATCATCTTCTCCCATGTCCTGCCGAACCTGCTTTCCACGCTCATTGTGGAAGCAACGCTGTGCTGCTCAAAGGCTGTTATTGCAGAGGCGAGTCTATCCTTCCTCGGTCTTGGTGTTCAGCTCCCCCACGCTTCGTGGGGAACCATGCTCAAGGCCGGATATCCGCTCCTGAACCGTGCCCCCTGGATCTGTATCATACCGGGACTGTTTATCGTGGTTCTTGTCCTCGGCCTGAATCTGATGGGTGACGGCCTGCGCGATGCGTTCGATGTGCGCATAAATGCCGATTGATAGGAGGGACTTTATGGAATCGGATAAGGTACTGGAAATAGAAAATCTGTCAACTGCGTTTCAGATAGGCGGGAAGCCGGTCGCAGTTACAAAGGATATTTCGTTTGACATCAGGCGGGGAGAAATCCTCGGTATTGTCGGCGAGTCCGGGTCGGGAAAGTCCGTGACCGCAAAAACCGTCATGCGCCTTCTGCCTACACCCCCAAGCTCCGTGCTGAGCGGCACCATAGCGCTCAATGGAGTCGAGCTTCTTAACCTGTCGGAACGCGAGATGGAGAAAATACGTGGCAACAAGGTCGCAATGATCTTTCAGGAGCCGATGACGGCGCTGAACCCCGTGTACACCTGCGGCGATCAGATCGTCGAGGTCGTGCGCAAGCACCAGAAGCTCAGCAAGAAAGCCGCAAGAGAGGCTGCTCTCGAAATGCTCAAGCTCGTCGGCATTCCCATGCCGGAGCAGAGAATGAAGGCGTATCCCCATGAATTGTCCGGCGGTATGCGTCAGAGAGTCGTCATTGCAATGGCGCTGTCCTGCAAGCCGGAGCTTCTGATCGCGGACGAACCGACAACAGCGCTGGATCCCACGATTCAGGAGCAGATACTGGAGCTTATCCGCGATCTGCATGACAAGACGGGGATGTCGGTGATGTACATCACCCATGATCTCGGCGTCATTGCACAGACTTGCACCAGGGTGGTTGTCATGTATGCCGGAATGATTCAGGAGATCGCGGAAGTTCATGAGCTGTTCCACGCCACGAAGCACCCGTATACAATGGGTCTGATGAAGGCAATGCCGAAACTGGGCGACAAGAAGGAGCGCCTTTATGACATCAAGGGCATTGTTCCCCACATCACGCAAATGCCCGATGGGTGCCGTTTTGCGCCCCGTTGTCCTTATGCGTCTGACAGATGCCACAAGGAGTGTCCCTCCCTGACTGACACAGGCAACGGGCACATGGTTCGCTGCCATCGCTATCTTGAGATCACGGAGGGATGATAAGAATGGAACTTCTTAACGTTGAGCACCTGAAAAAATACTTCCCCGTAACGAAAAGAGACGGACTACGTGTCAGAACGGAATGGTATAAGGCCGTCGATGACATCAGCTTCCGCATCGGCAAGGGAGAGACGTTCGGTCTGGTGGGAGAAAGCGGATGCGGAAAAACAACGGTCGGTAAGTCCATTCTGCGTCTGATCGAGCCGACCGGCGGCAACGTCCGGCTGGAAGGCAATGAGCTCATCGGCATGAACCGAAACGAGCTGAGATCCCAGCGGAAGAACATGCAAATGATTTTTCAGGACCCGTACAGCTCTCTCGACCCCCAAAAGCGCATTGTGGACACCATCGGCGAGCCGATGAAGGTACACAAACTGGTATCCGGTAAGGGTGAGCTTTATGACGAGGTGGAGAAGCTTCTTCTCATGGTCGGGCTGAATCCACAGGAAGCCAGAAAATACCCCCACGAATTCTCCGGAGGACAACGGCAGAGAATCGCAATCGCCCGTGCGCTTGCGGTAAAGCCTAAGCTGATCGTATGCGACGAGCCGGTTTCCGCACTGGATGTGTCCGTGCAGGCGCAGATTCTCAATCTGATGCAGGATATTCAGGAGCAGACCGGCGTGAGCTATCTGTTCATTGCCCACGGTATGCCGGTGGTGCAGCATATCTCCGACCGTGTGGGGGTTATGTATCTCGGCAAAATGGTCGAGTCAACAAACGCGATTGACATTTTCGAAAATCCAAGGCATCCATACACAAAGGGTCTGATGTCTGCTGTCGCAATTCCCGACCCGGATATTGTACACAATTCAGCTGCCCTGAAAGGCGAAATTCCCAATCTGACTGGGGATGTAAAGGGCTGCCTGTTTTGCGGAAGATGCCCGGAGTGCAAGAAAATCTGCCAGGAGCAGGCGCCGGAGCTGAAGGAGATCGAGCCGGGACACATGGTCGCGTGCCACTTATATGACTGAATTCTGAGGGAAAGAGAATATGGAGAAAGTCAGGAAAATAGACATTCATGTTCATGCCATTCCGGAGCCTGATCTGCTGCGGGTGAACGGAACCACCTATCCCCTGCCGGATCAGCTCCGCAGAATGTACGACCGGCTAAACATAGAGCGTGGAATCCTGCTTCCCCCCGGCTCTGCCCCGGAGGGGACGGGAGACAGAATGAGCCAGCGCGAAGCGCGGCAGCTTGTAGACAACAATCCGGATGTATTCTGCGCGTGGTTCTGCAATCTTGATCCGAGGCAGGGCAGCAATGACGCCAAAACAGATTTCAGCAGATATCTCGCGTATTACAAATCCCGCGGGGCGGTGGCGGTGGGGGAAATGACGGCAAATGTGTGGCTGAGTGACCCCCGTATGCGCAATCTGCTGGAGCACTGTGCCAAAAACAAAATGCCTGTGCTGTTCCATTTCGGGAAATACGGCGGAGACTACGGCGTCGTTGACAGCGACAATTTGCACGGCCTTGAACTGGTTCTTGACCAGATACCCAATCTGAAGGTGATCGGCCACTCTCCGCACTTCTGGAAAAATACAGAAAAAGTCAGGCAGCTTATGGAAAGGCATCCGAATCTGTACTGTGAGTTTTCAAGCATTTCAGGCGGAAAAGCGATCCTGGAGGATCCCGCATTTACCTACCGCTTTTTTGAGGATTTCAGCGACAGGATTTTCTATGCGACCGATCTGCATTCGCCTGATAATCTGGAAACCTATGATATTTATGAAAAGGTTGCGGCGTTTCTCGATGATGCCGCCGAGGACGGAAAAATCACCTACGGGGCTTATGAACGCATTTGCCGGGGAAATGCGCTGCGCCTGATTGAGGGAACACTATGACAGAGCGAATTATGGACAGGAAAACGGATGTGCTGGTCATCGGCGGCGGGGCGGCGGGGCAGATGGCTGCACTGGAAGCCGCGCAGTCAGGAAGCCGTGTGCTGATCATTACGGACGGCGGTCTGGCATCCACAGGCATTCTCGGATTCTGCGCCCTTGTATCCGATGAAGACAGTGAGGAGTGCTTCTTCCGGGATACCTGGGAGGGCGGACAGGAAACAGGCGACCCCAGGCTTGTCCGGACATTTGTAAAAGGTACCACCGAGGCAGTAAAAAAGCTCGAAAGCATCGGATTGGTCTTTGACAAAAATGAGGACGGTACTTACCACCTCCTGCAGCCGCTGGGATGCAGCGTCCCCAGACTTGTCCACGCCGGGAATAAGACCGGCATCTATTCCCTGGACGTCCTGCAAAAAAAGCTGGCGGAGTATGGTGTGGAGGTTCTGAATCGGGTCTGTGCGTATCGGATCCGGGTGATCGACGGCTGTGCGTCAGGCGCATGGGCATTTGATAAACGTGAAAAAGCGCTGGTGAGAATCCGCGCCAAAGCCGTTGTGTTGGCCACAGGCGGCGGGCATTTGCTGAAGAACAGCACGTACCCCAGAAATCAGTACGGCGACGGCTACGCGATGGCTTACCAGGCGGGAGCCGTGCTGCGGGATATGGAATTCTGCCAGCATGAGCCGTGCCGCGCCATCTGGCCGAAGCCGCTGGGGATATCCACAACGCTGCTTGCCAAAGGAGGAATCCTCACAAATTCTCTGGGGGAACGCTTCGTATTGAAGGACTACCCCACCGAAGGAGCCGCGCCGAAGGACGCTCTCGCAAAGATCATATGCCGCGAGATTAAAGAGGGGCGCGGTACAGAGCATGGCGGCGTTTGGCTCGATCTGACAGGGCTTCCTGAGGACGAGATCAAGGTGAACCATTCGCTCTACTATGAGCGGTTCATCCGCGAGGGAATCGATCTGACAAAGGAATGTGTGGAGGTCGCGCCCGCTGCCCACTCCATGATGGGCGGCGTGGAAGTCGATACCGATTGTGCTGCGGCCGTTCCGGGGCTGTTTGCCGCAGGAGAAGTCATGGGCGGCCTGCATGGAGCGAACCGGCTTGGCGGAAACGCCGGCGCCGAAGTATACGTGTTTGGTTCAATCTGCGGGAAAAGCGCCGCCCATTATGCCGGCAGTATTCCGGGCAATGACGGCCTGAATGACGCTCCGGAGGTAACGATTGACAGCGGTTCGGGCTGCATGACAGAGCGCTTGCAGGATGTGATCGACGCTGTAAGGGAGAAATTGGGAACTGCCCTCTCCCCGCTCCGGGAAGGATGGGAATTGCGGGAAGCACTGGCATTTGTCGAAGCTTGTTCTGACAGTCTGGAGAAGATGGAAAAGACAGATTTTGAAAGCGCCGGGCTTCTGTTTGCGGCAAAAAACGTCTGCCTGCTGGGGAAATTGATGCTGGTTGCCGCGCTGGAAAGAAAAGAATCCCGGGGCGTACACGGCAGAGTGGAATTCCCGGAAAGCGATGACGCCTTCGCACACAGAAGTATCCGCTTCTCCAAAGCGAACGGAACGCAGTTCGCGTGATGATCGATGAGGCGGATATGTAATGCGGTCAGGCTGGATCGTGCGCTTTCGGATTTAAAAAGCGCGGACGTACATGGCGTGGTGATCGGCGTATACAGGAAATGCTTCAACGTGCTGATTGGCAGCGGAACGATCGTAAGCGTGTTTGTGAACACCGGATACGCGATGCCCATGAGCATACACACAAACCTCAATGAAGGCGGCGAGCCGTTTTTTGACTGCGTTTTTGAGGGGGACGACGTATGGATATCAGGCGGTGTCCTCACGTCCGGCGGCTTTGCGTGCATCCTGTCCGATGCGATTTTGCAGGAGATGCACAGGTGCGCCGTCCCGGGAACGGATGCTGCTATTCTGGAAAACCAGCAGCTGCTTTTTGCGTCGCTGCTGAAAAAGCACGGCAAACGGCGCGGAGAAGGAAAAAACCTGGAACGCTGGATAAAGTTTCTGTTTGAAGGAATCGCCCCGCCGCCTTCCGAAAAGATACTTTGCTCCCTTGCGTACCTTTTTGAAGCGATCCGCTCCGGAGAGGAACAAGCTGTTATCGCGGGGCTGGAACGAACGGTCGGCGCCGGAATCGGCCTGACCCCGTCTGCGGATGACGTCATCTGCGGCATGTGCCATGCACTGTACTTGTTTGGTGCAGGCGGAGAATTTCTGAATCTGCTGCGAAGCTATGTCAAGGCATTCGGGCGCGGCAGAACGACCCTTGTCAGTACGCAGCAGCTGGAATTAAGCGCAGACGGCGTCATGTCCGACCCGCTTTTTCATCTGATGCAGTGTATTGCGCAAAACGTGCCGGAAGATACGATGCGGCGGGCGCTGTGCAAAACCGTCGAATACGGAAGCAGTTCGGGAACGGAATTGTGTATGGGCATTCTTGCCGGCTGCTGTCTCGTAAGTGCGGAGGCGGCGGGGCAGACAATGTGCTTCGCTGCCGGAAAAGAAAGTGGGAATTATGATGGTCAAAAAGAATTTTGTGGAGAAAAACAAATATTATGACTCTGTTCTTCTGATGAAGCTTGCCGGCAAAATCGGAAAGACCGACGGAATCATCCAGATCTCTGTGGGCATGGGAACGCCGCTGAACAAGGACACGATGAACGATCTCGGGCTGCTGCTGGAAGACGGCAGAGCCGCGTCGGCAAACGACCTTATTATTGCCATTGAGGCAGCAAGCGAAGAAATCGCGGCGGAAGCAAAGGAAGCCTACCTTGCCGCCATCACGCAGCAGCGGGGTTCGAGCAAAAGCGAATACCGCTCGCTGGAAACCATGAGCCGGTATGTCAAGGATCGCAACATTGCCGTGATCTCTCTGGCGGGCAGCTTTGCAGGGGCGGAAGCCAGAAAAGCGCTCAGAATGGGAATGGATGTATTCATGTTCAGCGACAACGTGCCGCTGGAACAGGAGCTGGAACTCAAGCAGTACGCAAAAGCGCACGGTCTTCTGATGATGGGACCGGACTGCGGCCTTTCGTTCATCAACGGTGTCGCCATAGGCCTTTGCAGTAAAGTTCGCCGGGGGCATATCGGTATTGTCGCGGCATCCGGAAGCGGTATGCAGGAAACAATGAACATCATCCACAGGGACGGTCACGGTGTCAGCCATGCGATCGGTGTGGGCGGAAGGGATCTTCAGGACTATATCGGCGGTATCACCATGCTGCAAAGCATTGACATTCTGGAAAACGACCCCGAAACCAAGGTTATCGTAATTATCTCCAAACCTCCCCAGGAAAAGACGACGGTGAAGGTGCTTGAGCGGGTCAGAGCCTGTACAAAGCCCGTGGTATTGCAGCTGATCAACGCCGATCTTACCGGCCTTGACACAGGAAATGCAGAGGTATCCAAATCCTTTGAAGAAAGCGCAATGATGGCAATTGCCCTTTCGGAAAGCAAGGCATACGTCTCTATCCCGGAAGAAGTGCGCTGGGCGAAAGTTGATGGGCTTGCACGTGCTGAAGCACTGAAACTCCGCAGCAGCCAGAGATACATGCGCGGCCTGTACTGCGGCGGCTCTCTTGCCGAGGAAGCGATTGCGCTTTCCGAACCCATTCTTGGTTCGCTGTACGGCAATATTGCATTTGAAGAAGACCATGTGCTGGCTGATCCCTTCCACAGCGTAAAGGACTGCCTGATTGATGTGGGTTCCGAGGAATTCACGCTGGGCAAGCCGCATGTGGCGATCGATCCCGCTCCCCGCTGCGAGCGTTTCCTGCAGGAAGCGGAAGACCCTGAAACAGCGGTGATCCTGATGGACTTCCTGCTGGGCTACGCGCTGTGCGAGGACCCGGCGGGGATGATGGCGGAAACGATCCGCAATGGCGTAGGGAAAGCAGCAAGCGAAGGCCGCCACCTGACAGTTGTGGCGTCCATTTGCGGTTCTGACCTCGACCCCCAGGGGCTTGCGGCACAGAGAAAGATTCTGGAAGACGCCGGTGTGATCGTTATGGATAACAACGGTGAGGCTGCCCGCCTGGCCGCCATGATTATCAAGCACAGAAGGGAGCTGCTTGCATGAAGGACAACAGCATTTTTACCTCCCCCGTACACGCGGTCAATATCGGCGCGCGTTTGCTGGGCGAAGCACTGGAACAGCAGAAGATCGATGTGGTGATCCTGAACTGGAAGCCCCCCATTGAGGTTCACCTCAGCCAGAGAATTCAGGAAATCCTTGACAAGATGGAGTGATAAAAATGAACAACGAAGCAAAGATTGCAGACAAAATCAACCAGGCAAACGATATTGTCATTGACATTCTTCAGAAAAACGACCCCTATTGGGTAGGCGTCCGGCCGGCTATCGAGTGTGTTCCCGATATGAGAGAGGGACTCATTCTCCATTCCGGCCCCGAAATCGAATGGGACGAGATGTCCGAAACCCAGCGGCAGGGCGGCATCAACGGCGTGCTGTTTGAAGGGTATGCAAAGACCCGCGAGGATGCGGAGCATCTTCTGAAAACCGGGGAAATCACCTTTGCTTCCGGCAACGATTATCACATTGTTGTCCCCGGCTCCGGCATTGCCACGCCTTCTATGGTCATGAATATCGTTGAGGACAGGAATTCCGGCGTTCGCGGTTTCTGTGCGCCCTTTGAAGGCCCCAATCGCGGCGGTCTTGCCGGATGGGGCGTTTACAATGAGGCGATCGATAAGCATCTGCACAATATGTCGGATGTGATCGGCCCTGCCATCACCCGGATGCTTGAGGAGGCCGGCGGCATGGCACTCAAGCGGATCATGGTTCGGGGCGTGGAAATGGGCGACGAGCTTCATTCAAGGCAGGACGCCTGCGGCCTGATCCTCACAAATGAGCTTGCCAAGATGATTTTCGACACAAAGTCCATGAACGACGATGAAAAAAGGCAGGTCATGGATCTGATCTTCGGCACGGTGCGCTTCTTCCATCCGCTGGGTATGGCAAGCGCGATGAGCGGTCTGGAAGCCGCGCGTCATGTCCCGTATTCCACGGTAGTCACCGCAATGGAAGGAAACGGCGTTACATACGGCATTAAGGTGGCGGGTCTCGGCAATCAGTGGTTTACCGCCCCTGCTCCCAGACTTGAGGGAGAATATGTGGCGGCAGATATCAAGGTCGAGGACGTACTGCCCTGGATCGGCGACAGCTGTATGCTGGAAGCATGCGGACTTGGCGGTTCCGCCGCAGCAGCTGCCCCGGCCGTCATGCGCAGCCAGGGACTCAGCTGGATGGACGGCATTGAGAGAAGCCGTCTCACGGAAGAGATCACCCTGGCACGTCATGAGTCTTATCTTGTCCCTGCCCTTGACTATCAGGGCACGCCCCTCGGAATCGACATCCGGAAGGTGCTGCGCACGGGTATCGAGCCTGTGATCCACGGCGGAATCATTTCCAAGTCCGGTAAGCGCCTCGGCGCAGGCGTTGCCCACGTTCCCATGAAATGCTTTGAGGGTGCAATTGAAGGCTACGCTGAAAGGTACGGTCTCTGACATGGGCAAAGAGAACCCGATCATCCTGGTCGTGAATGTGGGAAGCACCTCGCTTAAGTACCGCCTTTTTGATATGCGCGGCCAGACCTGCCTTGCCAAAGGTGCCTTTGACCGTGTGGGAACTGCCCGTTCCGCCTTTTCCTGGGAGCAGAAGGGAATGCACGGAAGCGGAGAGATCAACACGCAGGAAGGGTACTCTACGTGCATCGGGAAGATGATGCAGCTCATCACGGAAGGCGATGCTCCGGTCATCGCTTCCGCCGATGAAATAGACGGAGTCGGATTCAAAGCCGTGCTTGCAGGGAAAATCAACTATCCGGTGCGCGTGACGGAAGAACTTTACGGTGAGATGGAAAAGTACGTTTTTGTAACACCCGCACACAATCCGCCGTATATGGCCGTTATGCGCAGCTTTGAGAAGATGCTGCCCGACACGCCGCTGGTTGCGTCCTTTGAGACGGGGTTTCACAGCACGATCCCGGACTACGCACGGGTATACCCGTTCCCCAAAGTATACAGGGACAAGTACGGGCTGGAAAAATACGGCTTCCATGGCGCTTCCCACAGCTATGCCGCATGGAAAATTCCACAACTCCTCGGAAGGGAAGACCTGCGGATCGTCAACTGCCATCTCGGCGGAAGCTCGTCCCTGTGCGCAATAAAGAATGGGAAGTCAATGGATTCCTCCATGGGTTTTTCACCCCAGGCAGGTATCCTGAACAATAACAGGAACGGCGACCTGGACGTGTTTGCTGTGCTGTATCTCATGGAGAAGGAAAACCTGTCGCCGGTACAGATGCGCGAGATGCTGAGTAAACACAGCGGATTGCTGGGACTGTCCGGGATCAGCGGAGACATGCGCGACCTGGAAAGCAGTGACAGCGACAATGCGCGTATCACCATCGAACACTTCGTATACAGCGTAAAAAAATACATTGGTGCATTTGCCGCGGAGATGAACGGCATCGATGTCCTCAGCTTCAGCGGCGGAATCGGAGAAAACGGGAATGGAATCCGGAGCGCAATATGCAGGGATATGGACTATCTCGGGATCAGGCTCGACGAAGAAAAGAATGCGGCTCTCCGGGGCACCCTGCCGCCAAATGGATGCGTCATATCTTCACCCGACAGCATGACGACGGTGCTTGTGCTTCCCACCAACGAAGAATGGATGGTAGCAATGAACACGCTTCGGGTGCTGAATGGGAAGGATTAAAAGCACGGTTCCCGGAAAAAGGCAAGGAGGACAGATATGAAAGAAATAAAGGGTATCCTGTGTGCCCTTCTGACCCCGCTCAACGAAGACGAAAGCATCGATCTTGACGCGGCAGAAAGGCTTACAGAGTTCGTCGCCGCGGGAGGGACGAACGGCATTCTCGCCCTGGGTTCTACCGGCGAATCGATTGCCCTGGACAGAGAGGCGAGAAACAGCTTCGTCAAAAAAGTCAGGGAATATATCCCGGACGAAATGCCGCTGCTTGTTGGCTGCGGTGCCACATCAACAAAGCTGGCTATCCGTAACTGCAAAGATGCCCAGGCACTGGGAGCCGATGGCGTCATCGTAACGGCGCCGTGCTTCTATCCCTTCGGTGAAGATGCGCTTAGCAAGTACTACGAGGAAGTCGCAGACGCTGTGGACATCCCTGTATACCTGTACAACATTTCCCGTTTTGTCGGAACCACTCTGACGACATCCCTTGTAAAGCGTCTTTCCCAGGACAGCCGTATCAAGGGGATCAAGGAAAGCGACCGGAACGAAGAACTTGTGCAGCAGCTCATTGCAGTCACTGCCCACCGGGAAGATTTTGCGGTGATTCAGGGAAGCGACAGGATATTCCTGAAGAGCTTTGACTGGGGCTGCAAGGCTGGTGTAACGGTAGTCGGCAACGTCGCGCCGGAACTGCCTGTCAGGCTGTACAGAGCCTGGGCAGACGGCAGACGGGAAGAGGCACAGGCGCTTCAGGAGAATCTTTTACACTATGTTCAGGCAATCACCTGCCTGGGAAGATACCCGCAGGAGATGAAAGCGATCCTCGCCGGCCGGGGGATGATGAAGGATATCATGACTTCTCCCTTCGTTCCCCTGACGGACGGAGAAAAGAAAACGGTCATGGCTGCATGGAATGAACTAATAACAATATAACTTGTCAAGAACAAATGGAGGTAGTATGATGTTTGAAAGAAGCAAATGGGAATTTGGCGTGGCAAGCGTGAAGCGGGACGGAATGCTCTACGGCATGGGCTATACCGAGGAAGAGGTCAAGCGCCCCTACATCGCCGTCGTGAATTCCTGGAATGAGTACAATCCAGGCCACGTGCATCTCAGAGAGGTTGCGCAGCGGGTAAAGGACGGTATCCGTCAGGCAGGCGGTCTGCCCTTCGAGGTAACGACTACCGGTATTTGCGACGGCATGGTGCTGAAAGACCCGCGCTATATTGAGCTTCCCTCCCGCAACCTGGTGGCGGATGAGGTGGAACTCAATGTGGAGGCGAACATGTTTGACGGCATGGTGCTTCTGTCCACCTGTGACTCCGTTGTCCCGGGGCAGCTCATGGCCGCTGCCCGCTGCAACATTCCCGCGATTATGGTGACGGGCGGCTACATGCCCAATGCCTGCTTCCGGGGCAAAAAGATCAATCTGGTGGAGGTTTCTTCCACCGTGGGCAAGGTCATCGAGGGCACCTACGCCAAAGAGGACTTTGACGAAATGCTCAAGGCCGGTCACTATGGCTGCGGCGCCTGCGGCACCATGACAACGGCAAGCTCCATGTGCTGCATCGCGGAAGCCATGGGAATGACGCTCCCCGGAAACGCCACCATCGATGCCTGCGACAAGCGGCTGGGTGCCATGGGCTACGAAGCCGGTAAGGCTGTCATGGAAATGGTGAAGAAGGGCATCACCGCGCGGGATATCATCACCGAGGCATCCATCAAGAACGCGATCATTACAGATATCGCCATTGCAGGCTCCACCAACCTTCTGCTCCATCTGCCCGCAATTGCGCACGAAGCGGGCATCGACCGCGACTGGTGGGCATTCTTTGATGAAATGAGCCATAAGGTGCCCTGGATCACCGGCATTGCCCCCTGCACAAAGTATTCCTTCACCGAATGGGATATGGCCGGTGGTATGCGCGGAACGATCAAAACGCTCCTTCCCCTGCTGGACGGCGACTGCATGACCGTCAACGGCAGGACTCTGCGTGAAAACAACGAGAATGCGCCAATCTATGACGAGGACATCATCCGCCCCCTGAGCAACCCGCTCACTGACGACGGAGGCATTGCCGTTCTTCATGGCAACATTGCTCCCGACGGCGCGATTATCAAGTCCTCTGCGGTCGATAAGAGCCAGCACCACTTCGTCGGAAAGGCAAAGGTGTTCCATGAGGTCGACGACGCAACTGCGGCGCTCAAGGCCGGCGAAATCGTTCCCGGCGACGCAGTCGTGATTCGCTACCTTGGCCCCAAGGGGCGTTTCGGCACCACCGCATTTACGTTCCAGAAGACCGTCGCGGGTATGAGCCTGCGCAATGAGATCGCGATCATCACCGACGGTCGCTTCTCCGGCGGCACATCCGGTCTGTCTATTGGCTACATCGCTCCGGAAGCCGCTATCGGCGGTCCCCTTGCCGCGGTGAAGGACGGCGATACGGTCATTATTGATATCCCGAACCGTACCATCAATATCGACGTATCCGATGAGGAAATCCAGGCTCGTCTCAAAGAGGTCGCCTGGGAGATCGATCTTTCCGACGTGAAGCCCATGCTTCGGACATTTGTAAGGAACGTTACCTCTACTGCCAAAGGTGCCACCTGGATGTAATGGGCGTATTTGCGCTGAGTAATTTAAGCATAAGCGTATCTCTCGGAACCACGGGAGCTGAGCTTCTCAGCTTCCGTGCTCCGGATGGAGAGGAGCTTCTGTGGCAGGGAGAAAAGAGCATATGGGGACGCCGCGGGCCTGTCATCTTCCCGATTCTGGGAGGCTGGCCGGAAGGATACTACCTCTGCAACGGAGAGAAGTATACCATGGACAAGAACGGCTTTGCCCGGCTCAAAGCGTTCGACGCCAGGCAGACCGATGATTCCACGGTAGTCTTCACCCTGCAATCCGACAGCAGCACCTTCAGGCAGTATCCGTTCGATTTTCTCCTTTCTGTGAAATACCGTATCACAGGCAGCGCGCTTCATGTCACGCTCCGTGTGAAAAACAACTCTGATACCCCGATGCCCGCTGGCCTGGGACTCCATCCCGGCTTTGTCTGGAAACGCACCGGAGAGCCTTCCAGACTTGTTTTTTCTGATCCTGAAACGGTACAGGCATTCCGTCCGGACGGGAAAAGATACTTGCTCATGGATCATGAAAACGTATTGGCGTTAACCAGGGATTCCTTTTCCCGGGGGGCAATCACGATGGAACATCTGAAAAGCCGGTGGGTCGAATTTCACAGGCCGGATTCAACCTGGAAAATCAGAGTTCACTGCGCCGGCTTTTCTTATTTTACGATCTGGAGTATGGCTACAGACGATGCGGAGTTTGTCTGCCTTGAGCCGTCCACCACGGCGAACACCGACGGAAACAGGCTGACAGACCGCCGCGGGATCATAAGCGTCCCGCCGGGGGGAAGTTTAACGAAAAAAACAGTAATCGAGTTACTCCGTTAAAAGGAAGTGTATTATATGAGCGGTCAAAGCAGGCCGGTGGCGCTTGTAACAGGCGCAACGCAGTATACCGGCTTTTCAACGGCAAAATTGTTTGCACAAAGGGGCTTCGATGTCTGCGTAACATCCCGCAGCCTGGAAAAAGCAGAAGACGCAGCGCAGAGAATTCGCAGTGCGGTCCCCGGAGCACGGGTATTGGGGCTTCAAATGGATCCTCCAAGCGTAGCGCAGACACAGTCCGCCTTTCAGAAGGTGGAGGCGGTATTCGGAAGACTGGATGTTTTTGTGGCGAATGCGTGCGCAGCCTGCCGCTTCAAAAGCCTGCTGAGTACCACCGAAGAAGATTACGATGCAATCGTCAATGCAAACCTGAAGGGGTACTTTTTTGGCGCACAGGCAGCGGCCAGACTGATGATAAAGACCGAATGCAAAGGCAGCATGATCCTGATCGGCTCCGTCCACTCAAGGGGTGCCATTGGAAACCGCATTCCCTACGCAATCTCCAAAGGGGGAATTGAGGTTCTGGGAAGAAACAGTGCGTATGAGCTGGGTAAATACGGAATCCGCGTGAACTGCGTTGTCTGCGGTGCGATTGTGAATGACAAGTTCATTGAGCAGACGGAGGAAGAAAAAAACGCACGGCGCGCCAATTGGCCGCTCGGCCGTGAATCTTATCCGGAGGACGTTGCGAAGGCCGTCTTTTTCCTTGCATCCGACGAAGCAAAGACGATCACGGGAACGAGTCTGGTGGTAGATTCCGGCGTTTCCGCGTGTATGCTCAAGTATGACCCCAATTGGGAAACGGTGGGATGATGTTTCTATAGCGGAGGTGCGAGATGTATTCTGTGATAATCCTGGACGACAACAAAGCCACTGCCAGGCAAATCGAGCAGACGGTTCCGTGGGCAGAGCTTAACTGCAATGTGCTGTGTGTACTCCATGATGGCGCATCCGGAAAAGCGGCGATAGAACAACTCCTCCCCGATCTGATCATCACGGATATCGAAATGCCCGGGTTGTCGGGAATCGAGATGCTGGATCTCACAAAAAAGCTGATCCCCGACAGTCAGATTATTTTCGTCTCCGCTTATGAAACCTTTGAATATGCCCGCATGGCCATGCGGCTTCAGGCATGTGAATACCTTGTGAAGCCGTTTACAAGGGCAACCCTGAGAGCTGCAATTGAAGAGGCCATCGGCAGGCTCGCAAAGAAGAGCGAAGGCGGAGATGCGGACTACAGCAGCTGCTCACCTGTCATGCAGAGCATTCTGGAATACATCAACTCCGCCGTATATGGGCAGATCAGCCTGGAAATGGTGGCGGCACACTTTCAGATGAGCCCCTCCAAACTCGGCAGACTGATGAAAAAAGAGCTGGATATGGGCTTTTTTGACTTCATTACGAAAAAGCGAATGGAGCGCGCCAAGCAGCTGCTGTCCCTACCGAATATGCGTGTCGGCGATGTGGCAGAGCGGGTAGGCTACGGGGATTACATCACGTTTTACAAGGCATTCATGCGCGCTGAGGGCATTTCCCCTACCGACTACCGCAATACTATGAAACAGGATAAGGAACTGAACCATGAGGATTAGATGGCGTGTTGCATTCGGGCTTATTTCCCAGTGTGTCCTTGTGATTCTCCTGTTCGGAGGAATCACGATGGTGCAGCTCAAGGGCAATATTGAGCGGGACAGTGACCAGCTGAATGCAAAAATATCCAATCAGACCCTGATAAGCTTCTCGTATATCTCCGATGATATCGAGCGGTATCTGTTCAATATGTGCAGAAGTGAGAACATCACCTCCGCCATGATGTCATCCTCCGGAGGCTATTCTTCCTCCATCGTCATTAAACGGTTCCTTTACAGCCTTACCGAATCGACAGATTATGTGGCAGGCGCGTATATTATTGATCAGGAGCACGGCCGGTTTTCCGGTTATGCGCAGCCAAAGGCAAACGTAAAGGTTGACCATGTCAGAGAGCTGTACGAAGAAGGCTTCTTTGATATCGTCCGGGACACGCAATGGTGTACGGATGAAGATGGAAACATTTACGTCCGCCGGGATATTTACAATTCGTACCCATACAAGAAGATTGGGTATATTATCGTCAGCATAGATATTCAGGAATTCCTCGCCCTTGTTGGAATCAGTCCTGATTCCGAGACGACCATATGCGTATTCTCAAGTGACGGTGATCTGATCGTTGACGGGAGCAACGGCAGCGTTGACAAGCATCTGCTGACCGAGGCATATTCGCAAGCAAAAAATACCATCGGCGAAGTTCAGAAATACAAATATGACGGCGATGTTTTCGATGTCTATGTCGACAGCTTACAGAGCTGGCGTGTTATGCATCTTGTGCTTGAAAAGGACAAGCTTTCGTCATATTACGCGATGAACAATACGATCCGCATCATCGGCGCGATTCTGTGCGTCCTGAGCATCGTTCTTTCCTGGATTGTCTCCCACTCCCTGCTGAAAAATATCCACAGCATGATGAAGCAGATCAAGCTGATCGGCGGCGGGAAAGCCAATAAAAAGATCGAGATATCCAGCCATGACGAGATCGGAGAGCTTGCAGACAGCTTTAACCAGCTTCTCAGCAAGCTGGATTCGGTCAACCAAAGGATCATCGCAGAGGGGCTGGAAAAGGAGCGAATCAAGTACGAGCTGCTCAATTTGCAGCTGCGCTCGATCCTGACGCAGATCGCCCCTCATTTGATTGGAAATCTTCTGGGCGCGCTCAGCGCTTATGCGGTCGTGGGTCAGACGGACAAGGTGGAATCTCTTTCCATTCACGCCAGCAATTATATCCGGAGCAACGCGAAATGCTCAGAGCGGGAATACAGCACCCTGGGAGAAGAATTTCAGACAATTGATAATTACATCGCCATGTATCAGGAGATTTTTGACCAGCCGGAAACCTATGAATCCCATTTCGAACAGGAAGCGTGCCGCAATATGCTGGTACCGAGTATGCTGATCCATCCACTGGTGGAGAACTCGCTGAAGTATTGCGGCAGCGGCGGAACGCACGGTATGGCGAATATCAGGATATCCGCAAAACACACGGAAAAACTGCTGGAGCTGCGCATTGAAGACACGAGCAGCCCGTTCCCGGGGGATGTTCTGGCAGCGCTGGAAGAAATGAAACGGACGGGTGAAGACACGGCGCACAAGCTGGGCTTCGGCCTGGCAGGGACGATCCGCCGCCTCAGTCTCCTATATGGGGACGATTATGATTTCAGAATCGTCCAGACGGATGAATTCCATAAATCGATCATTGTCACGATGCCTGTTGAGTACGCGGATCCTTCCGCGTGACCTTGGCGCAATAAAGAAATGGAGATGGGTAAGCTGTGAGAGCAAGAATTGTTTTATCAGATGGAAGCTGCATAGAAAAAAACATTGAAATCAAGGGGAATGTTGCCGTTCTTCCGGTAGAGGATATACCGGGCAACTGCGAATATGTGGACTTTCTATACGACTATTTTACTGCGGAGGCGGGCGACTGCGGTTATTTTGTACTGCCATTTGGCACACAGGACGGAGTGTATCGAACCAATTTCATACAGCGCCAGGACACTGAGTTTGTCTCCCTGTTTTCCTGCATGGGATGCTACGGCTACTATAATGGCGCTGTTGGAATACTTGGCGTCATGGAAGGTATGCGCTATGATTACGGACTCGTTGCAGGTGTGAAAAATGGCCGCTACTATGCGTACCCCAGATATCTTATTGAGCGCGACAGGCCTTACGAGGACATCAGCATTCGTTTTTTCACTGTCCCGGGTGGAGATTATTCCGCTTTGGGAAGGACGTATCGAGAATATCAGATAAAATACAGGGGATGTGTTCCCCTTGCACAAAGAGTCGGGCAGGATAAGCGGTTAAAAAAGAGCATTGACGGCGTCAATGTCCGGGTTCGGCAGGGATGGAAGCCTGTTCCACCCCTGATTGAAGAGCAAACCCCCGGAAATGAACCGGATATGCATGTTGCTTGTACGTTTGACCGTGTATATCAGCTGGCAGACGAAATGAAAAGGCAGGGAGTTGCCAATGCAGAGCTATGCCTGGTTGGCTGGAACTACGGAGGACATGACGGGAGATTCCCTCAGCTGTTTCCGGTCGATCCTCGCCTAGGAGGAGAGGAAAAGCTCAGAAGGCTTATCCAACACACCCAGGAAATCGGGTATTCCATTGTCTGCCACGATGATGCCACGGCGGCCTATCGCATTGCAGATTGCTGGGATGAGGAATATATCGTAAAGAACAAGGACGGCTCTTTGTACAAGCGGCCGAAGCTGTGGGCCGGCGGTAGACCGTATAAGGTTTGCCCGAGGCGTCAGTATGAGCGTTTTGATACTGAGAATATACCTAAGATAAGGGAATTGGGCTTTGAGGGGATACACTACATAGATGTTATGACGATCCTTGAACTGCTGAAGTGCTATGATCCGGCGCATCCGTTGACACGCGCGGAGTCTGCGGAATGGTACAGAAAGATCATGCGCTTGTCGAGGGAAACTTTTGGAGGGTTTTCGTCCGAAGGCAGTTACGATTATGCCGCTGCGGAGACAGATTACATTATGTATGCGAGCTTCCATCTGGACAACTTGGGCAAACCCGATATTGCAGATGAGCATATTCCGTTCTGGGAAATTGCCTACCATGGGATAATTTCGTATAATCCCGGGACATTTACGCTTAACTATGCCGCAAAAGGGGAGAAAAACCGCCTGAAATTCTTTGAGTATGGAGGGCGACCGCTGGTAGTGTTCTATGCGAACTTTGCAAGCAACAGCCACTGGATGGGACTCGAGGATATGCTCTGCGATACAGATGCGCAGATGCGCAGCAGTGTTCTGAAGGTGAAAAAAATGGCGGATGACTATGAATTGCTCAAGCCTGTAAGATATGCCTTTATGGACTCACATGAGGAGACGGCGCCTGGCGTTTTCTGTACGGAATATTCAAACGGCATAAAGGTAATTGTTGACTACAACCGCGAGACATTCGAGATATGCAATAAGTGACATGCAGGTTGGGAGGATGAATGCCAATGCATACCGGATTTAAGGCAATACCGCACAGAAAAAGGTGCCAAATACCGCCGAGTGTGATATAATAAACTTATGGATAAACAGATGACAATTTCCGCATTCAGCGATGAACTGGCGCAGGTGCGGACGAAGAAAAAAGAATTTCTCAGTCAGATCGAGCGGATCGTCCCGTGGGGAGAATGGCTTGCCATGATTCAGCCGTGCTATTACAAAGGAGAGCGCGGCAACAAACCCTATCCGCTGGAGATCATGCTCCGACTGTATCTGCTGCAAAACCTCTATGACCTGAGTGACGAGGCAACAGTGGCAGAGGCAATCGACAGCCGCGCATTTTCGGAGTTCTGCGGCGTTGATTCCAGCAATCAGGTTCCGGACGGGGATACTCTCGGCCGTTTTCGGAATCTGCTGATCCGGAACGGACTGCAGGAGAAGCTGTTTGCTCAGGTGGTAGCAGCGCTCATGGAGCGTGGCCTCATTCTGAAAAAGGGTACCATCGTAGATTCCACCATCATTTCTGCCCCATCTTCTACCAAGAATAAGGAGAAGAAACGAGACCCGGATGCCCATCAGGTCAAGAAGGGTAACACATGGCATTTTGGATATAAGGCACATATCGGCGTGGACAAGGACAGCGGACTGGTACACACAGTGAAAGCCACAGCGGCAAATGTACACGACGTTTCGGAAACATCGAAATTACTGACCGGAGAAGAAGAGGCTGTCTACGGCGACAGCGGCTATCTGGGAGCCGGTAAGAGAGAAGATGCTGTCGTCAGGAACAAGTCGGGTCACAAAATCAAGTATAAAATCAACCGTCGTCCTTCACAGGTAAAGAAGCTGAGCAAAAGCGGACAGTACGCCGCCAAGAAAGCAGAGCACGCAAAGTCTTCTGTCCGAGCAAAAGTAGAGCACGTATTCGGTGTCGTTAAAAAGCAACTGCATTTCCGAAAAACACGATACCGAGGGCTTGAAAAGCAGCAAGCCAAATTCAATATCATGTTTGCACTGGCAAATCTGATTCTGGCTGACAGACCCTGTCTGGCAGCTTGAGTAAGTGCGCCTTTGCGGGCAAAAATTCAGAGGTTATCCACAGTTTTTATTTGGCACCTATTGCATAATGCGGATTTTGGTATTTATGCAGTGTTGCCCTAAAGATTTTAATTGGAGTTCAGTATGAGACATTCCCCCTGCCTGCCGGACGAAAGCGGGAGCCGCCGTGTCGGCAGCTCCCGCTTTCCTGTATGGATGACCTTGCTTATGCGCTTTCTCTATTCCCCGAAGGCGATTTTCACGATCTGCATTTTCATCATTCCGTCGCCGACCTTCGACAGAAAGCGGAAAAATCCGCTGACCGGCAGGGGCTTCCCGTCCGTGTAGCCCAACATGTAGCCGCGGCTGGAAACGCGCAGGCGGCTGTCCCACGGAGACAACTCGGCCTTGGCGTCCGAAACCGCAAAGTACGCGCCGACGTCCTTGATCTCCGCGTCCTTGATCCAGGTTTTCAGCATCAGCCTGACTGCCTTCTCATTGGCCGCGTCGAAGACCAGAACGCCGCCCGGAAAGGCGTCGGCCATTTTCTGCACCAGCGTCCTGACCTGCTCCTTCAGGAAGTAATAGAACACGCCTGCGGCAAAAAACACCGCGCCGCCGGAGGCGTCGATCTTGTCGAACCACGCGGTGTCGTTCAGGTCGCAGGGGATGTTTTCCTCCCGCTCCCCGGCGGGCAGCAGCTCGTCGCGCACCCGGATGACCTCGGGAAAATCTAGATTGTATATCTTACAGCTGCCGTTGTCGCAGGCTCTGCCCGTGCCGTCCAGCCCGCAGCCCAGATTGACCACCGCCGCATTGGGGTGGGTTTTCAGATAATCCCGCACCTCAAAGGCCAGATCGTTCTGCCGCATGGCGCACTCCAGAAATCCGAAGCGCTGCATGAGACTTCCGGACTTCTTCTCCAGCACGGAAAAGTCGTAATCCAACTGATCGATCAGCTGGATTGCTGTTTCGTCCCGGTAGAGGCTGGGATACAGCCGGGAACACATTTTCCGGCCGTAAAGGGGGATGACCAGCGTCTCCTGCACGGTGTTTTTCTCAATTTTGTACTTCATTGTCTTTTCCCTCCGCAATTTGTTTTACCAGCGCCGCCCACTGCTCCGGATAGCAGGCCAGAAGCTCCTCGTGCTGCAAGTCCTGTTCGTGAATGACGGGATTTGCGAAATGCCGCTGGTACCGGGCGCGGTATTTTTCGCCCATTTTCAGGGCGTAGAAAATGTGAATCTCCGTGCCGGGTACGTCGATTTTGTCCGGCAGGGGCGTGATCAGGTCGGAATAAAACTGATTTTTGCAGCTCTGTTTCGTTACGTAAGGCCGCGCGCCGCCGAACATTTCCATAAACGCCTTCACGTAATCGCCCATCTCCGCCGCCCGTTTTTCCATCTGCTTTTGCAGAAAACGGCTCTTGAACCGGCCGTCCCGAATCAGGGGGTAGATCATGGGAAGCAGCAGATCGGTTTGCAGCTTTGCGGTGAAGCCAGACGCCTGATCCAAGTCGGAGCTGCCGAGAATGCCATAGTCCATGTGGATATTCCGCCGCGCCGCCAGCAGCCCCACAAACGAGCCGCCCAGGGAGCAGCCGTAGGCCGCCCGGATATACCCGCCGCAGTTTTCTTTGATGTAGGCTTCGATTTTCTCCGTTTCCGCGATCATCGTGGGGAACTCCGTGGCTTCCGTTTCGTCAAAGCCGTCATAGCTGACGCACAGGACGCGATAGTTTTCCGCCAGCAGAGGAATGACGTGGCCAAAGTTGCTTTTCCAATGGCAGCAGGTGCCGGGAAGCAGCAAAATGACCGGGGCATTTTCCGCGCCGAAGGTGTAAATTTTCATCGTTCCGCCCCCTTATGGCAGACAAACCACGCGATGCTTTTCAGATTGCCCACCTCCGCGTCCGCGTACATGCCGCCCAACCGCGTTTTCAGGCTGGAAACCGTCTCGTAAGGCGGCGTAAAGAACTTCATCGGCTCATACACCTTGCGAATGAGCCGGTCGGTTCGCCTGCACTCCCCGGCGACGTAAAAGCAGCCGCAGAAGGTTCCGCCGGGTTTCAGCACCCGGAAAACCTCCCGATAGGCGGCCTCCTTGTCCGGAAAGGCGTGAAAACCGTTGAGGGACAGGACGATGTCAAATGTGCCGTCCTCGTAGGGAAGCGCCCCCACGTCGCCCTGCTGAAAGGAAACGTTGGTAAGATTCAGCCGCTCCGCCTTTTCCCGCGCCTGCCCCATCATATCCGGGGAGTAGTCCAGACAGGTGATCTCCGCATTGGGCAGCGTCCGGTAGACGGGCATGGTCAGAATTCCCGTCCCCACGGGAACCTCCAGCAGCTTGCCGGAAAAATTCTCCGGAATGCCGGACAGGGCTTTTTCCAGATAGTCGTCGCACTCCGCCTTGTTCATGTCCCACACCAGACGGCATACCGCCTTTCCCCTAAACGTGGAGCAGGTTATCATACCGTCATAGAAATTGCCGCTGCCCGTCATGCGGTAGGCGTTGCGGATGGCGTCCTTTCGCTCCATTTTCTCACCCTCTAATTTTAACGAGTTAGATTCAGCTAACTCACAATTTTTTGAAAAGCCGCCCACCGGCAGCTCTTCTTCGACACTGCCTACATCGTAGCAGTATTGAGAGAAAATGTCAATGCAAAATGGTATATTGATTCTTTCCCGGCATGTTGCTATAGTAAAAGTAGAAAGGAAGTGTTCGCAATGGATTGGAAGAAAACAGGCCCGGAATTTGCGGAACGATTTGAGCATTTCGCCTTTGACAAGGTCGTGAACGAAGACGGCCAACAGCTTCCCGGGGAGACCGGTATCTTGCCATTCTGGCGACCCTGATCGGCTGCGGCGGTGTGGATGCCTACGAGGAAATTCTGCCCCGGGCGATGGAAAACGGCGTGACGCCGGTCATGGTGAAGGCGTGCGTCTATCAGACGGTGGATTACCTGGGCTATGGCCGGATGCTGCCCTTCCTGAACGCGACCAACGACGTGTTCAGCCGCAGCGGGATTGCCCTTCCCCTGCCCGGACAGGCCACGACCACCATGGAGAACCGGCTGGAAAAGGGTGTCGCGGCGCAGGCTGCCATTTTCGGCGACCGCATGAAGGAGGCGTGGAAGCAGAGCCACATCAACCGCTGGCTGGCGGACAACTGCATCGGGATCTATCCCGATGCAATGGAGTACTCCCTTGCAATACGTATCGGCTTATTTCTTCACAGGCTCTGTCAGCCCGGTGAGGGAAAATTCGTAGCGCATGGCCAGCGCCTTGAACAGCTTCTGCATCACCTGTTCGGCAATTCCCCGGATGTCCAGCCCCTCGACGAAGCGGATGACCTGCTCCACTTCCTCCTTGGGGACGTTGTACGCCCGCAGGCTCATGGTGAGAAACAGCCTTAGCTTCTTTTCCAGCGTCAGCTCCCCGTCGCAGGGGTGTGCCATATAGCCGCGCATGATGCTGGCCGAGCCGATCTCCATATCGTAAAAGTCCCGCTCTGTGGCGTCCGGCAGGTAGCTGCCAAAAATGCCGTGCAGCTCCTTCGCCGTCTCCCGGAGAATATATTCGGAGGCTTCCTTCTCCGTGTAGGCTTCGATGTAGATTTCCCGGAGATTTTCGTTCAGCTCCGTCAGGGTCATCTGGATGGCCGTCTCCACCGCGTAGACGTAGACCGGCGGCAGCTTTGCCCCCGCCTCCCCCCGCGCCATGGCGAACTGGTTGGAGAACATGAATTCCACCAGCTCCGTCAGGACGCCGTCCTTGGCACGGAAAATATTCTGGAAGGTGCTGTAGGAAACGTCGGCTTTTTCAATGATCTCCGCCAGCGTCGAACGTTTGTAGCCCTTTTCCAGAAAGAGCCGAACACAGACGGTGAGAATCCGTTTTTTCGCGGGCAGACTTGCGCTTGTAATGGCCATAGGGGTCACTCCTCTTATTAGATGGTATATATACCATCAGTATATCACGCTCCCTTAAGAATCGCAATCCCTTTTTTGGCGCAAATCGGGGAAACTTTTCCCGAAATGGAATCTTAAGAAACGCCGGCATCGACTTTCTTTGGCGCATGTGCTATGATGGGACAAAAAAGGCAGGTGCATGATATGCGGGAGATCTTATTGCTGGAAGACGACACGACGCTGGGCAGGGGCATTCAGCTGGCGCTGCAAGACCCGGATGTGACGATCGCCCTGACCGGGACGCTTTCTCAGGCGCGGGAAATGCTGGCGCAGAAGAAATTTGACCTGCTGATTCTGGACGTGAATCTCCCGGACGGCAGCGCTCTGGATTTGCTGCGGGAGGTGCGGCAGGGGGAAGCCGTTCCCGTGATCCTCCTGACGGCAAATGACTTGGAGATGGACGTGGTCACCGGGCTGGAATCCGGGGCGGACGACTACATCACGAAGCCCTTTTCCCTGGCAATTCTCCGGGCGCGGGTGAACGCCCAGCTTCGCCGGAGAGTGAAATTCTCCTGCGTGGAACTGGACGGCTTCCGGTTCGATTTTGAGCGGATGGCGTTCTGGAAGAACGGCGAACCCATTGAGCTGAGCAAGACGGAGCAGAAGCTCCTGCGGCTGCTGGTGGAGAACCGTGGGCAGACCGTGTCCCGGGGCGTTCTTATTGACCGCATCTGGACGGACGGGGCGGATTTTGTGGACGAGAACGCCCTGTCCGTCACGGTGAAGCGTCTGCGGGTCAAGCTGGAGGACGACCCGTCCAGCCCCCAATACCTGAAAACGGTGTACGGCCTCGGCTACACATGGGCGGTGAAGTGATATGACGGCCTTGGGATACGGAATTCTTGCGGCGGCAATCGTCCTCTGCGCCGCCGCAGTCTGGTGTGAGCGCCGGAAAACCCGCCGGACACTGGAAAAGCTGAATGAGATGCTTACCGATGCCATGCGGGGGGACTTTACGGAGGACAGCTTCGACGAGACGCTGCTTTCCGCGCTGGAAAGCAAACTGGCGCACTACCTCGCGGCGTCCACGGTATCCGCCAGGAACGTCAGCACGGAAAAGGAAAAGCTGAAAACCCTGATCGGGGACATTTCCCACCAGACGAAAACACCCATTGCCAACATTCTGCTCTATGCCCAGCTCCTGCGGGAGCAGCCGGGGAACACGGTGTGTCTGGACGCGCTGGACACCCAGACGAAAAAGCTGCAAAGTCTCATTGAAGCGCTGGTGAAGACCTCCCGGCTGGAATCCGGGGTAATCGCTCTGCGCCCGAAGCCGGGGGCGCTTCAGGACGTTCTATCCTCGGCGGTATCCCAGCTGGAGCCGAAGGCCGGGGAAAAGGGCATTTCCATCACTTTTCTTCCCACGGATGCCGAAGCGGTTTTCGACGCAAAATGGACGGAGGAAGCCGTATTTAACCTGCTGGACAACGCCGTCAAGTACACCCCCGCCGGCGGGGCGGTTCGTGTGTCCGCGTCCGCCTACCAGATGTTTTCGGCCATTCACGTAGCGGACAACGGGCCGGGGATACCGGAGGACGAGCAGCCGAAGGTATTTCAGCGCTTCTATCGGGGCTTAAGCAATCCCACGGAGGAAGGCGTGGGCATCGGGCTGTATCTGGTGCGTCAGATCGCGGAGGGGCAGGGCGGCTATGTGAAGGTCAGCTCCAAACCGGGCGAGGGCAGCACGTTTTCCCTGTACCTCCCCCGTGAAATCTGTCAACACTGTTAGATTCCGGAAAGAATGTAGAAAGAATCCTGTAGTAAAGTCTGTAGTGTGAAAACAATACAGACTTTTCTATTTTGGAGGTTATTATGAGTATTTTGGAAACCAGAAACCTGCGCAAAATCTACGGCTCCGGGGACACGGAGGTTCGGGCGCTGGACGGCGTGAACCTGAGTGTGGACAGCGGCGAGTTTGTCGCCATTGTGGGCACCTCCGGCTCCGGAAAATCCACCCTGCTGCACATGCTGGGCGGCCTTGACCGGCCGACCTCCGGCAGCGTGATCGTGGACGGGAAGGACATCTTTTCTCTGAGGGATGAGGCGCTGACCATTTTCCGCAGGCGGAAGATCGGCTTCGTGTTTCAGAGCTACAATCTGGTGCCGGTGCTGAACGCGCGGGAAAACATCGTCCTGCCCATCCAGCTGGACGGGCGGCAGGTGGACGAGGACTTCCTCGACAAAATCGTGAACACCCTGGGTCTGGAAAAGAAGCTGGGGAGCCTTCCCAGCCAGCTGTCCGGCGGTCAGCAGCAGCGGGTGGCCATCGCCCGCGCCCTTGCCGCCGCCCCCGCCATCATTCTGGCGGATGAGCCTACGGGCAATCTGGATTCCAGAACCAGCCAGGACGTGCTGAGCCTGCTGAAAGTCACCAGCCAGAAATTTGCCCAGACCATCGTCATGATCACCCACAACGAGGAAATCGCCCAGACGGCGGATCGGATCATCCGCATTGAGGACGGCCGGATCGTGAGGTGAGCGGCATGAAGGTGAAAAACAGAAGCTGCATCCGGCGCTTAAGCTTCAAAACCCTGATGGCCGCGAGAAAGCGGAACATCATCGCGGTGCTTGCCATCGCCCTGACCGCCCTGCTGTTCACGTCCCTCTTTACCATCGTAATGTCCATCAACGAGACGAACCAAAACTACCAGTTCCGCTCTGTCGGCGGGTATGCCCACGGTGCGTTCAAGGACGTGGACGAAGACCAGATCGCGGTGCTTTCGGCACATCCCGACGTCAAAGCCGTGGGCGTGCGGACGGTGCTGGGGCTTGCCACCCAGGGCGCGTTTGAAAAGGACTATGCCGAGGTCAGCTACATGGACGACAACAACGCCAAGTGGAGTTTTTCCCAGCCAACGGTGGGACGCACCCCGAAAAGCGGGAACGAAATTACCATGGACACCAAAGCTCTGGAGCTTCTCGGCGTAAAGCCGGAGCTGGGGGCACAGGTGAAGGTCACTTACACGCTGGCGGACAAGGAGCAGATGGGCTGGGACGTCACCGACACCTTTACGCTGGTGGGCTGGTGGGATTACGACGAGCTGCTGAGCGTCCACTTCCTCAACGTTTCCAAGGAATACGCCCAGAAGATCGAAAAAAAAGCCGTGGCGGGAGGCTTAAAGCCCTTCCGCACGGATTTGAGCGTCATGCTGAGAAGCTCCCTGAACATTGAAAACGACCTGACCAGAATCGGCGAGGACTGCGGCTACAGCATCGGCGAGGAGGCGGGGCAGCTTCGCATCGGCGTCAACTGGGGCTATACCGCCACCCAAGTTTGGGACACGCTGGGCGTTGGGGGAATCCTCGCCATGCTCGCCGTGCTGATTCTGGTGGCGTTTACGGGATATCTGGTGATCTACAACATTTTCCAGATCTCCGTGGCGGGGGACATCCGCTACTACGGACTGCTCAAAACCATCGGCGTCACGCCGAAGCAGCTGCGGCGGCTGATCCGCCAGCAGGCGCTGCTGCTGAGCGCGCTGGGCATTCCGGTGGGTCTGCTGCTGGGCTACGGCGTTGGTGCCGCGGCGGTTCCCATCACCATGTCTACCTCCACGATGGGAGGGCGGTACACCACGGTCAGCGTTTCTCCATGGATATTCCTGTTTTCCTCAGTGTTCGCCCTGCTGACGGTGCTGCTTTCCTGCGCCCGGCCGGGACGGATTGCCGGGAGGGTCTCCCCTGTGGAGGCGGTGCGCTACACCGAGCGGCAGTCGTCGGGGAAAACACACCGGAAGGGCAGCAAAGTCACGCCTGTTCAGATGGCCGCCGCCAACTTGGGCAGGGACAAAAAGAAGACGGCGCTCGTGATGGTGTCGCTGTCCCTGACCGTCGTTCTGCTGAATCTGCTGGTCACGTTTATCGGCGGCTTTGACATGGACAAATATCTGAGCCGGCGAAGCTGCGCGGACTTCCTCATCAGCACACCGGACTACTTTAACTATCGGGGTTTTTCCCTGACCAAAGAGGCTGTGGAACCGGTGCGGGCAAACACAGCGCACTCTCTGGAGGGCTTTGCCTATCAGACCGGCGGGGTGGGTATGTATCTGCCGGAAAGCGTCTGGCGGGATGAAGCCGCCTTTTACAGCCGGGATACGGATATGGACATCGACGCGCTTCTCGCCCAGACGCCAAGAGACGGCGACAAGGTGCAGGCGGCGTCCCAGATAGAGGGGCTTGACCCGACGCTTGGAGAAAAGCTCACGGTGATCGACGGCAGCTTGGATTCCCTCTGGGAACCGGACAGCCATGCCATCGCCATTGCCGTGAATCTGGATGATTCCGGGAAGCTGCCTGACCCCGGGATTTATCCCGCCGTGGGCGAGAAAATCAAAGTCACCTATGGGAACGGCGATACTGCGTACGACGTAAACTACACCGTCTGCGCACTGGTGGACGTTCCCTACAACATGAGCAGCCGGTTCTATACCATGGGCTATGAGGCAATCCTCAGCGCGGACGCCCTGTACCGGGACGCCGGGGAGGACAACGTGTTCCCCATGGTCTACCTCTTCGACACCCCCAGTCCCGAGGCGGAGGCCGCCGCGGAAAGCTACCTTGCCCGGCTCACTTCCGACCCCGACAGTCCCCTGATGTACGAAAGCAAGGCGACCCACCGGGCATATTTTCAGGAGTTCCGGATGACCTTTGTGATTCTGGGCGGGCTGCTGTGCGCCATCATCGGCATTGTGGGTATTCTGAATTTCTTCAACGCCATGATGACTGCCATTCTGGCGCGGAGCCGGGAATTCGCGGTTTTGCAGTCGGTGGGCATGACCGGCCGTCAGCTGGAAACCATGCTTCTCTGGGAGGGGCTGCTGTACACCCTTGGTTCCGGCCTGATCGCGGGGCTTCTGTCCGCCGCGGTGAACCCGCTGGCGGGGCGGCTTCTGGAAAGCGCCTACTGGTTCTACAGCTATCACTACACCATCACCCCGGTACTGGCCATGCTGCCCGCCTTCATCGTGCTTGGCTGTGCCATCCCGGCGGTCATGTACCGTCAGGCGGTGAAGCAGAGCATCGTCGAGCGGCTGAGAAGTCTGGATACGTAACTATGGGAACAGCGGGAAGCCGGTCGGCCTCCCGCTGTTTTTTTGAATTTTTTTGCATTATCGTGTGTTTTACTTGAATTAGTCCGGTTTATTGGACACATCGCATTGTATAATCCTCTCAGAAACCCAAAAAAGATTATGGATGGAGGAAAAACTATGCGTTTTACGATCAGTGGTTTTGGTGGAGCGTCCAAAGAGGGACAGGAAACTCCGGCAGTGCGGGAGGCAGAACCGGTCAGCGCCGCGCCCCGGAAGTCTGTGGTGCAGGTTTGTTTTCCGGAGACCGGAAGGTCGCTCGCCTATTACAACGACCGGTTCAACCTGAAGGCCGGCGACCGGGTCTATGTGAGCGGCAAGCTGGAAGGGGTTCTCGGCATCGTGACCAGCGTGAATTACAATTTCAGGATTCGGCTGTCCGAATATCAGAAGGTCATTTTCCAGGTAAATACCCGGGTGCACGGCAGATTTTACATGTCCGCTTCCCATTTTATCACCTTCGACTCCACTGCTCTCCCCGCCGCCCAAGTAACAAGCTGGTTCCGGGCACCCGTCGGCGAAGGCGAGGAATTTGCCAGCGGAAACGACGATTTCCCCTTCTCTCTGGAGCATTTGGAGGAAATGAAGATCACCAATGCCATTGCGGAGCGGGGACACGACTACTACATGGAGAACCGCGTCCGTTATCTCTGTCTGGATGGGACAAAGGGGTATGCAGTCGTGGAAGGGACAAAAGCATACGCCGTTGAATTCCGCTATCACGACGGGGAAATCCAGAATTTACTGTGCGACTGCTTTTGCAGCTATCCCTGCAAGCATGAATTTGCCGCGATGCTTCAGCTTAAGGAGACGCTGGGACACATTGCCAAGCACTATGCGCATGAGTACGAGCAGACCGGCTATTTTGCGGCTATCGCAAAGGAGACATTTTTCGCATTTGCCATCAGTAACTGTCAGGAGGGCGGTTTTTCTCTGTGACGGGGAGAGACTGGCGGCTCCCGCCGGTCATCGCCTGCGCCGTTTCTCCCTGAAATTCCATTTCATTGCCCCTGCGGCTTGATCTCGACCGTCCTCCCACCCAGATTTTCATAGACGCGGTGGGAAACGGACAAAACTGTCCGCCCCTCAGAGGCGCGGCGCAGAGCTTCCAGAACGCGCTCCTCCGTCTCGGCGTCCAGATTTGCTGTGATCTCGTCCAGCAGAAGCACCGCCGGGTCCGCCGCCGCGGCGCGGGCGATGGACAGAAGCTGCCATTCGCCCTGTGAGAACATGCCCTCGGTGCATACCGTGGCGTAGCCCTCCGGCAATGCCTGAATAGCCGCGTCGATCCCGGCAAGGTGCGCCGCGTTCTTTGCCATATCTTCCGTTATCTGCGGGTCACCAAGGGTGATCTGATCCAGCACCGTCCCCGGCACGCGGGAAAAGTGCTGCTCCACACAGCTGATGCAGGTTCGGCGCTCCTGATCCGAAATGGTCGAAACGTCCACGCCGCCAATGGTAATCGTACCGGCTTCCGGACGATAAAGCCCCAGCAGAAGCTTGAACACAGTGCTTTTTCCTGCGCCCGTCCGGCCTACCAGCGTGACCTGCTCGCCCTGCCTTACGGTCATGGAAAAGTCCTGCAAAACAGGCTTTTCCCCGTAGCCGAAGGTCACGTGGGACAGCGCCACGTCCCCCCGGGCGGCGGTTTCCCGATGCTCCGGGATGTCGCGCTCCGGCTGGCTTAAAAACGCGTCGATACGCTTGACCCCGGCCATGGCCGACTGAATGGTCTGAATCTCCATGCCAAGGCTTTCAATGGGTGCAAAAATGCGGGATATGTAGCTGATAACGGCCACCGACGTGCCCACCGACATGCCGAACAGACGCAGAATTTCGGCATTTCCGGAGGCGGACAGCAGCATGACGATGCCAACCACCACGGCGTTCAGCAGCAGAACCACCGGGGAATAGATGGCGTCGTAAAAATTGGTGCGCTCCATGGCGGCGTAGCCGTCCGAAATACGCCGATCGTACCGGCGCTCCATGTAATCTTCCAGCCCCAGCGCCCGGATGGTGCGGATATTGTGCAGCGTCTCCGGCACCTGACCGGACACGGCGGCGACGGCGCGGCGGTTGTTCAGCTGGGCGGCCAGCATCCGCTTCTGCACGTGGCGGGTGAACAGGGCAAACAGGGGCAGAACCAGCAGCAGAATCAGGGCAAGGCCGGTATTTTTCACCGCGATGACCGCCATGATGGACAGAATGCGGCACGCGTCCGCCACCATGCTGATGATGCCGGAGGTAAACAGCGCCTCAACCGTGTCCACATCCCCGGAAAACCGGGCGGCGACCTCGCCGGGATTCTGGTCAACAAGGGTGCTTGCGGGCAGCCGGGTCAGCTTCCGGGACATTTCCGAGCGCAGGGCGTGGGTCATTTTCTGGCCGAACAGCACGAGCAGGCTTTCCTGCGCGGAAGAAAGCAGTCCCTCCAGCGCAAGACTGCAAAAGTAGCCCTGTACCGCGAGAAACGTCAGTCCGCTGCCCACGGTCAGGCGATCGACCACCCGTGCCAGCAGCAGCGGCGGGAGCAGGGACGCACCCACCGACGCCGCCACGCAGAGAACCGTCCCCACCGTGAGAAGCTGGTGGATCGCTGCCGCCGTCCGTATGGCGGCAAACACACCGTTTTTATTCATGAGTCTGCCCTCCTGTCTGGCTTTCATAGAGCTGCCGGTACACCGGAACGGATGCCATCAATTCCTCGTGGGTGCCGACGGTGGTTTTGCCGTCCTCCATAAAGATCACACTGCGCATCTGTGGGAAGTGATACAGGCGGTGAGAGATCAGGAACACAACCTTATCCTTTGCGTATTCCTGTAAATTTGCGAACACGGTATCCTCGGTATTTCTGTCCAGCGCGGAGAATGGGTCGTCCAGAACCAGAACGGGTCTGGGGTGGGCAAGAGTTCTTGCCAGCGCCAGCCGCTGCGCCTGACCTCCGGAAAGCCACGTGCCGCTGCTGCCGATGATGGTGTCCAGCCCCGCTTCCATGGCAAGCACTTCATGATCCAGCGCCGCCGCGGCAAGATACGGCTTCGCGTCCTGATTGCTTCCGCAGAGGACGTTATTCTGGATGGTGTCGGCGCTCAGCTCCGGGTCGTGCCCCAAATATCCCACGGTCGCCGCGATCTGACGGGGGGTGAGGGCGGAAAACTCGGTCTTCCCGAATTTCGCCGAGCCGCCGTAGGGCGCTTCGCAGAGGAACACCCGCCCGAAGGTGGACTTGCCGCAGGCCACCGGCCCGGTAACGCCGATGATGTCCCCCGGATGTGCCGTCAGGCTCAGCCCGGAGAAAATCGGCTGGTCGCCGTAAGCAAAGGATAGATTCTCAAGGGTCACGTCCGCCGCCGCCGGAACGGCGAGAGGCTCCAGCGTCTCCGGGGACTTCATCAGGGGCTGGATGCGCTTCCAGGAGACCTCCGCCTTTTGCACCGAGTTGAACAGCTTCGCCACCTTGGAGGATTTCACCGTCAGCTTGGTAAAGCAGGAAAGAAATGTAGTGAACGCCGCAATATCCCATGCGCGCCACCCGGAACCGAGGACGTTTTTCGCCCCGAACCACAGAATGAACAGCACCCCCGCCTCCGACACGGCCAGATACAGCGGCGGCAGGGCCGACTGCCACACGTTGCTACGGACGGCGGTCTTCTCGTAGGTGTCCAGCGTATGCTCGTACTGCCCCTCCCGGGTGCTTTCACAGCCGTAAATGCGGTAGGTCACGGCGTTCTGCGCCCGATCCAGCGTGGCCGTGCTGAGTGCGCCCGCCGCTTTTTTGTAGGCGGCGCCCGCACGCTGGACGTTCCGCTTCATCCACGCCGCGCAGACGTAGGACACCGGCGTAAACAGCAAACTCAGGATTGCCAGCCGCCAGTCGTACACCAGAAGCATGACGGCGTAGCCCACCAGCGCCACGCCGGTGTCGAAGACCTCGGTGGTGAATTTCCGCATTCCCTCCACGCAGTCGTCCACGTCGGAGATGGCCTTGGTCATCAGCTCGCCCGCGCCCTCCTGTTCCAGCGACGCCCGGCTTCTGCGCACCAGATTGGCGTACAGGATGCCCTTCATCCGGCGGTTGATGTTGTTGGCGA
>OLOK01000234.1_pt1 | contig 53013 bp, 47 predicted proteins | sample 1672591 | NCBI WGS metagenome assembly OLOK01 (sample SAMEA3136703, study PRJEB25190) | human gut metagenome | biome: human gut; feature: human-associated habitat; material: faeces | place: Austria | collected 2013 | reverse complement strand
CCAGATGAGTCATATGCATGGAAGCAATCTCTTTTGGAGAAGGTGCTTCTTTTAAAAGAGCATAGACAGCATTCTGATGCAGACCGGATTTGAAAAAGTATTGAATCTCCGGGAATACCTGATCAACATAGGTTGTCAGTTGGATTTTCAATCGGGTGCGTTGCTTAATGGTTTTCTGCCGAAAGCGCCCCAAGGCCTTAAGATCCATCATATCGAGATCAAAGAAGGTAATAAATCTTAGGTCATCCTGCATCATAAGAGTTTTAGCAATAACAAATGTGTCGACCTTATCTGTCTTTGTTTTACGAACATTGTTCTTACGCATTTGACAGGTTTTGATGGGGTTCAACACACACACTTGGTAGAACTCAGCAACAAGGTATCGAACAAGGTTGTCACCGTAGTGTGCCGTCGACTCAAGACCGATGATGATGCTGTTCTTATCGAATGATTCGAGCTTAGAGACCAGCAGTTGGAAGCCATCAGCGTCGTTTGTGAATTTGAACGGCTCAATGAGTATTTCACCGTCCGAAGAAATCGCAGCGGCGAAATGGTTGAGTTTGGCAATATCAATGCCTACAAAAATTTTCATGAGGTTGTACCTCCCTTTCATAAAGTCTGATACCATGATGTCCACCATCGATTATCATCGTAGACTTGATAGAAATAAGTACTCTGAGTGAAAAAAACTCCGGCAACATCCAGCTGATAAACAATTCAGATAAAGGTAGCGGCAATACACTCCAGTCGAGTAGTCAAGCTACAGGGAAAGATCAAAAGTCCAAAGTATCTGAATTGTATTGAACCACGATATTATAAAGAAAGGAAACGTGTGATAATTAACTTCCTAATTATCATACAAGAAATATATGAAAAAAGTATTGTGCGTAGCTAATTTTTTATTTGGAAGTGCAAGTGGAGCACAAAGTCTAGCTAGAACCCATGTTCAAGCATTGTATCAGGCATTTGGTAAGGAGAATATTATAGTTTTTGCACTGGTTGGAACAGAAAATATTACTGATCAAAAGGATATTCAAATAAAAAAGGTTGCAGATAAATTTTTTTTGAGACTTATAAATCTGTTAGAGGGAAATACCGGGAAAATCAACTCAAGGATTATTTCTGAAATTGTAGATGCAATTAATAAGGAGAAGATTGAGTTAGTTTTTTTTGATGATTCAATTTATGGAAACGCAATTAAAATTATTAAAAAATGTTGCCCAAATGTTAAAGTTGCGGCATTTTATCATGATATAAAAAGATATCTTGCAATTGAATGGGCAAAAAAGAATCCAAAATCTCTACCTGTTCAATTATCTTTGATTACAAATGAAAGAAAAACCGTACAATATGCAGATGTAAATATTGTGTTAAACGAACGTGAAAAAGGGTTGTTTCAGAAATATTATCATAAGCTACCTGAAATGTTGTTGCCCATTATTTTGCCAACTCCAGAATTAAGTAGTAGAACTTGTTCGAAGAAATGTAATATCCTGTTTGTGGGAGGGTATTATTATCCTAATGTAAATGGGTTTAAATGGTTTGTGGAAAATGTGACCCCACTTATTAAAATCGATTATGAAATCACATTGGTTGGAAATAGAATGGATTTATTGAAAAATGAATTCAGTGATAATGAAAATGTGAAAGTACTAGGACGGGTGGAGGATTTATCTCCCTATTATGGAAATGCAGATGTTGTCATAGGACCTATTTTTGAGGGAGCCGGAATGAAGGTAAAAACAGCAGAAGCTCTTTCTTTTGGAAAAATATTTGTTGGGACAGACGAGAGTTTAATTGGTTACAGGGAATTAGCAGGAGATTTACTAGGAAACAGTATTTTTGTTTGTAATAGTAAAGAAGAATTTGCAAGGGCTATAAATAGTTGTGATTTTAGAAATGGATTTTCTCTTGAAAATTATGAATTCTTTTTAAAAAATTATTCAGTTAAAGCAGCTACGCATAAGCTAAGAACACTTTTAGATTAGAAGTTTAACGGGAGGCCAAGTATATGAATGAATCATATAAAGTCAGTGTTGTTATACCGATATATAATGTTCAGGATTATTTGAACGATTGTATAAAAAGTATAGTGAATCAGACGTATCAACACTTGGAAATTATATTGGTTGATGATGGTTCTCCCGATTCTTGCCCAATGATATGTGATGATTGGAAGAATAAAGATGATAGAATAGTGGTTATTCATAAGGAAAATGGTGGTTTGTCTGATGCGCGAAATGCAGGATTAAGAAACGCAACTGGAGAATATGTGCTTTATGTAGATAGTGATGATTATTTGGAACATGACGCGATAGAGTGGCTGGTATCGTGTGCTATTAGACATAATGCGGATATTGTTGCTTGCACTTGTAAAAAAACTAATAACGAAAATATACCATCATTGCTTACTAATCGTTTAGTAGTGGGAACAGGTATTGAAATGTTGGAATTTGCGTTTGAAAACGAAATATGGTTTGCATGGGGCAAGTTAATTAAGACTAATATTGCAAAAAGTTGCCCATTTGCAAAAGGATTGATTTATGAAGATGTTGAAAATACACCGAAATCTTTTTTAATGGCGAATAAGGTGGTTTTTTCATTGGATGGAAGATACAATTACAGAATTCGCACAGATAGTATTATGGGAGGAAATAAGACTGTTCCCCAAAAAGACATTGCTAAAGTAATAGATATGGATTGTAAGTTTATATTGACTGCGAGTATTTCAGAAATCGATAAACAAAAAATGTACAAGCAGCTATTTAAGCAACTTACATATAATTATAATTTAGCTGTCAAATCAAATTTGAAAATTGCAGATGAAGTTTGTAAACAAATAGAAGAAGTATTATATAAAAACAGATCATTATGGAAAAAGTCCAAGTATATCTCATTTCAGCGAAAATTGGGATATTACTTGATAAGCGGGTATCCAGTGCTTTATAAGAAAGTGTATAGGTTATACAGTTACAGTACGAGGAGAAAAAGTAATGAATGAAAATCATGGAATGAAAATAACAACAAGTACACTCGTATTAATTGCTCTGTGGATTGTGATTGTCCCAGTATATTCATTTGGATATCAAATAGCATTGCGAATGCGCTTTTTTTGCTCAATTTTATGTGTGATTTATATTATAAGTCATTTTAATTTGAAACTCCTAAAAAAGACTTGGTATATTTGGATATATGCGGGCATTACATTAATTTCTTCAGTTCATAATTATGGCATATGGAGTTTTTCAGCGATAATGAATGATTTTTTGCATCCGTTTAGTGTGCTTTCTATTTTCCTTATTCCGCTAATTGTGACGGAAGCTAGAGGAATAAAAAAAGTAGCAAAAGTCTTTTTAAGGTGTGCTTATGTATATTTTATTCCAACAATAATAACTGTAATTATATCTGGAAGAGTAGATGCCGGTTGGTATGAACCTTATTTTGTTGGAAATAAATTTTTAGTGACCTATTATTTCCTGTTAATGTTTTGTTCTTGGGGAATTATTAATATAGAGGAAATTCAGAATACTGTGAAAACAAAAATTAAAGTAATATTTTTTTGTATAGTTGGTATAGCGTTTAGTGTTTATTTATATTGTACAACTGGCGTAGTCTGTTATTTGACGGTTCTCATTTTAATGCTCGTACTTCCAATTCGTAAGATATTAGAAAAACCACTGAGTATTGCAATAGCAACTGTTCTATCGGGCGTTTTACCACTGAGCATGGCAGCGATTCTTAGTATTCCACAAATTAATTCGTTGCTGATTGCTATTAATGAAACAGCAACAATGAATGCACGTGTTAGAATTTATGAAATTTTGCTGGGTATTATAACCCCAAAGTTTTGGCTGGGGTATGGATATAATACATTAATAGTAAAAGAGCTTTTGTATAGTAACGCACAAAATGGATTGTTACAGATTATAGTACAGTTTGGAATACTTGGTGCCACAGTATTGGTATTTCTATGCTTTATGGCTACAAGAAATCGTTATAAAAGAAATAAGGATATAGTTGAATGGTGTGAAATTTGGCTCGTTTCTCTTATTGTGGCAGGAATTATAGAAATTACATTTGGTGTCTTCTTTTATACGTTTTTGGCACTTATAAATTGTGCAACCAATGTCAAAGAAAAGAGGTGAGCCGAAGATGCTATTTGATGAAGAAATTTCAATAATTATGCCGGCTTACAATGCTGAAAAAACAATTACAAGAGCAATTGAATCTATTCAAAAGCAAACGTATAAAAATTGGTGGCTGATCATTGTAAATGATGGCTCAAAAGATGCCACACAAGAAATTATACAGAAGAAGTGCAAAGAAGATAGTAGAATAAAAGGCTATTTAATTGAAAATTCTGGTCCAGCACAAGCAAGAAATTATGCTTTGGAGCAAGCAAAAGGAAAATGGATTGCTTTTTGCGACGCTGACGATTGGCTCACAGAAGATGCTCTTGAAACGATGATAACGGCAATGTATAGCACTTCATGTCAGTTGGGTGTGTGCTACTATACGTCGTCAAACCATAATAATATAGTTTATTTGACTAAAAAAAACACTATATTCCAGTGTTTGACAAACTCAGAAATAGGTGGGTATCTATGGAATAAATTATTTTTGCGCGAGTTAATTGAACGTAACAAAATTAGATTTGAAAGGGATATTTTTATTTGTGAAGATCTCTTATTTGTAATTCAATATGTAGATAAAATTAAAGATTGCGTAGTGGTTCCAAGAAAATTATATAATTACGATGTCCAGCCAAATGGATTAACAAGTGCTGATTTTTCAATGAGAAAAGTAACACAGCTAAATGCACTTGAGAAAATTGTGTGTATATTGCAGGATAATAATGATAGAGCAAATTTGGCTATTGCTACAAATTTACTGGTAGAAAAGACAATTTTTATACGTCGCGATGTAACTAAAGCAATACAAAAAGGTGTGTTAAAAAAGGGAACATTAGAAGAAAGGCATATAAAGGATAAAACCAAAGCGATATGTCGGCAATATATGAAAGAGTATATATTGAAAATTGGTTTTCCGATAAAATTTAAGGGAATGATGGTGTTATATTGCCTCGTATAATAACAAGCAAGGAAAGAGAGTGTGGTTGTGTGAAGAAAATAGGAATATTGACATTTCATAAATCTATTAATTATGGTTCGGTAATGCAAGCTTTTGCACTAAGTGATCTTTTGATTAAAAGGGGCTATGATGTTGATATTATAGACTACGAACCAGCATCATATAGTACACAGTACCGGATTTTTGAAAAAAAAACTACTCTTCATAATATTGCTGCTAATATCCGGCGATTGTTAGTTTTTGATATTTTGTGGAAACAGAAGAAAGGATTCGAGAAGTTTCGGGAAAAATACCTTCCGATTAGCATTTGTAAATATACGAAATCTTCATCTCCTCAGGAGTTTTCAAAATACTATAATGTTGTAATATGTGGTAGCGATCAAATTTGGAATGTAACAGCCAAAGATTGCGACCCAATTTTCTTTTTGCCGGGAAAACAATCCTATAAAAAAATTGCGTATGCCACAAGCGTGAATACAGCGACATATAACGAGGATATATGTAATGATCAACTCCGCAAAAACATACTTGATTTTGATTACATATCTATTCGAGAGCACAGCGGAGCAGAAAAAATTTCATGTTTTCTAAATACAGACAAGCAAGTTAAAGTGCAGCCAGATCCTAGTTTGCTTCAAACGAAAGAAGTATTCGCTGCGATTGCTTCTAAGCGTATCGTGGAGAATACGTATATTTTTATGTATTGTGCAAACTATCAGGAATCTACAATTCGGGCAGCTCAAAAGGTGTCAAAGCTGTTAAATAAGCCGGTTTACACAGTAATTGTGAGTAGATCCGCAACGCAGATTGAAAAATTAAAGAAATCTGGTATTAATATTATCCGCGATAAAAATCGGCCGGAAGATTTTCTGAGTTTTATTATGAATGCGGACCTTGTTCTTTCGGATTCTTTTCATGGGACGGCATTTTCCATAATTTTTGAAAAGAAATTTTATTCTGTTAATGATTGCATTAATGGAGAATATGTAAACGATGAACGTATTTGTAACATATTAGGTGAACTTGGAATTCCTGAAAGATATATTAAAGAGGAAGATATACAAAATCTCGATTTTCAGAAAGAGATTGATTATATAGCTGTAACTAATAAAAGACTAGAACTTGCAGAAAATGCGATAAATGATATAGCGAAAGTGATTGAAGACTAATTGTTTGGGAGACTAGATAATGGAAATGAACCGAAGCAGAAATGCTACCCGTAACATAGTATTTGGAGTTATCTTAAAAATATACCAAATTGTGTTGCCGTTTGCAATGCGTACAATTATTATGTATGAACTAGGGGTAAAATATCTTGGGCTGAATAGTCTGTTTACCTCAATTCTTCAGGTGTTAAATTTGGCAGAGTTAGGCGTAGGAAGCGCAATGGTGTTTTCCATGTATAAGCCTATTGCACAAGAAGACTCAAATACAATTTGTGCGTTAATGAGGCTATATAAAATTTATTATCGTGTGATTGGATTAGTTGTGTTTATAGCTGGAATGTTACTGCTCCCATTCATTCCGAAACTGATTGCTGGAGATGTTCCGTATGGCATTAATATTTATGTACTATATCTGTTGAATTTGATGGCAACAGTTTTCACTTATTGGCTGTTTGCGTACAAGAATAGTATCCTGCAGGCTCATCAGCGTCAGGATGTTGCCAGCAAGGTGACAATTATCACAGATACATGCAAGTATATTCTGCAAATTGGAATGCTTTTTGCATTTCATAATTATTATTATTATGTATGTGTGTTGTTGCTGTCACAGATATTCAATAATATCTTGACTGCAATCATGTCAAATAAATTGTATCCGCAATATCAAGCGGAAGGAAAACTCCCAAAGGAAAGCGTAAAAGAAATCAATCAGAAAATCAAGGATTTGTTTACATCAAAATTAGGATTCACGATTGTAAGTTCAGCGGATACAGTGGTTATTTCAGCATTCTTGGGATTGGAAGCACTTGCAATATACCAGAATTACTATTATATCATCAATGCGGTCATGGGGTTTGTTGCAATTATATATTCGTCTATTACTGCGGGCGTTGGAAATAGTATGGTCGTGTATGATACCGAAAAAAACTACCATGATTATCGGATTTTCACGTTTTTGGCATGCTGGATTACAGCATTTTGTGTTAGCTGTTTCTCTGGATTGTTTCAGCCTTTTATGAAACTTTGGATGGGAAAAGACTTGTTGCTGCCATATCCCATAGTGATTCTTTTGTGCGTTTATTTTTGGATATATGAATATATTATGATGGCTAGCGTCTATAAGGATGCGGGGGGGATTTGGCATGAAGATAGGTTTAGGCCACTTTTTTCTGGAATAGCAAACTTAAGCTTGAATATATTGACGGTTAAATTCCTTGGACTTTATGGAATTGTACTATCGACAATTGTCAGCATGGTTATCATTAGTGCTCCGTGGATCACATCTAATATCTTTAAATTAATTTTCAAAAGAAGTGCTAAAGAGTATGCTTTAAAGCTTGGATATTATTTTGTGACAGCAATAATTACAACGCTGATTACGAATCTGGTAATTGGAATCATTCCAGGGGAAGGATGGATAGTGTTTATTGTAAAGGCGGCAGTGTGTGTGGTATTGTCTAACATTGTAATTATTTTAATGCTGTTTAAAGTATCAGAGTTTTCAGATGCGGTTTCTTTAATTGCAAGAATGTTCCATATGGAGAAACTGGTTCAAAGAATTCAGAAGAAATAAGGGTATAGGAAAATGATAGAATTATTTGTGGAAAAGAAGGATTGTTGTGGATGTGGAGCGTGTATGAATATATGCCCCAAGACAGCAATCCATATGGAAAAAGACGAATATGGATTTTTATATCCTAGAATTGACGTAGGAAAATGCGTCGAGTGCGGTGCCTGTAAAAAGGTGTGTGCATTTCAAAATGAACTAGCTAGAAGACAACCACAGAGAGTGTATGCAATTGCAAGTAAAAATAATGATCTTGTAACGAATTCTGCATCGGGTGGTTTGTTTGCAACGATGGCTATGTATGTTTTGGAACATGGCGGTTGCGTATATGGAGCTATTATGCAGCATGAAGAGCATGAATTGCATATTAGACATGCTTGTTGCGAAACGAAAGAGGATCTCTATCGTTTTCAAGGTTCAAAGTATGTGCAAAGTTCTTTAGGAAATATTTTTAAAGATATTCAGATGAAATTAAAGAATGATATTCTTGTTCTATTTTCAGGTACTCCCTGTCAGGTAGATGCTTTAAAATTATTTCTGAAAAAAGAATACTCTAATTTGCTAACAGTAGATATTGTTTGTCATGGTGTTCCAAATGAGCAAATTTTTAATGACTACATTCATTACATAGAGAAAAAAATTGGTGGAGAAATCAGAGAATTTAAATTTCGGGATAAATCTTTGGGATGGGGATATAATTTAACTGCAAAGTATATTCAAGAGGATGGAAGTATTAGATATCATAGGACTGCTAGTTCAGATTCGTCTTATTTTGATATGTTTATTAATTCTATTATATTGAGGGAAAATTGTTATCATTGTAAATATACAAATGGAAAGCGGACGGGCGATATTACGATTGGCGATTACTGGGGAATTGAAGATGAACATCCAGAGGCATTAGAACAGAATGGAGGTCGGTTGAGCGAAAAGAGCGGTATTTCAGTTAGTTTTCTCAATAGCGATAAGGGAATTTCATTTTTTGATGAAATAAAAGAACAGTTTGATTATTATGAATCAACTTTTGAAAAAGTGGCAAAGCGTAACACACAGCTAGTACATCCGGTAAAGCTTACGAAAGCAAGAGGAAATGTACTAGAGATGTATAGAAAATGGGGATATGGTGCGGTTGAGTTTTACTTTTGGTGCCGTATTCCGAAGCAGAAAGCCAAATATATTATCAGAAAAATGTTGCCCAAGGAAGCCAGACAAAAGATTAAGCAAATGTTACATAGGTGAAGTGGGGGAGAAAATATATGTTAGAGAAAGGTGATTTGGTATCTGTTGTAATACCAGCATATAATACGGAAAGATATATCGAGTCAATGATAAAAGCGCTTAAAGCCCAAACGTATCAGAATTTGCAAATTATCTTTGTTGACGATGGCTCGTGTGATAGTACAGCAGAAATAATTAAAACGTATCAGAGAGAAGATCATCGTGTGGAGTATTATTATCAAAGAAACCGTGGGGTTTCTATAGCTAGAAACAATGGTCTTGAAAAGGTTAAAGGGAAAAAAGTATTTTTCTTTGACTCAGATGACACGTTTGAAAATGATTTGATAGAGAGTTGTGTGAATTTTGCAATTTCTCAGAGCGTGGATGCTGTACTATATGGATATGCAGATAAAGTGTCTGGAAAAATGGAAAATGAACATGTGTTTGAACTACATGGGAACTTTCGAGGTGATCAGATTGCAAAAGATGTGATTCCATCCTTTCTTGGACACTCTTATGATGATGTAAATGAGTGGTTAAAAAGGAAAAAAGGTTTGCGCACCGGAAAAGAACATACGGCACTTTGGAGAATCATGTTGGATGTTGATACAATAAAAAAGAATGAAATACAATTTGATAGTTCACTCTCGTTGGGAGAAGATACTAAGTTTATCAATACATATTTGTTGTATGCTTTGTCGATTGGAATATTAGAGAGAACTCTTTATTATTTAACAATTCGCGAAGGTAGTGCGAATGTAACTAGTAATGGTGATCCAATTCTTATGACTCGGAATAAAATTAAATTAATTGATGCCCGTAAACAGATTGATCTAATGGCAATAAAAGACGGAATCGATACAAATAAATTTTGGCAGGGTACGTTGATTTTTTCAGCTGTACAGCTTGCGATACGTCTCTCACATAATTCAAACGCATCTTTAAAAGAAAGCTATGATGTTTATATGGAGTATCTAAGTAATTTAGATGTCCAGAGAGCGATGAAAAACTATTCACCTGTTGTAGCTGTAAAAGCAGTTCCGTTCTATATGCTTAAATGGCATATGGGAAAGTTATTATTTTATCTGTGCAAATTGATACCTGAAAGTATAATGAAGCGATTTTAATTTAGTAGGAAGGAGTAATATTTTATTTGATGAAAACGGCAACAATAACATTTCATGCACCTAATAATAATGGTTCATTTCTTCAGGCGTATGCATTACAAAAATACTTAAAAAATCATTTTAATAATTTGGATAATGATATTATTGATTTTCAGCCAGAAGCACAGCAACAACAATATGCTATTATAAGAAAAGTGAATTCTCCTAAAGATATTTTAAGAAATTTTATATCGATTGCTCATTATAGGGATTTGTCCAAAAGAACGGATACATTTAAAAAAATGCGTGAACGTTATTTGAAGATGACCTCGCGTTGTATGACGGCAGATGAAGCAATAGACGTTGCAAGAAAATATGATTTAGTCATAGCAGGTAGTGATCAAATATGGAATACCACAGCAAGAGATTTTTCAGAAGCATATATTCTTCCTGATATTCCTAAAAAAGCTACTTATGCTGTGAGTTGTGGTTCAAATTTAAATGAAATTGATCGAGATAAGATTTGTCATGCTATAGAGTCATTTGAGAATATTTCAGTGAGAGAAAATGCTACAAGAGACTTTTTGGAAGCACATTCTCATAAGAATGTAAAAACTGTCTTGGATCCTACTTTTTTACTTACTAAAGAAGACTATTCAGAACTTTATGAAAAAGAGCCGCTTATAAAAGAAAAGTACATTTTTCTGTATACAATTAATTACAATGATGCAGCCTTAGAACAAGCAGTGAAGATTGCAAAAAAATTGGGGAGGCCAATAGTCACACCATTTGCTGGGTACAGTGCTATAAAAGCTAAGAAATATGGAATAAAAATACTGTGGGATGTTGCTCCGAATGCTTTTTTGAATTTGATTGAAAATGCAGAATGTGTATGTTCAAATTCGTTCCATGGAATAGCTTTTTCTATTATTTTAAAAAAGAACTTTTATCGAGTAGGGCCAGTAGATAAATACGGGAAAATAAAAGTAGATGATAGAATTGATAATATTTTAAAGTTATGTGGTCTGACTGGAAGAAACTATAATGAGAATTACGAATACAAACAAATTAACTATGATATAGTGGATTTAGCATTAAATAAATATCGAATTGAGTCAGAGCAGTATATACAAGAGATGTTAGAACAAATAGGCTAGCAGCCAAAGTTATTTCGAGGTGTCCAACAGGTTATTGTAAATTAGTAATAGAATATGTTCGGAGTCTTTGATTTATAAATTATAATACAATTTCATAAAGAGAGGGGCAATTATTATGAACTATAAGGATGAGTATAACTATTGGCTCAGTTCGGATTATTTCGACGAAGCTACACGGGCAGAGCTTCGTGGACTTACGGACGAGAAGGAGATCGAAGACAGATTCTACAAAGGCCTTGAGTTCGGAACAGGCGGCTTGCGTGGCGTTATGGGCGCGGGCAGCAACAGGATGAATATATATACTGTGCGCAAGGCTACGCAGGGGCTTGCAAACTATATATCAAAGACAGGTGTGGAGAGACCATCTGTTGTGATTTCATATGACAATAGAAATAATTCTTCGAGATTTGCACTTGAGACAGCACTGTGCCTTTGTGCATCAGGGATAAAGGTGTATTTATTTGATGAACTAAGACCAACGCCGGAGCTTTCATTTGCAGTTCGCTATCTGAATTGCCTTGCGGGAGTGAATATCACAGCAAGTCATAATCCAAAGGAATACAATGGATACAAAGTTTATTGGAGTGATGGTGCACAGATCGTATCACCACAGGATAAGGAGATCATAGCTGAAGTAAACGCAATATCTGATTATACTTCAATTAAGACTATGAGTGAGAATGAAGCATTAGGATCTGGCTTGCTTTCATATATTGGAAGCGATGTAGACGACGCATATGCAGCAACTCTGCATAAGCTCATCATGGCTCCAGAGGAAATAGAAGCAGCAAAGGAAATTAAGATCGTTTATTCGCCGCTCCACGGAACAGGACTTAAGCCGGTTAAGAGAATGCTTTCAGAGATGGGATTCTCAAATGTATATATCGTAGAGGAGCAGGCTGTTCAGGATGGCGATTTCCCAACACTCAGATCACCAAATCCAGAGTCTCCAGAAGCATATATTTTGGGAGTAGAACTGGCAAAGAAAGTCGGAGCTGAGCTTGAGCTTGTTACTGATCCTGATGGGGATAGGCTGGGAATGTACAGCCTTGATAAGAAGTCAGGTGAATACAAAGAGTTTACCGGAAATATGTTTGGCGCTCTTGTCTGTGATTATGTTCTTATGCAGAAGAAAGAAAAGGGCATTCTTTCAGAGAATTCTGCGGTTACAACGACGGTTGTAATAACCGATATGGTAAAGGATATTTGCCGCAAATACGGAGTGTTCTGCGACTATAACAATCTTATAGGTTTCAAATATATAGCGACAAAGATAAGAAATTATGAGGCTGATGGCAGTCATACATATGAATTTGGACTTGAAGACAGCTTTGGCTGCCTCCCTGGAACATATGCGAGAGATAAAGATGCAGTTGGTACTGTCATGCTTCTCTGTGAGGCGGCAGCATACTATGCAAACAGGGGGATGACTTTATGGGACCGTATGTGTCAGCTATTTGATGAGTTTGGATACTACAAAGAGAAGATCACTTCTGTAAAATTTGCCGGTAAAGAGGGCGCCGAAAAGATTTCTTCTATGATCCAGAATCTTAGAGAGAATCCGGTTTCTTCTGTGGGCGATTACACTGTCACAGAAATATATGACTACAAGCTTGGAACTACAACTGATATGTCGACTGGCGCGGTTGTCGAGGGTGGACTTCCTAAGTCGAATATGATCTATTACCAGCTTTCGGATGGCGCATGGTTCCTTGTAAGACCATCAGGAACTGAGCCAAAGATAAAGTTTTATTACGGTGTTAAAGGTTTATCTGCTTCTGATTCCGCAGATAAGCTGTCTGAGCTTGGTGATCTCGTTATGGGCATGTTTGAGTAGATCGGTGTATTCAGACAGGGATCAAAAGCTATAATATAGATTGGCAAATGAGGAGAAATTAATTATGGATTATAGAAAAGAGTATGAGTTCTGGCTTCAGTCTGATTGTTTTAACGAGGAGACCAAGGCGGAATTAAGGGCAATTACAGACGAGAAGGAAATAGAGGATAGATTCTACAAGAATCTCAAGTTCGGAACTGGTGGTATGCGTGGAATCATCGGTGCCGGCACAAATCGTATTAACATATATACGATTACAAAGGTTACTCAGGGACTTGCAAACTATATTCTTGAGGTTGGACCTAAGGCTTGTGAAATGGGTGTTGTTATTGCACATGATTCAAGAATTATGTCCCCAGAATTCTGTGAGGCTACAGCACTCTGCCTGAATGCAAATGGAATCAAGACATATGTATTTGATTCGCTTCGTCCAACTCCAGAGCTTTCATTTGCGGTAAGAGAGCTTGGATGTATAGCAGGTATTGTAATAACAGCAAGTCACAATCCACCTGAGTACAATGGCTATAAGGTGTATTGGGAGGACGGTAGTCAGATAGTTGCCCCTCATGATAAGAATATACTTGCTCATGTGGCAGCCGTTCCAGGGTTTGATGCTGTTCGAACAATATCAAAGGAAAAAGCAGTTGCAGATGGATTGTTCAATATGGTTCCTGCTAGTGTGGACGAGCATTACTATGAGGAGCTTATCAAGCAGACTATACATGGAGAGATCATACCGGAAGTAGCGGATGATATCACGATTGTTTACACTCCGCTTCATGGAACTGGAAATGTGCCTGTGAGAGAAGTTTTAAAGCGACTCGGCTTTAAGAAGGTTTATGTGGTTACGCCTCAGACAGTGCCGGATGGCAATTTCCCGACTGTCAAATATCCAAATCCAGAGGAACCGTCAGCATTTGCAATGGGTATTGAACTTGCAAAGCAGGTGGATGCAGATGTCATTATGGCTACTGATCCTGACGCTGACAGGCTTGGTATATATGTTAAGGATACAACAGGCGTGTGGAAGGATACTTCATTTGGAAAGGATCCGGCGTATCCATATGTCCGTTTCAATGCAAATATGACAGGTTCGCTCATGGCTGAGTATGTATGTAGAGAAAAACTTGCTATGGGTACTCTTCCGGCAAATGGAGCCATTTGTAACACGATAGTCAGCTCGACTCTTCCTGAAGCTATTGCTGCTGAATATAACTTGAAGTATATAGAGACACTCACTGGCTTTAAGTATATAGGTGAACAGATCAAGCTTTTTGAGGAGAATCATACATATAAGTTTGTATATGGCATGGAGGAGAGCTTTGGCTGTCTGGTAGGGGATTACACAAGAGATAAGGATGCCTGTGGTGCTGTAGTTATCCTCTGTGAGATAGCAGCATTCTACAAGAAACAGAACAAGACTCTCTGTGATGCCATGGAAGAGGTATATAAGAAGTATGGTTATTATTTTGAGGGTGCATATGGCATGACGCTCAAGGGTGTTGACGGTGCCGCTCAGATAAAGGCAATAATGACTCAGTTCAGAACTTCAGATATGAAGGAATTTGCAGGACTTAAGGTTGAGGCGGTTCGTGACTATGAATCAGGAATAAGAACTTCGTTGATCAGTACAGAGCCAGATGCTTCAGCGGATGCCGGCTGTTCAGGCACTGATCAGTCTGGAACACAGGCACAGACTAACATGGGACTTCCAAAGTCTAATGTCATGTATTATGAGCTTGAAAATCATGCATGGTTCGCTGCCCGTCCATCTGGTAATGAACCAAAGATCAAGTTCTACTTTGGAGTTAATGAGGATTCTCTTCATGCTGCACAGGATAGGATTGCTGAGATGCAGGATACAGTAAAAGATATGCTTGCGTAGTTTTGTTGCTATGGGAATATAATGAAAGGTGAGGGATCATATAATTGAAAAAAGAGATTATTTTCTTGAATCCGGTATTTACTCATAATATCTGGGGAGGAACGAAACTTAGAGATGAATACGGATACGACATTGAAGGTGATGATATAGGTGAGTGCTGGGGAATAGCGGCTCATGAGAATGGTAACTGTACCGTAAAAGAAGGTATGTACAAAGGAGAGACGTTGGCGGGACTCTGGTCTGAACATAAAGAGTTATTTGGCAATATTGATGGAGACAGATTCCCTCTGCTTGTAAAAATCATTGATGCTAAGGCAGATCTTAGTATTCAGGTTCACCCTGATGATACATATGCGGCATCGCATGAGAACGGCTCTCTGGGCAAGATGGAGTGCTGGTATATTCTTGACTGTAAGGAAGATGCATCACTTGTTGTAGGCCATAATGCCAGAACTCATGAGGAACTTGTAGATATGATACAAGGAAAGCGCTGGAGTGATTTTATCAGAGAAATTCCTGTCAAGAAGGGGGATTTCATTCAGATTGACCCTGGCACAGTTCACGCTATAAAGGGCGGCATAACGCTTCTTGAGACACAGCAGAATAGCGATATTACATACAGAGTATACGATTATGACAGACTTTCTGGTGGTAAGCCAAGAGAATTGCAGGTAAAACAGAGCATAGATGTCATAACGGTTCCTGCAAAGCCGGTTTCAGATAGTGTCGTCAATGTTAGTGCAGGAAAGGCTAATGAACTCTCAAAGCTGATCAGTTGTAAGTATTATGATGTGTACAAATTGGATGTTGAAGGTAAGGCAACTATAGACATATCGGATAACCCATTTACAATCATGTCGGTGGTTTCAGGTGAGGGAAGCATTGATGGACACGTTCTTACTAAGGGCGATCATTTTATTTTACCTTGTGGATATGATACTGCTGAATTTGAAGGATGTATGGAGATTATTGCTTCGACGGTGCCAGTTGCCTGATGGTGTAGTGGTGAAGTGATAAAGGTGCTTTGCGTATAGGGTGTGTCCTCAGTTGTGGTTAGCTAGTATCCACAGTGGAATTGTTACAACGGATGGCATCCACATCCGCACAGTTGAAGGTCTAAGCCCTTGACAATTTTAGTAGATTGTCATTTGGAGGGATAGTAGGTGCCTGACCCCATGAACAAAGTGTTAACAAAATGATATTTGCTTGACGCGTGTGAACCCGAGGTGGCAGGTGCACATGATTAAGATATGAACACAGAACAGTAGACGCTAGTTATGTAGTTGGGAGATACGATGGATCAAAAATATTTGATGGAAACATGCAAGTATTGCGGAAATAAAGGAATGTTGAAAATAATTGGAAAACATGAACAGCATGTCAAGGATTATGATGGTGATGTTCCTATATTTAGCATGGATACCTTGTGGAGATTATTGGAGTGCCCGGTATGTAAAGGTATATTGCTTCATAAGTCATATTCAGATGATTCCATGTTTGATCCATACAACAATGAGTATTTTTCAGATGAGAGCATAGTATATCCAAGCAGTAAATATACATTTATACATGTGCCTGAAAATATATACAAGTCTTATGAGGCTGCGGTAAAGACATCAAAAGTAGATTTGTCAATTTGCCTGATAGCCATACGTGCATTGCTTGAGAAGATTTGCAGGGAGCGAGGTAGCAAGAAAAAGAATCTGGAATCAATGCTGAAGGAAATGGTCAGTAAAAATATATTGCCTGAAACGCTAGATCAATGTGGATTCTTGATTAGAAAGCTAGGAAATTCCGGTGCTCATGGTGACGATGACATTGATTTGTCACAGAGTGATGTGGCGGAGCTTCTGGATTTTATAGAGACTATTTTGTATTACATATATGAATTGCCGGTGAAGATAGCACGTATAAATTCAAAGTATAATTTGAAGTTGGATAATAGATCTGCGTCACAGGAGAGTGGCGAGGATATTACATAAAAGAGGTTTTGCTGGAATTTATCTGATACGAATGAATATGAGGTGTGATATACTTTAAGTGTTAGCTTTGGTTGGAAATAACAGGAAGGATGTAGACATGGAGAGATCTCTGTTAGATATTTACAATAAGATTAGTATTCAGCAGTATAAGACAGATATGGGATTTAAGGCGTTGGTAGAGGGTGTGCATGACAATTTGTTTGTGATACCTGAGTATCAGCGTAAATACAGATGGTCAAAGGAACAGGTTGAGGAGCTTGCTGCGTCATTGATTCGTGATTTGCCAATACCCCCTATATATACTTATAGGAATAAGGACGGACAGCTTGAGATATTGGATGGACAGCAGAGGGTGATGAGCCTGTATTTTTATTATAAGGGAATGTTCTTTAAAAATGCTAAGAATTCTGTATTTGATTACAGTGACCTGGAAGTAGATAGATCTACGAACTTTGAAGAGGCATTGAAGAGTAAGTATCGCAACATTGTTACTACGAAGTTCTATATGACACTTGATGGGGAGAAATACGATATCAGTTACGATGAACTGCCTATAGCACTTAAAAGAAAGATTGACTATAGAGCGATATCGGTAATTGAGATAAAGATTGAATCTGAAGTGGATAAAAGTGCTACGCTTCACAAGATATTTACAAATCTCAACAATGGTGGCAGTGAGCTATCAAATCAGGAATTAAGGAATGGTGTATATCCGTGTGATTTTAGCCGGATGATTAATAATCTGAATAAAAAGAACGAGAAGTGGAGAGCATTATACGGAAGAATAGATAGTGTATGCCAGGATATGGAACTCTTATATAGATTTTGCGCATTAAAGACAGCTGTTAACTATGATGGAAGTGATTTTCAGATAACAGGTTTTAAGACAATGGACAAATTGATAGATGAGTTCTCAAAGAAAGCATTTTCATTCAGTCAAGATGTTATAGAAGAGTATCGGGTAACTCTTGAGCAATTTATTGATGTATTGAACATTTCAAAAGTATTTTTTAAAAAGAAATTGTTGTTGGAAGGTTTGTTTATTGTCTGGGTGAAAGGATTGATACATGGAGACCAGCTAACTGATGATATATGTAGCCGCCTTCTTGCGGATCAGACAATAAATCAGACTTGTGTAGGGCGCACGAACTCGGTTTCCAATATGAATAAGAGGTGGAAGAGAATTTATGAGCTTATATCAGAATATGATAAGTAATGTGTGTCAGGCTTTGATAGATAATAAATTGGAGTATGCGGATACCATTATTGTGGGTGACAATTCCAGTGGCAAGTCAGAGGTGCTGAAGCAGCTGGTAAGAATGGGGAATGCAGGAGATTATTATTATATTGATGCGGTGAACAGATACTTTAACATACAACAGGTGACGGATAGATGGATATATGCGGATATTCATTATTCACCTGGAATAGTTGATCAAAGAATGGATGATGAAACGTTCAATCATATTGATACGTTCTATTATGATAAGATTCCTATGTCTATTGAAACATTATATAGTGTGTATTCTGAGAGGATACAATCTCTAATGAAGGATTTTCTTGACGTAGAATTCGACATACGGCTGGGACAGACAGGACGTGAAGCGTATGTGGATGATAAGAATGTAGATTTATCCAGTGGTTATCAGGCGATTTTAAGATTGTTTATTGAGATTTTGTACGTTTCAGCTACAAAGGGCTCTGGCACAATCATAATAGATGAGGCGGACGAGTTCCTTTCTGCAAAGAATAGTGGGCGTATATTTGATTTCTTAAGAAAAAGGTTTGCAAAATTCAATTTTATAATAACTACTCATTCTGCTGATTTGATAGCCAACGCAGAGCAATGTAATCTGGTATTGCTTGAGGGTGATGGTTTTGAAGTACTGGATGCAGGGGATTTTGCCAGTGTATCGCAAGTATACAATATATTTAATTCATTATTTGATGTTTCTGAAAAAGACACAAAGACCAAGATAGATGATGCATTAAGGCGGTTTTTGAATAATAAGATGTCAGGTATCTGGACAGATGAGGATGATGTCCAGTTAAAGGCACTAAAGGAAAAAACGCTGACGAAGGCGCAGCGGTTAGTTGTTAGGCAGATAGAGGAGTGGGAGGCTTGACAGAGGATAAGTGGATATTGGATATACCGGATTTTACCCCGGTATATGATAGTGACAAGCAATATGGATACACAGGAAGAGCAGGAGCCAATCTGGAAAAGCTTCTGAGAGATACCAGTAAGAATCATTGTATGTATTGCTATGCCTTGTTAAGAAATGACAGAGTGGATATTGGACATTTGGAACACAGTATAGAAAAGAGCCTGGATGAGAAACACCTGACGAACTGTGTGCCGAATATATCGATTGCTTGTCCAAGCTGTAACCAGTCACTCAAAAGAAAAGGCGAGAAGAAAAGACTTGAGGCTTTGGAAGACGCGAAAGAGAGGTTTGCAGGCAAGGCTGAGTGCAGCGATGGTAGCTGCGACCATGAGTGTGAAGCATATTCAGAGTTGAAAAGTTCGTATTGTGAAGAAGCACAGATTATCTTACAGCCTTTTAGCGTGACTGGCGAGGAATCAGAGCAGGAATACCGACTGCAGTATGATATATATGATGCAGAGTTTAAGCCAAGCAATAAATACAACTATACGTCATACGACAGGCGGTACATAGAAAATCATATTCGTAGGTTTAAGTTGAATGATGCTGGTTTTAGAACGAAGGCATTGGCGAATTTTGTGGAAGATGTTATTAATGCTGATGGAAAATACAGAGCTGACAGTGAATATCCTAACTATATCGTGGATTTATTTAAGGACAAAATAGTGGGAATGAACAAAGATGAGCTTGTGTCACTGTGTGAACAGATACATATCCGCAATTTGATTTTGTTCAGGAATTGATATAGTATGGTGAAAAGATTTATACATATATTTATTATAGCAGTATATAGCATATTATAAGTTTTACAGAGGAGAGAAAATAGGATTCGTAGGAAATGAGCAGGCAGCACCGATACTTCTGGATGGACTTTCGAAACTGGAATACAGAGGTTATGATTCGGCGGGAATTGCTGTCAGGGACAATGATTCGAATATCAAGATTGTCAAGGCAAAGGGGCGTCTGAAGGGCTTGATCGAGAAGACCGACGCTGGACATGCTGTATTTGGCACCTGTGGAATTGGTCATACGAGATGGGCTACTCATGGTGAGCCATCAGAGATCAATGCGCATCCACATACAAGTGATGATGGAAATGTGGTTGGAGTACATAATGGTATCATAGAGAATTACCAGGAGCTGAAGGCGAAGCTTATCAAGAATGGCTATTCTTTCTATTCATCTACTGATACTGAGGTTGCCGTGAAGCTGGTTGATTACTATTATAAGAAGTATGAGCACACCCCGGTGGATGCAATCAATCATGCTATGGTTCGTATACGTGGTTCGTATGCTCTTGCCATGATGTTTGAGGAATATCCAAATGAGATTTATGTTGCCAGAAAGGACAGTCCTATGATATATTGCGTCTGATGTGCCGGCGATACTTAAGTACACAAGAAATGTGTATTATATTGGCAATATGGAGTTGGGGCGTTTGGCTGACGGCAAGGCGACATTTTACAATCTGGACGGTGATGAGATTCAGAAGGAGCTTGTGGAGATTAAATGGGATGCTGAGGCTGCGGAGAAGGGCGGCTATGAGCATTTCATGATGAAGGAGATTCATGAGCAGCCAAAGGCGATTCTGGACACCATGAATTCCAAGATGAAGGATGGAAGAATTGATCTGTCGGATGTGGGACTCAGCGAGGATGACATAAGGAACATCTCACAGGTTATCATTGTTGCCTGTGGTTCGGCTTATCATACAGGGGGTGTTACACGGTATGTGATGGAGGATCTTGCAAGAATCCCTGTACGTGTGGAGCTTGCTTCTGAGTTCAGATACAGACGACCGATACTTAATAAGAATGATCTGGTGATCGTGGTCAGCCAGTCGGGTGAGACGGCAGATACTCTTGCTGGTCTTAGACTTGCGAAGGAGCAGGGCGTGAAGACTCTCGGTATTGTAAATGTGGTTGGTTCTTCTATTGCCCGTGAGGCGGACAATGTATTTTATACGATGGCAGGTCCGGAGATCGCCGTGGCAACTACCAAGGCATATAGCGCACAGCTTATTGCGGGATATATGCTGTCTATTGAATTTGCAAGGGTTCGTGGACAGATTACGGAGGAGCAGTATACAGGATACATTTCCGAGCTGCAGACTATTCCGAGCAAGATCAACAAGATCCTTGAGGACAAGGAGAGAATTCAGTGGTTTGCAGTCAAGCAGGCCAATGCACAGGATATTTTCTTTGTAGGACGTGGAATTGACTATGCAATCTGCCTTGAAGGCAGCCTGAAGCTGAAGGAGATAAGCTATATTCATTCTGAGGCATATGCTGCCGGTGAGTTGAAACACGGAACCATCAGTCTGATAGAGGATGGAATACTTGTAATTGGTTCCCTGACACAGCCGGAGCTTTACGAGAAGACCATCAGCAACATGGTTGAGTGTAAGAGCCGTGGTGCTTCACTTATGGCGCTCACCACTGTTGGCAATTATTCTATCGAGGATACGACAGAATTTACAGTGTATGTTCCAAAGACTGATGCGCATTTCGCTGCCAGCCTTGCGGTTGTTCCGCTGTAGCTTCTTGGATATTATGTGTCAGTTGCCAGGGGGCTTGATGTGGATAAGCCAAGAAATCTGGCGAAGAGTGTTACGGTGGAGTAGAGATTAATATATGAGCTTTGTGGATTGCCAGCTCGGTGGGCTGGCAATTGGTGGATACGAGGGTGGATATTATGGAAAACAATCAGACATTTGCGGAAAAACATCCAAAATTGAATACACTTATAGGACTAATCCTTTTGTCTATATTATGTATAGGTGCTGTATTCTTGGTTAAATGGATAGTGTTTTTTATCGGAGATGGCTTAGTTGCTATCAAGACTTTCTTAAAAGAGTTTGTGAATTCGACAGACAAGGTAATTGTTGTTGCGATGATAACCGGTTCGGTTTCTATAGTAGGTGTGGTGATTAGTTCTATTGTTGCTAAAGTGGTAGAATACAGATTTAATGTAAAAAAATACTTGTATGATAAAAGAGAAGAACCATATAAGCAGTTTGTTGAGATGATATATGCAATTATGGAGGATTCAAAGAAACCTGAGAATGAGAGAATGTCTGAAAAGGATATGGTGAAAATGGTATCAGAATTTTCGAAGGGGTTGACTCTATGGGGATCTAATAGAGTTGTGAAGAAATGGCTGAAATATAGAAAATCATCGTTGCAAGGCAATAATAAAGACGTGCTTATTCAGATGGAAGATATTATTTATGAAATTAGAAGAGATGTCGGACTTGGTAGAAAGCTAAAAAGAGGTGATATGCTGTCATTCTTTATTAATGATATAGAAAACTTGCGGAAGTAAGGCCGAATATTCAGTTATTAAAAGGGCTTTGAAGAATGTTATATTTAGATAGATTTACAGAAGCGATGACCAATGTATTATTATTGGGATATAAGGAATCGCCAATTAGTTTGTATTACGATGATTTAGAAAATATTTAGGTGAAATTTTTAAGGATAGTTCAGAGTTGTAAATGCTATTATAAAAGTTGACCACTTTAGTCCATTTTGCTAACAAATAAGTTTACCACCTTGAATATATCCTTTAAGATCTTTATGTTCAAAATCTTACAAAGGAGACGAAAGGTGTGTACCATTGGTGCTTGACCCCATGAACAAAGGGTTAACAAAATGATATTCGTTGCATATGAGTAATAAGTATTTTTTTGTAGATCGGATATTCCATATTTGATGGAAATAATTATCAGTGTATTGCAGGCAGAAACTCATATATAATTATCCTATAATGCGTATGCGTAAAAGTAATTGTAATTTTGTAAATTTAGCAGAGAGGGATGATAATATATGAATTGTTTAGATGAACTGGAAAATTATTGTGGTGAGAAGAACCCCGCCGGAGCTATGCTATTAACTGGAGAGTGGGGATGCGGAAAGACGTATTTTGTCGAGCACGAGTTGAAGACGGCATTACAGCACAGCTACATTCTTGTGCGAATTAGTTTATTTGGAATGACTTCTGCTGATGAACTCCATGCAACCGTTAAAAGGAAATGGATAGAGGCGGTTATTCAGGAAAAAGGTTTTTCTGCACAATCTATAGAGGTCGGTGAAAAGGCTGCAAAAGTTGTAACTGAAGTTAGTACAAATCTTAGTAGTATTATGCCAGAATCAATAAAGAATCTGGGAAGTTTGTTGTCTGTGAATATTATGGACTGCATTTCAGTAAAAAATGAAATTGGGGATAAAACGGTTGTTTTGATATTTGACGACCTTGAACGTTCTAAGTTGTCGGAAATAGAGTGCTTTGGTTGCATAAATGAATATTGTGAGAATCAGAATTTCAATACAATTATTATTGCAAACGAAGATATGATAAAAGAAGAGGCAGGAGTAAAACACACATATAAGGAAATAAAAGAAAAACTTATACAGCGGACAGTAAAATTTGAAGTGGATTACAAACGTGTTATTGCAGGTGTTTTGGCAGAGAATAACTGGAGTAATACGCGTTATGCCCAGTTTTTAGGTGAAAACGTAAAGATGATTACTTCGATTTTTTCTGGTATAGGAACGGATGGCAGATCATTAAACGAAAAAGCAAATAATTCATGTAAGAAAAATAATTATAGTAAAGAACATCGGGAGGAAGAAAGGCGCATAATAACATTACAGAAAAAGCGTCCACATAATATTCGTAGTCTGAAGTGTGTATTGCAGGATTTTGAGCGTGTATATATTTTGTTGGAAGAAAAACAGATTAAAAATAAAGACCGCTGGCTTGCTTCATATATAGCATATGTATTTGCCTATCGGGCTGGACTGATATCAGAGGAGACTGAATATGGTAATTTGTTTTCACAAGATAATTTAGCCATATTATACCCTGGATATTATAATTCCAAGTATATGATAAGCGGAATTATTGATTGGATTAAATCAGGCAGGTGGAATCAGAAAAGATTGAATATGGAGCTGGATGATGTAATTGAGCGAGATAAGGCGAAAAAACCGGAAGATATTGTGAGAACGAATTCAATTGTTGATTTGGAAGATGATATCATAATAAATGGATTCACAGAGGTGAGATCATTGGCATACGAAGGTCACATGTCGTTTAGTGAGTATGTTTTATTGATTGAAAATGCATGTTGGGCAAGAAAGTATAACATTAGTATTCCTGAAGTAGATTGGAATAAGATCCAGACAACAATAAAACAAAAAATATCAAAAGCCCAGGAAAATGACAATATTCAAGGAAAATTACGAAGAAGAATTAGTATTGACCAGCGAAGCAACTTTACGGATAAGGAGTGGGAAACATATAAAATTATAGAATCGGCATTTGAGGAAGAGCAGTTTGTTTATGCAAGAAATCAGAATCAGTACATCAAGTTGATGAAAGAAAGTTCGGGTGCAGCATTTGAGTATGCCAAAAGGCATAGATTTGATGTATTTAATCTTTCTATGTCGGAGGTCACAGCAACTGCATTTGAGCGGGAATCAAATGCAGATAAACACTATTTTCCTATGTATTTTGAGGGGGTATGGAAAGAATATAAGAGTATGCAGGGCATAAAACTGGAAGAAACGGAAGATGGTTTTAATAATTTGCAAGACCGGCTGAAAACTCTTCTAAATAAATATAAAAATGGCGGCAAGCAAATTGCAGCAGTTCATACGGAGAAATTTATTGGAATTGTTCAGAAGATGTTAGATACAAGCATACAGAGTCAAGATTATTGATCACAAATGTCAGGTGTACATGAGGTAGTATGAATAGTAGGCAATGCCATTAAGCTAACTGTTCGCTATGAACCCAAGGTGTCAGGTGCACATGAACGAGATATGAACAGGAAAGTATATGGCCGTTCATACCTCGTTCATGGACATTTGAACATGGAAAATATACTCTTCGTAAAAGCTTGGTTTGCTGTATAGAAACGGATATAAAATGAACATATGATCATAGATGGTGATATGGCGATATCGCTGATTGAAGTTCCAGAAGATTTGCAATTTTGATGTCTTTGATGAATAATAACAATAAAGAAAACATAGACTTCTAAAAAGTATCAAAGGAGGCAGAGAGAATGGCACTGATGAATGATGTGTATAGCTATATAGAAAATAACTACAAGCCAAATGAACCAATCTTTTTGTCAGAATTGAATATTCCCGGCATGAAAGCCGTGTCTGTCCGGCAGCAGATGAAGAAGCTGACGGAATCCGGGCGGTTGAAGCGATTTGATACTGGAATATACTATATTCCTAAGAAGTCAATGTTTCGTTCTGGTTCAAGCCTGTCAGTGGATGAAGTTATTAGAAGAAAGTATCTGGTAGACGGGGTAAACTGCTGTGGTTATGTTGGAGGAATTCTTTTTGCAAACCAACTCGGTCTGACCACTCAGGTTCCCGGAGTATATGAGATTTACACGAATAAGGCCACAACGGAATACAGAGAAACAAAGTTAGCAAATCTGCGGGTGATTTTGCGGAAGCCATACTGTGCGATAGATGAGAAAAATGCGGCAACACTTCAGTTTCTGGACTTGTTAAAGGAAATTGTGGATATCTCAGAAGTAGAAGGAGAAGAACTGACAAACCGTTTGATTGGCTATATGAAAAAGAAAAGCATCGGATTTGAAAGTATGAGACCGTATTTGCCGTACTATCCGGAACGGATTTATAAAAATATGTATGAGGTGGGGTTATTAAATGGCGTATCTGCATGAGAATCGAGAAGAATTTACAAACGCAGTCAATCTGGCAAGTGAATATTTTCACATCCTGCCGATTATTGTAGAGAAAGATTATTATGTGACGATGATTCTACGGGAACTGTCGGAGCGTTAGTACTTTATTGTGTTCAAAGGCGGCACGTCACTTTACAAATGTCATACGGCAATCAAGCGTTTTTCTGAGGACATCGACATTACGATAGACTCCAAGCTGACACAGGGGCAGATGAAAAAGCTGAAGGAATCCATTAAAGCGATTGCAGAGCAGTTAGGACTGTCCATCCCGAATATTGATGACACACGCAGCAGGAGAAGCTACAACCGTTATATTCTGGAGTATCAATCTGTACTTTCAGAGCCGGATGATGCTGTCCAGACTGCTGTGCTGATGGAAACTTCATTTGCAGAAGTGTCTTTTCCGACTGTTGTTCTGCCAGTCCATAGCTATATTGGAGACATGATGGCAGAAGAAGCTCCAGAAGAACTTGAAAATTTTTGTCTGGAACCTTTTGAAATGAAGGTGCAGGGGCTTGACCGCACTTTAGCAGATAAGGTTTTTGCCATTTGTGATTACTATATGCAGAACCGGGTGAAAAAGCATTCTCGTCATATTTATGATATTTACAAGTTGCTTCAGATTGTTCCACAGACGAAAGAGTTTAAGGTCCTTGTAGAAGAAGTACGGGGCGTGAGAGCGATGATAAATATCTGTCCGTCTGCGCAGCCGGATGTGAACGTTCCGGAGATGTTGAATTTTCTGATAGAGAACGAAGTTTATAAAGAGGATTACGAAAATATCACGGTCCGTATTCTGGAAGAAGATGTAACTTATGATGTAGCAATCGAGGCCGTCAAAAAGATTGCAGCATCGGGAATGTTTGAGTAGCATGATTGTATGAAAGAGTAGGGATAAGAGGCAATTGGTGGTTATGGGGTATAACACCAATGTGGTCAACTTAAGACAAGCGCATGCTCAAGTTAATGACCAATGGTAGAAAAGAGGAAGGTAGATTCACATTGGTGCCTGGCCCCCAATGGTAGGTAGTTTCTATTAAGTTAAGGGACTACCTATTTTTGTATTTATTTCAAAATATACTTGACAAAACCTCAAAAAAATCCGGCCCTGCTGGAAAATTAAATTAATCGGAGGCATGTTATGAATCTTTCACCAGAATCAGTAAAGGAAACATTACTAAACAAAGTAAAAGAAATGTCTGCTTCTTCCTGGCAGTACACAAAAAAAGCTACTGATTTTACAAGAAATCGTAAGATTTCATTCAGCGATGTCTTGCTATCTACAATCTCCATGCAAAAATCTGCATCTAAAACAGAATTGTTAAAGTATTTCGATTTTAAAGTTTCTGCACCAACAGCGTCTGCTTTGATCCAACAGCGAAAAAAAATATATCCAGAGGCCTTTGCATCTCTTTTTTACTCATTTTCCAATGCATTTTCCCTTGATAAGACTTTAAAAGGCTATGATCCAATTGCTGTTGATGGTTCGGATATTTATATCCCTAGAAATCCCAATGACCCAGATACCTACCGGATCTCCGATCAGTACAATAAAGGCTTTCTTCGCCTTTATTTATATGATGGACATTTGTCAGCGCGTATATACACATTTGTATAATATGGATTTGTAAATGCAAAAATGATATAATGTTATCAATATTTCACTTTGAGGATGCGGTTATAAGGAGGTTTAGTATATGCTTTTATATTCAACATTATTAAACATTAAGGATACAATGACAAAAGAGGCTTTTATAGAGCTTGTAATCGAGTGGAATCAGGGGAGCCCCCACAAAGAGAACATAATTTCAGATATGCAGTGGAATGGGGAAAAGAATATTCGATTTGGCAGTGAAAAGCTTTGGTTAGAGATAATTGAGTATAGGAATGAGAATATTATAGCCACTCGTTATGAAAAAATCACCGACGATGGCGTTATATGGGATACGGATTACATAATGAACTTCAATGAAATGCGTATGTCAATCAGGCTGGACAGAAGTTATCATGAGCAGGCAATTGTGACTAACGCAGAGTTTTCTGCGCCTCATTTTATTTCACTTCTTATGAAGAGAGGCTATCTGGAATCAGATGGAAGATTGGAGTTTAGCAGAGATGCACTGGACATAACCCAAGATAATGTAGCTATTTTGGCAGATATTGTTGCGGGAAGAGAGAGGTATCAGTTGCCTGTTGTATACGTTTCAAAGAATGTTCAGAACAAGAATCCGTTATCTATTGACAAGCTGTGTAGCAGATTAAAGGGTGTGGCACATGTATTGGTGCAGTCAGACCGCCAGATGAATGGCATTATCAGGGCGGCATGTGGTAGTAAGAACGAGTATAATGGAGCGGTTGGAATATATTATCCCAATTCGGCATTGGGACACAAGCGCTGCATAGCAAAGAATGACAATGGCAAGGATCTGCTTAATCGTGTGGTAGCATTTGTTCTGGAATTTAGTATTTTGCAGAAGTTAGACAAGTTGTATACATGGCAGGGCGTGAGTAACTCATTGCTCAGAGACAGACTACAGGCTCAGAGAACCGAGAGGTTGAATGCTGAAATGGAATGTGTTAAGGCAAGAAATGAGGTAAATGATGTCTATGAATCGGTGGATGAAGAACTGAAAATGTTACAGCAGCAGGTTGAAGAGTTGACACGTACCAATGAGATTCAGTCGTATGAAATACAGGGGTTCAGGGAGAAATTATCGCAAATGGATGTCGTCCCGCTCATTGTTCAGGGGGATGAAGAGGATATGTATCCAGGCGAGATAAAGGATATTATTTTATCGGCGGTGGAGGCTTATTTGCTCCAGGCGGTTGATGGCTCGCGTAGACAAGATGTTCTCAGTGATGTATTGGAAGCAAATAATTATGAGCATTTGGCAAATGATAGAAAAAACGCGATAAAGAGGCTTTTTAAAGGATATAACAGTATGTCTACGACCATAAGACAGGAACTGATGGATATGGGCTTTACTATTTCCGATGATGGAAAGCACTATAAGATAAGGATGAATGATGACTCAAGATATTTGGTTACGATATCAAAAACCGCAAGTGATCATAAAACGGGAGAGAACACAGCGGCAACCATAATCAGGCAGATGTTTTAGCAGATAGTAAGCATGATGCTAAAAAATAGTAGGTGCCAAATAGTAGGCAATGGTCTATTGATATTACATATATTCCGATCAAGCGTGGCTTTTTATATCTGACAGCTGTTATCGACTGGCGCAGCCGCTGTATTGTCGGCTGGGAAGTTGATGATACGCTTGATACCAGAATGGTCATAAATGCTTTGAAAAAAGCATTTAAGGTGGCAAAACCACAGATACTGAATTCTGACCAAGGATGTCAGTTTACAAGTCAGCAATACATTGATTTCGTAAAAGAAAACGGCATCCGACAAGAGAGAATGAATTCACGGGTCTCGTCGGTGATGATTGTTGAATCCCTGTGGTACTCTTTACGATTACCCGGGATGGTAGTTCCATCACAATACTTCTTGACTGTCTGCCTGGATATGCCTAGTGTTTTGACTATGGTTCGGATCGACATTCCGTCATTGTGATAGGAACGGATAAGGTAATACATGTCCATTTCTACTTTCACACCTTTCTTCTCATTCGTAAGATTTTGAACATAAAAATCTTACAGGATGTATTCCAGGTGGTAAACTTATTCAGTAGCGAAATGGACTAAAGTGGTCAACTATTATAATAGCGTTTACAAACTAGGTCGCTAGCGAAAAAGTTTACCACTTCGATAAAGAAGCGTGATTAATATGCATCACAAATTAGATATCCGCCCAATACCGGAAGAAATGCTCTATGTCAATGCCCCTTCATTGCTGAATATTCTTGTGTGGTGTAACACCGTCAATCCGGCAGACGGGAAACCGTCTGTCCGGACGAGCGGAAACCGCTTAATGTATGAGTTTAATCATACAATGATTTATCCAGGCCATACACCTCTCGCATGGATCTGTCATGTTCAGCATCAATGAAAGACAGAAATCATGGTTCTTATCATCCATGTGTTCCGGGATTTCTGTAAGAAGATAATTAAAGTATTCATATAGTCTGAGCTTGTTTGCTTTTGATGGAGAATAATATATATCCCCCACAACCACATAAGAGGTAGATTATAGAATTAATCCCGCTTAAAAATATCTCTTGTATAAACTTTATCATTTACATCATCGAGACATGAATCATATCTATTGGCAAGGATAGCATGACTTTTTTCCTTGAATTTCTTAAGGTCATTTACAACCTCTGAACCGAAGAATGTCTCTCCATTTTTTAGTGTTGGCTCATAGATTATGACCTTTGCACCCTTTGCTTTGATTCTTTTTATGACGCCTTGGACGGATGACTGGCGGAAGTTATCTGAGTTGCTCTTCATTGTAAGACGATATACACCTATGACACATTCTTTTTCCTGTTCAGGGGAAAAATCACCGCGATCATAGTAACCGGCCATGTTAAGAACCCGGTCTGCGATAAAGTCTTTTCTAGTTCTGTTGCATTCTACTATTGCAGATATTATATTCTGAGGAACGTCGTTGAAGTTTGCCAGGAGCTGCTTGGTGTCTTTGGGCAGGCAGTATCCGCCATAACCGAAGCTTGGATTGTTGTAGTGGCTGCCGATACGAGGATCGAGACATACTCCATCGATGATCTCCTTGGTATTAAGTCCTTTTGTTTCTGCATATGTATCAAGCTCGTTGAAATATGACACACGGAGAGCAAGATAGGTATTTGCGAAGAGCTTTACTGCTTCGGCCTCTGTGAATCCCATGAACAGAGTATCTATATTTTCTTTTATGGCACCCTGTTGAAGTAATGCAGCGAATGTATGCGCCTTGTCAGTAGATTCTTCATCGCATGACACGATAATTCGTGATGGATAGAGATTGTCATACAAGGCCTTTGACTCACGGAGAAATTCCGGACTGAATATTATGTTATGTGTATTGTATTTTTCCCTGACGGATGCAGTGTAGCCGACAGGAATAGTTGATTTGATAACCATAGCAGCATCTGGATTGACCTTAAGCACAAGCTCAATTACGGCCTCTACTGCTGAGCAATCGAAGAAGTTTTTCTTACTGTCATAATTGGTAGGTGCAGCGATTACTACGAAATCAGCATTCTTGTATGCTTTTTCACCATCTAACGTAGCGGTGAGGTCAAGATCCTTCTTCGCAAGATACATTTCGATGTAGTCATCCTGAATAGGAGATTTCTTATTATTTATGAGTTCAACTTTTTCTGGAATGATGTCAACTGCAGTCACGTGATTGTGCTGTGCAAGAAGGATTGCTATTGACAGTCCTACATATCCGGTTCCTGCTACTGCTATATTATATTTTTTGTTGAGTACAGCTGCATTTGCTGTCTTTTTCTCTTCTTCGAATAGGTCAACGACTTCGAAGTCTATGGCTTCAGCAAGTGCTTGTGAGAGATTCTTGTCTTTTTTCTTTGTTGTAATGGTATCGACCATCTTTGTTGTGGATAGTTTCTTCATACGTAGAATCCTCTCTTTTAGCTGGTGGGTGTTAGGCCACGGTTGATATATTACTAGTCTGCAATTCTGAATGACGATTGCTGCGTTAATAACCTGATGCCATCCAGAATACTGATGTTTATGGCGACAAGATAGCACTTGGGGGGAGGGATTGTCAATGGGGAGGAAGATAGAGATTTTCGTTTGTAGTGGTTTCAAAGTATGCTATCATTGAGATAGTATATTTTGAAACCTTTTTTAATTTTATAGGAAACTTTGTTTGTTCTATAAAGAGGAGAAGACATGTTAGATATTATTGTGGTAGAAGATAATAAAGAGATTGGCAAGCTGCTTTTTGATTTCTTACAGAAAGAACACTATACAGTCAGTGTTGTCGATACGGGAGAAAAGGCGATTGCGGTATTTGAACGATATGGAGCCAAATTAGTGATTCTTGACCTGATGCTTCCAGGCATAGATGGATTTGCTGTATGTTCCAGAATCCGTGAGAGCTCCAATGCGCATATTCTGATTGCAAGTGCCAGAACACAGAAAGAGGATAAGTTAAAGGGACTGAATCTTGGAGCGGATGATTATATAGATAAGCCATATGATGTAGATATTTTATTGGCGAAGATCAATGGTATATTCAAACGAAAGTATGCACAGGAAGAGATGATTCGTGGTGATATTAAGTTAAATACTGTTATGCAGACGGTTTATCTTGCGATCGGGACAGAACCGGAGCGGAGCTGGCAGCCGATCGAGACGACAGCAAAGGAATTTGAACTGCTGAAATTATTGATGGAGAATACGGGAGTGACGTTGAAGAAAGAGTATCTGTTTCATACCATATGGGGAAGTGACAGTGAATCGGAAATGCAGACATTGACGGTGCATATCAAATGGCTCAGGCACAAGATTGAGAAAGATCCAAAACATCCGGTACATATTATTACGGAATGGGGAACGGGGTATCGTTTTGAGTAGATATAGAAGATTTGCAGCAGGTATTTTGTTATTGGAATTATGCCTGATCGGAATATGTAATTTTGTCATAACCGGGTACGACTCCCACCGGGCACAGAAAGAATATCTCGTGGATGTCTCACGGGCAGCCCAGGACATGAGGGAAGGGACTTTGGCGAAAGATCTGGACATGGGGAAATATAACAGCCTTTTGTCGGTTAAGATATTTGATCCGGATGAAGTGTGTAATGAAGAATACCGGATAGAAGACATTGATGGTACATGGTATCGGTTCTGTTACAGGGAGAATTCAGGCAGCCACACGGTAATGATGATGAATGGAATTTTGATGGTTATGTGGCTGATATCTGCAGTTGTCCTGTATATGATGGAAAAGAAAGTCATTGCTCCATTTAATGCAATGGAATATCTGACCACAGAACTAGCAAGGGGCAATCTGTCGGTCCCGGTAAAAGCAGAAAAAAGCAAGTTTTTTGGACGTTTTCTGTGGGGAATGGATATGTTGCGTGAGAAACTGGAATCAGATAAGCTCCGTGAACTGGAACTAGAAAAGGAGAAAAAAACATTAGTATTATCTCTGTCACATGATATCCGGACACCGTTGTCTGCAATTGATCTGTATACAAAGTCACTTGCCACCAATTTGTATGACAAAGAGGAAGAACGGCAGCAGGCCATTGCAGGAATCCGAAAGAATGCAGACGAGATCAACCATTATGTAGAACAGATTGTACAGGCGGCAAGGGAAGATTTTCTGCAAATGGAAGTACATAATGGAGAAATCTATCTTTCAAAGGTGATACACATGCTTGTCCATTACTATGCAGAGAAGTTGGAACAGCTTCATACAAGTTTTATAGTGGAAGAGGTGCCGGGATGCCTGGTGTATGGGGATGAAGACCGTATGATTGAGGCAGGACAGAATATACTGGAAAATGCGATCAAGTACGGAGATGGGAGAAGCATACGAATATCATTTTCAGAGGAAGAGGATCATGTGCTTGTGTCAATTGCGAATACCGGACACACATTGCCACAGGAAGAGATGACACATATATTTGATTCGTTTTACCGGGGAAGTAACAGTGAACATGTCCGGGGAAGCGGATTAGGATTGTATATCTGTAAGGAGCTTCTTCACAAGATGGATGGCGAGATCTATGCCGGGACAACGAAGGGTAATGAATTTACGGTTACGATGGTTTTGCGAAAGATATAGTGAGATTGTATCATTAGATCGGGTGGGAGTGATCCTGCCCGGTCTACTTGCTTTATAGGCAGTAGATGATTTAAGGATTATTTAATAATTCTTCTGTTATGCTGGATACAAGAAAACATGAAGGGAGTTATGTATATGTATCTCAACATATTGAAAAGAGATCTGAAGAGGAATCGTACCATGAATATAATCCTGCTGCTTTTTGTAATTCTGGCTGCAATGTTTGTGGCAAGTGGATTGAATAATGTAGCAACTATATTAAATGGAACGGATTATTTCTTTGAAAAAGCGGGACTGCTGGATTATATGATATTTACCCAGTCGGGAGATGGAGGTGTCGGGGAACTTCTGGAGCATTCAACATCCGTTTCAAATTTCCGGGAGGAACATTGCATCTGGGGCTCCAATGATGATGTGACAGTAAATGGAAAGAAGCTCAGTACCAAGAATAATACACTGGTGTTGCAGTTGTTAGAAAAAGATCAGCTGCATTTTTTCCTGCCGGATAATGAGCAGCTGACACAGGTAAAGCAGGGAGAAATCTATATCACAAGTGGAATGCTTGCTAAGAATCATGCAAAGTTGGGAGATATGCTCCGTATTCAGATGTGGGATGTGGATATGACGTTCCGGATCGCCGGAGAGATCAAGGACGCTTTGCTTGGATCCGACATGATGGGAAATACCCGGTTGGTCATGAATAGTGAGGATTATCAGGTATTTGCAAGGAGTGAGAAGGTAAAGCCGTATGAAGGACGGATCTTTCATGTTGCAACGGACGATACGAAAGCACTTGCTTCCGAGCTGACCCGGGCATCTAACATTTTGTTTAGTTCAGATCGTTCCACGATCAAAATGGCGTATGTAATGGATATGATTGTGGCAATGGTCGTGTTAGTGCTTAGCATCTGTTTGATTATTGTGTCGTTTGTGATCTTAAGATTTGTGATCGCATTTACCATACAAGGGGAATATCGTGAGATTGGGGTTATGAAGGCGATTGGAATTAAAAATAGCCGGATTCGTAAATTGTATATAGTCAAATATTGTGTAATGGCTTTCGTGGGAGGAGTGACCGGTTTTGCCCTGAGTATTCCGTTTGGTAACATGTTGATTGCGTCGGTATCTGCCAAAATGGTTCTTGGAAATGACAATGGTCATGGAATCAATGCAATCGGTACAGTACTGGTTATGGTGCTCATGGTATGGGTTGCTTATCTGTGTACAGGCAATGTAAAGAAACTAACACCGGTTGATGCAATACGGAGTGGTCAGACCGGAGAGCGATACTGGAAGAAATCCGGGTACCGCCTGGGACGTTCCCATGTGCAGGCATCATTTTATATGGCAGTAAATGATGTGCTGAGTGCGCCGAAACGGTATCTGACCATATGGCTGGCCTTTTTCCTGTGTTCCGTTATCATGTTGGGAATGGTGCTGGTATCCTCCACAATGAAGAGCAAGAATCTGATCACCTGTTTTGGAAAGGAATCAGACATCTATATACCGGATGCCAAACTGATCAAAATGAGTGTTATGAAAGAGGATGGGGAAAAGCAGTTAAAAGGGAATTACCGGTCAATTGAAAAGGATCTGGAAGAGATGGGAATGCCGGGTAAAGTCAGTATGGAAATCTGGTACCAATATTCCTGTGAGGCGGACGGAGAGGCCTATTCGGTTATTTTCCAGCAAAATACGGAGACAAAAGCATCCGAGTATAGCTATACAGATGGAACTGCGCCGCAAAATGCAAATGAGATTGCGATCACGCCTGCCATTGGCGAACAATTAGGAATAGGAATAGGAATTGGTGATACGATTACAATTGATTTTGGGGCAGAAAAAAGAAAGTGTATGGTAACGGCGATGTTTCAGTCGATGAATCAGCTTGGCAAAGTCGCAAGACTGCATGAGGATGCACCTACCTCGATGGTATATGCCAATGCAATGATGGCATATCAGATTGATTTTGCCGACAATCCGGATGACAAGGAGATTACAAAGCGGATACAGAAGATCAAACAGATGTATGATATTGATGGGGTCTATGATGCGGCTGGATACTGCGTGGATTGTATGGGAGTTGCGGATGTTATGGATTCTGTGATCCTGCTGCTTCTGGTCATAACAGGGATTGTAGTGATTCTTGTAACAGTGTTGATGGAACGTTCTTTTCTGTCAACGGAGATTAGTCAGATCGCGCTTTTGAAGGCGATTGGATTTACAAATGGTGCTATATGGAAATGGCAGGTGTGCCGGTTCCTTCTGGTAGCGATAGTGGCGGAGCTGTGTGCTGTGGCGTTTGCGGTACCCGTTACAAAATTGTGGTGTGATCCGATCTGGGCGATGATGGGGGCGACAGAAGTGCGGTACTGTTTTGATCCGATAAAGATGCTGCTGATCTATCCGGGCATTATTCTGGGAGCAACGCTGCTCACGATTGGAATCACTGCATGGAGAGTATACGCGATCCGTGGAACAGACTTGGCAAATGTAGAATAGAACAAGATGATAGCATAGAGAATGCTTGATGGGAAAAGATGGGAAAGGATGGGAAGACAGATGGGAAATATATTAGAAGTAAAGGATCTGTGTAAGACCTATGTGATTGATAAACGACAGAATAATGTATTGCGTAATGTGAGCTTCAATGTAGAAGAGGGGGATATGGTTGCTATTATGGGACCGTCCGGTTCCGGAAAATCCACATTGTTGTATTCTGTGTCAGGTATGGATCTTGCAACAAGTGGATCGGTTTTATTTGATGGTCAGGATATAATGAAACTGGATAAGAACACATTGGCAAAGAAGCGGTTGGATGATATGGGATTTATCTTTCAGCAAATGTATATGATGAAGAACCTGACAATTCTTGATAATATTCTGCTTCCGGCGGTAGAGAGTAAGAAGTCGAGAGATAGTCGGGCGGAGAAGGTATCCCGTGCGGAGGCACTGATGCGTAAATTATCTATTATTGAGGTGGCGGATCATGACATTAATGAAGTGTCCGGAGGACAGCTGCAGCGTGCCTGTATCTGCCGGAGCATGATCAATCATCCGAAGCTGTTGTTTGCAGATGAGCCGACAGGTGCGCTTAATCGGGCATCCTCCACGGAAGTGATGAATGAACTGGTTCGGTTAAATGATGAGGGAACTACAATCATGATGGTGACACATGATGCAAAGGTGGCATCGCGCTGCAAGCGGGTGTTCTATATTTTAGATGGCACGATTAAAGGAGAATATACCGCACCGGCAGATGAGAGTCTTTCAGATATGGATCGGGAGCGGAGACTGAATAACTGGCTGTTAGATTTTGGCTGGTAGACTGGTAGAATGGATGCTTGTTATATACTTTGAGAGGAAAGACTTGCCAGGGGAGATTAACATGAAGCGAAGTGCTGGAATAGTAGGGGTAAGACGTTGTATACAACTGGATAAGCTTAAAGTATCTGAACTGACTGTAAATTTCATAGCAGACAATAAAACTATAGTGAGTGGCATGTCAAAGGAGATTGATTCATACGCTCATACGGCGAGCCTTAACGCTGGAGGATATATTATAGCCATAGTGTATAAGAAAGAAGCACCCCTCTGCATTTTCCATTTTATATATCCCCCATATATGATAAGATACATGTATACGTGCATTACAAAAGCACACGGGAGGTACACATCATGAAGGGAATTATCCTTGCGGGAGGCTCTGGCTCAAGGCTTTACCCACTTACAAAGGTTACAAGTAAACAGCTGCTGCCTATATATGACAAGCCCATGATTTATTATCCGATGTCGGTTCTTATGAATGCGGGCATAAGGGATATTTTGATCATATCGACACCGGCGGATACGCCTAGATTTGAAAGGCTTTTAGGGGACGGACATCAGTTCGGACTCAATCTGACATATAAAGTCCAGCAGTCGCCGGATGGATTGGCTCAGGCATTTATCATTGGCGAGGATTTTATTGGCGATGACACGGTGGCGATGGTTCTTGGGGACAACATTTTCTCTGGACATGGGTTTAATGAAAAATTGAAAGCTGCTGTGGAAAATGCTGAAGGTGGCAAGGGCGCTACTATATTTGGATATTATGTTGATGATCCGGAGCGTTTTGGTATAGTTGAATTTGATAAGGATGGAAGAGTTGTTTCCATAGAGGAAAAACCGGAGAAACCCAAGAGCAACTATTGCGTCACGGGGTTGTATTTTTATGACAACAGGGCTGTTGAATATGCCAAGGCGTTAACGCCTAGTGCGAGAGGTGAGCTAGAGATCACAGATCTGAACAGGCGTTATCTTGATGCCGGTGAGCTGAACGTGGAGCTGCTTGGACAGGGATTTACATGGCTTGATACGGGAACTCATGAGAGCCTGGTTGACGCGACCAATTTTGTCAAGACAGTTGAGCAGCACCAGCACAGAAAGATAGGCTGTCTGGAGGAGATTGCATACCTTAATGGATGGATAAGCCGCGACGAGGTTATGGCAGTTTACGAGACTATGAAACAGAATCAGTATGGACAATACTTAAAGGACGTACTTGATGGCAAATATCAGGAGCATCTTTATTAAAATTGGGGGACGGAGGGGACAGGTACCTCCGTCCCCGGGATCAGGGTGAGAACAGGAGAAGTGGGATATGACGATCATAGTTACCGGCGGTGCCGGTTTTATAGGAAGTAATTTTATTTTTTATATGTTAAAGAAACATCCTGAGTACAGGATCATTTGTCTGGACAAGCTGACATATGCGGGGAATTTGTCGACTTTGCAGCCGGTTATGGACAGAGAGAATTTTAGATTTGCGAAGATGGATATTTGCGACAGGGACGGTGTATATCGGTTATTTGAGGAAGAACATCCGGATATGGTGGTGAATTTTGCCGCCGAGAGCCATGTGGACAGATCCATAGAGAATCCTGAAGTGTTCCTGCAGACCAATATCATAGGAACGGCAACGCTTATGGATGCATGCCGCAAATACGGAATACAGAGGTACCACCAGGTCTCCACGGATGAGGTGTACGGTGATCTGCCGCTTGATAGACCGGATCTGTTCTTTACGGAGGAGACTCCGATTCACACGAGTTCACCGTACAGCAGTTCAAAGGCCGGGGCAGATCTGCTGGTTCTGGCGTATCACAGGACATATGGACTCCCAGTGACTATAAGTAGATGCTCAAATAACTATGGACCGTATCATTTCCCAGAGAAATTGATACCGCTCATGATTGCAAATGCCTTGGCTGACAAGCCTCTGCCTGTGTATGGCGAGGGCCTGAATGTCCGCGATTGGCTGTATGTGGAGGATCATTGCAAGGCTATTGACCTTATTTTGCACAAAGGCCGCGTGGGTGAGGTCTACAATGTGGGCGGACACAATGAGAAGAGGAATATTGACATTGTAAAACTCATTTGCAGGGAGCTCGGCAAGCCAGAGAGCTTGATAACTTATGTGACGGATCGCAAGGGGCATGACATGAGATACGCCATTGATCCAACCAAGATACATAGTGAACTTGGCTGGCTGCCGGAGACTAAGTTTGAGGACGGAATAAAGAAGACGATAAAGTGGTATCTGGAGAACCGTGAGTGGTGGGAGACTATCATCAGCGGTGAGTATCAGAGCTATTACGAGAAGATGTATGGGAATCGCTAGTATGGATAGAGTAAAAAAGGTCTTAGTGACAGGTGTGTGTGGCCAGCTCGGGCATGATGTGGCAAATGAGCTTTTGAGCCGGGGATATGATGTCATAGGGTCTGATATAAAATCAGAAGAAGAGTTTGCAACGACAGATTGCATGACACGGAATAGATGCAAAAGTGAGGTTTGTGGTTCGTTTCGGTATGTGACTTTCGACATATGCAGTTCCGATGATACTAGGAGAGAACTTTTGGCGACCGGACCAGATGCTGTGGTTCACTGTGCTGCATGGACGGCTGTTGATGCTGCGGAGGATGCTTCGGTGCATGACAAAGTGTATTCAATAAATGCATTTGCGACAAAGAATATAGCTGAGATCTGCAAGGAACTGTCGTGTAAGATGGTGTACATAAGCACGGATTATGTGTTTGGTGGACAGGGGAATATTCCATGGGAACCGGACTGTCAGGATTTTAATCCTCTGAATGTGTACGGAAAGTCTAAGCTGGCTGGAGAACAGGCAGTATCAGGACTTCTTGATAAGTTTTTTATAGTGAGAATTGCCTGGGTATTTGGTTTGCATGGTGGGAATTTTGTGAAGACCATGCTCCGTCTCGGAAAGACTCACGATGAGATAAGAGTGGTGAATGATCAGATAGGAACGCCTACTTATACATTTGATCTGGCAAGGCTGCTGGTTGATATGCTTGAAACGGACAAGTATGGATATTATCATGCCACAAACGAGGGCGGTTATATAAGCTGGTATGATTTTGCACGCGAGATATTCAGGCAGGCTGGGTATTCTACTAAGGTTATACCTGTCAGCACGGCTGAATATGGACAGTCCAAGGCAGCCAGACCGTATAACAGCAGGCTGGACAGGAGCAAATTGGCACAAAATGGATTTGTACCTTTGCCGGATTGGCGGGATGCGCTGGCGAGATATTTGGAGGAAGTTGAGAGGATATAAGCAAAATGGGACAGATAGATGTAGAGAAGAATGTTGGAGGAATAGAGGGGCTATGTGTGATAACTCCGACAGTTCACGGAGATAGCAGAGGATATTTTGTCGAGACATATAATGAGCGTGATCTGGCAGAGCAAGGAATAAATGTAAACTTTGTGCAGGACAATCAGTCGATGTCTGTGAAAGGGGTACTTCGGGGGTTGCATTTTCAGATAGATCATCCACAGTGCAAGCTTGTGCGCACCATTCGCGGAGTGGTGTTTGATGTGGTAGTAGATCTGCGCACTGACTCTGCGACATACGGCAAATGGCATGGAGAGATATTGTCAGCCGAGAACAAAAAGCAATTTCTTATACCGGCGGGATTTGCCCATGGATTTCTAGTCCTCTCCGATGAGGCTGAATTCTGTTACAAGGTGAATGACTTCTGGCATCCGAACGATGAGGGAGGTATAGCGTGGAATGACCCGGGAATCGGGATCGTATGGCCGGAGGTATGCGGCGAATATAAAGGAAGTGCTTCGGCTGAGGGATATAAGTTAAGCGATGGAACTCCACTTGTGTTGTCTGAGAAGGATCAGCAGTGGGGAAGGATGGGAGAGAAGATTGGTAAAAGTAGTAAAGATATATTTGATAAGTGAACAAGTAGATGAACAGGGAAAAGATGTTGATTATAATACCATTTGTGGAGTGCTATGGGACTTACAACGGGAAACTAGAGAGATAAAAAATAAAACTGTTCAATTATGCTGGGAATGGAGTGGCTTTTCCAGTGACTACTACAAAAAATATGGTGAGTATCCTAAAGAGAAAAATCTTTTGGATTATACAATGGGGGGATTTGTGTATGATAAATTAAAATCAAAGTATCATTTATATACAGCGAATTTATCGACTACCTCACAGAATACATGCGGTATTTTTAGAACTTATAAAGTGGATTTTGTAAAAGGTAATAGATCAGTTTTGTCATTTAAGGCAGATCAACCGTTGGATGTTCATAAGAAATCTATATCAATAGATAGAATAGACGATAATTATTTTGTGAAATTGAAATTACTAAATAAATCTGGAATACAGAAATATGGAATTCGAGATGATTTTCATTTTAGAATGTTGGTGAAAGATAATTCTACAAAGACAATATTAGAACGGTGTGTTGGTGGAGACTATAAAGCTGCGGCAAGCAAAATAATTTATGACAAAAAGAAAAAAATGTGGTACCTGAATCTGAGTTATGAATTTGATGTAAACACAGCAAAAGATTTAAATAAGAATAGAATATTGGGGATAGACATAGGCATTGTGTATCCTGTTGTTGCATCTGTAAATGGGGAATTGGATAGATTTGTGATACAGGGGGGAGAGATTGAAACATTTCGTAGACGAGTTGAAAATAGAAAAAAATCTCTCCTGAAACAGACGAAATACTGTGGTGATGGAAGGATTGGTCATGGTAGAAATAAACGAACAGAACCAGTTGATATTATCAGTGACCAGATAGCGAGATTCAGGAATACAGCAAATCATAAATATAGTAGGGCGGTTATAGATTATGCTGTTAGAAAACAATGCGGAACCATTCAAATGGAGAATCTAAAAGGGATTACAGACAAATCTGATCGATTCCTGAAAAATTGGTCATACTATGATCTTCAGCAAAAGATAGAATATAAGGCAAAAGAAAAGGGTATAAATGTTGTATTTATAAATCCCAAATATACAAGTCAGAGGTGTAGCAGATGTGGTTATATAGATAGTGCAAATCGTCCTAAGCTACCCAATCAGTCAAAATTTTTATGTATAAAATGTGGTTTTACTGAAAATGCAGATTACAACGCAAGCCAGAATATAGCACTTTACAATATAGAAAAATTGATAGATGCAGAGTCATAAATTAAATTATGGTGCGAATAGTAAGTAAACATTGAGTGCTATAAAACAAATGCATAAAAACAAGGGCGGCTCAACGTCCTAGAATCGAGAAAGTATGCGTAAGACTTATTTATTGAGCGGTAGATACTCTCGGTAAGGTATAAATTCCACAATGAAAATCCTGTGGACACCGTATAATATGTGCATGTTTGCCGTTGCAATGAACGTATGTGCATGAGGTGTGAGATTTGCAAGATATTTGGCTTAATTTCAAACCTCGTTGCAATGAACGTATGTGCATGAGGTGTGAGTATGTCATTTTCAAAGCTTTCTGCCGTTTCTGTCGTTGCAATGAACGTATATGCGGTAGATGTGAGTTTGGCTGGAAGATAAAATATCAGTTGAAGTGGATGAGAATATTTATAATTCCTAAAATAATAAACAAATAATTGAGGTTGTAAAAGTAGTGTGGTATAAATAAACTAAATATGAAATTTCCCACAACGGGACTTAGAATGATTATAAAAACGAGAAAGCTTGCATTAATATGCAGGCTTTTTCACGTTATATAGAAAATTAATTTTGTAATATCCGGTAAGATGGTGTTATATTGTTTTTAATTGACAACCCCAATCTACGGTATTACTATAGCGATGTGTATTTGATATTATAGACAGTAAAGCATTTTAAAGAATGCAAAAGGGGAGAGTTAGTATGAATAGAGGAAAACGGATATGCTTGGATTCAAAAGGTTTTTCGTTGGTTGAACTGATAATCGTTATAGCGGTTATGGTGATATTGGCAGGGGCACTTGCACCGGCACTGATAAAGTATATTGAGAAGAGCAGGAAATCAAAGGATATCCAAAATGCGACCACGTTGGAATCCACGCTTGTGTGTGCATTTTCTGATGGAACAATAAAGATTCCGGAGGGAGAGCGAACTGTTGGATATGGAGCATAGGTAATGCTGTGTAATAAGACTAGAGATAAGGCTCCTGTACCGTATCACAGCAAGAATTTCTCGGGAGTATGGTGTGGTGCTGATGCGGGCGTTATAATTGATGGCGAGGTATCTAGAAATGATTGGACGTACTGTCAGGCATTGAAGGATTATTTAAAGAAACAGGGACTTGATGTGAGCAATGCCAGAACATATAGTAACGGAAAATCCGATGGCTGGGATTGGATCATCGTGCAGGTATGTTACAATTCGAAAGGTCGTTTGTGTTCGCGTATATATTCTGAATTCAAAAATGAAGATGGCGGCATCAATCGTACACCTGAAAGCAATATAGAGAGAATGATAAATAGAGGTTGGATTCCGATAAATTAGAATAATAAAGAGATATGCCGACAGTCCGCTTGGGTAAACCTGACGGGCTGTCTTTTGTTATATTATGGCAGGCTGGTTAATATAACAAAATGGTATTATATGGTTTTATAGTTTAACTATATGTGATATAGTAAAATATATATATTGTACACATATATAATGATATCATAAATAAAAAGAAGTATATGAATGTACAGGAATTTGTTAGTTTTTCCAAAAGGAGGCATTTATGAAGAAAAAACCAATATTAGCTATTTGTTATGATTTTGACAAAACATTATCTCCTGATGACATGCAGGCACAGGGATACATACAGTCGATAGGTTTTGAAGTTTCAGAATTTTGGAAAGAATCCAATAATCTGGCAACTGATAATGACATGGATCAAAATCTTGCATATATGTATATGATGGCAAGCAAATCAAGGGGAAAAAGGTTGTTTACAAGGGAAAATTTGAGAGGCGATGGTGCTAAAGTTGAATTGTTTCCTGGTGTTGATACTTGGTTTGACAGAATAAATCAATATGGTGATAGTAAGGGTGTTGAGGTGGAGCATTATATAATTTCTTCTGGATTAAAGGAAATGATAGAGGGAACTAAGGTGGCTGACAAGTTTAAGAAGATATATGCCAGTTCGTTTTATTATGATGTGGATGGAGTAGCAGTATGGCCGGCACAGGTTGTGAATTATACGAATAAGACACAGTTTTTATTCAGAATTGAGAAGGGTGTACTTGATGTGAATAACCAGGGCGTGAATTCATATTTTGCACCGGATGAATATCGTATACCGTTTAGAAATATAGTATACATAGGAGATAGTGATACGGATATTCCATGTATGAAGTTGGTTAACATAAATGGTGGACACTCAATAGGTGTTTATAATTCTGAGACGAAGGATAAGTCAAAGGTGTTCAGAATGTTGGATGAGAACAGGATCAAGTATTTTGTCCCCGCGGACTATACGAAGGGGGCGAAACTTGAGCAGTTGATACATCAGATTATAGATAGAACCATTTCGAATGAAGTCCTTGAAGAGGCTCATTTCTGTTGTGTGTCGGAGAAGGAAAACGAGACAAGAAATCAGAGTAAGGAGGAACTTGAGAAGGAAGAATTGATAGATAAATTGAGTGATAGTACAAGCTTTGCAAATACACATGCAGTTATAGAACAGTTAACCGGGGTTAAAGTTTGGTCTGGTGCACAGAAAAATAAGTTGCTTAGAATCGCATTAGAGAATACTCAGGTTACATATATATTAAAGGATTATGACTTGAAAGCGTTTTATACGATTATATGTGATGGCGTAGACACTGAGGATGCAGATGGGGTAAGGGAAATTCTTAATTCCTAATAATTCGGAACTCCTCATATCTAAAGATAACATTGAATTACCAACCTCATTTTTATATAATTGAAATAGTATTGGTTACTTATAACATTAGGGAGGAATGTAATATGAGGTTGGTTACAAGATCAGATTTTGATGGACTTGCATGCGGAGCGCTTTTGAAAGAGGCGGGTATAATAGATCACTGGAAATTTGCACATCCAAAGGACCTTCAGGATGGATTGGTGGAGATCACGGAGGATGACTGTCTTGCGAATGTGCCATTTGTTGAGGGCTGCGGACTTTGGTTCGATCACCACTCAAGTGAGCATGAGAGATTGGCACTTGAGGGCAAATACAAGGGCGAGAGCCGTATCACACCGTCATGTGCGAGAATAATCTATGAATATTACGGTGGAAGAGAGAGATTTCCACAGTTTGATGATATGATGGAGGCTGTAGATAAGGTTGATTCAGGAAATCTTACCATAGATGAGGTGCAGAATCCAAAGGGATGGATTCTTATAGGCTTTCTCATGGATCCGAGAACGGGACTCGGAAGATTCAGAAACTTTACAATTTCTAATTATCAGCTTATGGAGAAGCTTATAGATGCCTGCAGGACCATGACTACGGATGAGATCCTTGCCATGCCTGATATTCAGGAGAGAATCGTGCTATACAATGAGCAGACGGAGAAGTTTAAGGAGATGGTTAAGGCACACACAGTAGTTGACGGTAACCTGATAATAAGTGATCTCCGCGGTGTCGATCCTATATACACAGGCAATCGTTTTATGATCTATAGTATGTATCCTGAGCAGAATGTGTCAGCTTGGATAGTCAGTGGCCGTGGTGGACAGGGCTGTTCAGCCGCATGCGGATACAGTATTCTCAACCGTACAGCGACAATGGATGTTGGAAGTCTTATGCTTAAGTATGGCGGTGGTGGTCACAAGAAGGTCGGCACATGTCAGTTCAAGAACGAGGAGATGGACACTAAGCTTCCACAGATGCTAGACGAACTGAAAGCTCTTGCGAATGCGTAAGTGCGAGATTAATACAATCAAATAGATATCACCGTAAACAGGCTGCGTGACAGAAAAATGCCGTTCCCGATAAAAAGGGAGCGGCATTTGTGCGTAATTAAGTTAATTAAGTATTACCTCAAGTTTTATTGGATTGTGATCTGAGTTTTGAAAATCCAGATTAACTGTTTCAATAGACTTGATAGAAATGTTTGATGAAACAATAAAACCGTCAATTACATAAAACTGAAATTTATCATCTGCGTCATCATAAGACTTGTCCAGGGAACGGCATGTAGGAACTGACGAATCAGTTATACATGTAAAATCATTTCCAAATTCTGAAATATCGATGAGACTAGGAGCCCACAGTTCATCGGATTGCTGGGGATAGGCTGATATGTCGGTATTTGAAAATGTCTGGTTGAAGTCGCCCCCGGCTATCACGTAATTGCCTTTATCGGTTTCAGCTTGCAGTATGTCCGCAAGCATTTTCGTCTGAGCAGCTTTGCCCTCACCAGAATCATAGGCTTCAAGGTGTAGATTTACAATGACAAGCTCTTTATCCGTACTATCAATAGGAACTTTGGATACAATCAGACAGCGTTTCAGATTGCACAGCCTGATAGGATAAGAAAATGGGCAAGGAAGCTTGGTTCTGCAAGCGGTCGATACCGGATAAGTGCTGAGGGTCATTATACCGGAAGCAACCTGCCCGATGGGCGGAATTGGGTATGGCACCATGAGCGTTTTGTAGTTGTAAGCGTAAGAACTGTTGTATGAGGGCAGTTCATCTCTGATTATGGATGCTTCGTTTATTTTGTGACTACGGGAGGATTTCTCATCGACTTCCTGAAGCAGGATAATATCAGGCGATAAACTGTTCAATTCTTCTGTGATGGCAGACATGTTGGTTAGCACCTGTTCTTTGGTGGATGTGTATACACTATCACCGCCATCCATGAAAAAGTCAGCATTTGCTCCGAGGGAACCGTAGCCGATGTTCCATGTAACAACGGAAATGTTATCGCCGATTGATAATTCCTTCTGCTGGGAGAGCTTGTTTGTATCAGTGGGAAATGAATCATCCTGAGTAGCTTGCTGGTCGTTGTAAGTTACCGTCAGATCCTCAGAGTCTTGAGGTTTGTATTCGGTTACGGTGAGTACGCCGACAAAGATAGCAGCAATAAAAATGATAATTCCAAGAGCAGCACCTACTATCTTAAGAATTTTGATCATTGGCTTAGCGTTAGATTTTTTTACGGATTTCAAATAACAGGTCCTCTCTTATCAAATAATAAGTACACAATATCGAGATATTTGTGCACTAAACAAAATTATAGCAGACATGTCTTATTCAAACAACGAAAAATATTTTTTACAATAACGTAAATGGGGACGGAGGTGCCTGTCCCCTCCGTCCCCATGAAATTATCGGTAATGCATTCTATTTCCGTATGATTGTTTCCTATTAGGAACGCTGTAAATACAAGGCTTTTCGGAGCCTACGAACCACAAAAAATAATATTTGATCTATCACATTACACAAAAAGCCGTCCGGCGTTCAAATCGGGCGGCTTTTTTGCGTGGATAGACCGGAAGGAGGCAAAAAAATAATTACAGAAATTCAACCCGCAAAATTGTGCAACTTTCACGAAAAGGAGGATAGTGAATGGCAGATGAAAAATTGAACACAGGCCCCGGTGAGGAGAAGTTCCCGGAGGCTCCCGCTCCTGTTACGGTTGACGAGCCCCAGGCTCCGGCTCCCGAACAAACTGCCGCTCCCACACCCCAGCAGGAGGGGCCTGCCCAGCCCGAGCCCGGTGATGTGGTGGTGTCCTTTGACAAAATCAATGAGCTGATGAATGAAAAGCGGCAGACAGCCCGGGCCGAGGTAGAAAAAGAGGAGGCGGCAAAAGAGCCGGAGGAGAAAACGCAGGAGGAACCTCCTGCCGCTGGGGATGGCGAACCGAAAAAGGCCCGTCGGGGCCGTCCTCCAAAAGAGGAAAAAGCGGAGCCTGCTGGCAAGGAGGCGGCGAAGCCCCGCAAGGGCCGCCCACCCAAGGCGGATAAGGCGGCCCCCGGCGAGGCCACGCCGACTAAGCGAGACAAATTGTCCCGAAGTGGGAAAAAGGCTGCGGAGGTTAAAGCTGCCCCGGAACCCGAAAAGGCCCCACCCGAAAATGCGGCTCCGGCCCCGGAACAGTCTCCGCCTGAGCCAGCCGCTCCGCCCCGTCCTGTGGAGGAAGGAAAGCTGGTCTATCTGAAGCTTTCCGAAATGCATCCGTTCCACACATTCCGCCCCCACCCGTTTAAGGTGCGGGACGACGCCAAAATGCAGGAAACGGTAGCGTCCATCAAGGCAAACGGCGTAATGGTTCCTGGTCTTGCCCGCCCGGAAAAGGATGGCAACGGTTATGAGATCGTGGCGGGCCATCGCCGCCATCATGGTTGTGAGCTGGCCGGGCTGGAGGAAATGCCCTTTATCGTCCGGGAAATGACTGACCACGAGGCGGTACAGGCCATGAAGGACAGCAATAAGCAGAGGGATCAGACGCTCCCCAGCGAACTGGCCGCCCTGCTGGAGCTGGAAGTGGAGGACATCAAGCACCAGGGCGGGCGGCTGAAAAATGTGGCCGAGGGCGATATTGGAAAACGCTCCGTTGAGATCGTGGGCGAGGCGCACGATATGAACTATAAAAAGGTCATGCGTTATCTGCGGCTGAACTCCCTTGTGCCGGAACTGCTGGACAAGGTGGACGATAAAAAAATGGGCTTTATGCCCGCTGTGGAGATTTCCTATATCCGCCCCAAAAACCAGCGGCTGATCGCTGTTTCCATTGACGGAGAACAGGCATCCCCCTCTCTGGCCCAGGCGAAAAAGCTCCGGGAGCTGGACAAGGACGGGAAACTCAATGGTGATGTCATTGATGGCATCTTATCAGAAAAGAAAAAGGAGGATCGAGGCGTGATTATTTCTACCGCTGAACTGGAAAAGTATTTTGGCAAGGAGGCCACTCCCGCCAAAATGAAGGAGCAGATCATGACTTTGCTGGACGAGTGGAAAGAGAAACAGCCGCCCGAACTGGCGAAGGCTCCGAAAAAGATGGAGCAGGACAAGTAACCACTTCGAGACATTTTGTCCCGAGGGCCCTGCCCTCCGCATCATGGCTCTGGTGGTATATATCCCCCGTCGCCGCCTGTTTTTTCGTACAGCCGGGAGCGGGCTGTCAAGGGTGCATCGCACCGCCGTTTTACGGCGGCCTGCCCTTGACGGTCTGCCCCGGCTGTGCTATTTCCCCGGCAAGCGGCGGGGGTATATCCTCCAGAGCCGCCCCCTTTCCCATGATTGGGAAAGGGCGGGGGGATTGGGTTGAACTTTCTTATTAAAATATCGGAGGTATTGACTATGAAGCGTCCCCTTGCATACATTACTGCCGCATGGCTTGGCGGCGACAGTGAAAACGCAGAACAGGCCGCCCGCTACTGCCGGGCAGTTTATGAGGCAGGCTTTTCCCCAATCTGCCCGCCCCTTTATCTGCCCCTGTTTCTCAATGATGCAGTACCCGAGGAGCATAAAAGCGGCATCGACATGGGCCGTGACCTGCTCCGCCGCTCCCATGTGCTGGTGGTCTGCGGCCACACCATGACCGAGGCCATGAAAAATGATATTGCCGTGGCCCAGCGGCTGGGAATTACCGCCACCACCCTTGAGGGCATCCTGACCGTCAAGGGACAGGGCAAACGCTGATGGAGTCTGTTTTTGAGGCTTTCATTTCAAATCCTGCCCTTTACAGTGCGGGGCATCTGGTGGGGGAAACGCTGCATTTCCCCACCAACACGGAGGAGGTGCAGTCCCTCTTAAAGCGGATCGGCGTGGACGGGGTACGCTGCCAGGAATACTTTATTATCTCCTTTGACAGCGACATTCTCGGCCTTTATGACTATCTGGGCGAGTATGAAAACATTGACGAGCTCAACCATCTGGCCCATCTGCTGAAGGAGCTCTCCCCATCAGAACGGGAAACGCTGGAGGCGGTTATGGACAGCGGCCAGCATTGTGGCTCGGTGCAGGACTTGATCAACCTTACGCAAAATCTGGACTGCTACGACCTGCATCCCGGTGTGGACAATGAGGAAATGCTGGGCCGCCTTTATGTGGAGGATATGGAAAGTCTCGAAGTGCCGGACAATATAAAACCCTACTTTGACTTTGAAGCATACGGGCGGGACATTTCCATCAACGAAAACGGACACTTTGCACCGGGCGGCTATGTGACAAAGGTGAGTGACGATTTCCGGGAGGTCTACCACGGCCCCCAGGACATTCCCGCTGAACACAGGGTTTTTGCTTACCCCCAGCTTTCGATCCGGGAGCAGATGGCCGCTTATCAAGAAATTATTGACGGTTCCTCAAAGGAGGGGTTCCGGCGGCTGACTGAAAAACACCATGAGGAACGGTAACTGGACTTCGAGACAATTTGTCCCAAGGCGAAAGGAGGCGGTGTAACTGATTGATGAAGAAATTTCCCGGAGCTCCATAGCGATTTCTGTCCGGGCCAGCAAACTGACAGCCCGGGGGCTGGCCTATGTGCTCCGGGCGGCGGGCCGCCAGATCGCCAAACGGCATAAGAAAGCCCAAAGGCCCCACGGCAGGCAGAGCGTGAAAAAGCTCATGGCTCACGGCGAAAATGTGAACAGCATCGAGGTGGAGGCCCCGAAGCTCTTTGACCGCATGGCCCGCCGTTTCAATGTGGACTATGCTTTTTACAAAACCGGGCCGGACAAATACCTGCTGTTTTTCAAGGCAGGACAGGCGGATGCAATTACCGCCTGTTTTGAGCGGTACTCCCGCAGGCTGTTGGAACAGTCAAAATCCAGCCGCATCCCCATCCGGGAACAACTCAAAAAAGCGGCGGAACAGCTTGTAAAGGAACCGCTCAAAACACAGGAACTGACAAAGGAGGTGGTTCGTGAAGAACGATAGCATCAAAAAATACCTTATTCCTAACATTCCGTATCTGTTTATCCTGTGGGCCTTTCTCAAGCTGGGGACGGCCTACCGTCTGGCGGCGGGTGCGGATTTTGCTCATAAGCTCATGGGGCTGGGCCAGACCATTGGCCCGGCCTTTGCTGACTTTGCCCCGGGGCTTGCTCCCTTTGACTGGCTCGTTGGCATTGTAGGGGCTGTGGCGTTCCGGGTAATGGTCTATGTGAAAAGCAAAAACGCCAAAAAATTTCGGCGGGATGAGGAGTATGGATCAGCCCGTTGGGGCTGTCCGAAAGATATAGCCCCTTTCGTAGATCCAAAGTTTGAAAACAACATCATTCTGACCGGGACGGAGTTCCTTACCATGAATACCCGTCCGAAAAATCCGGCCAACGCCCGCAACCTCAATGCCTGTGTGATCGGTTCGTCCGGCTCCGGCAAAACCCGGTTCTGGCTTACCCCGCAGATTTTGCAGGCCAGCGCAGACAAAAACGGCGGATGCAGCTATGTGTGTGTCGATCCCAAAGGAGGCGTTCTCGGGCAGGTGGGTCACTTCCTGCAAAAGCGTGGGTATCGGATCAAGGTGTTCAATTCCATTGATTTCACAAAATCCATGCACTATAACCCGCTGGCGTACATCCGCAACGAGGCCGACATCCTTAAATTTGTGGACGCTCTCATTTCCAACACAAAAGGCGAAGGCAAGGAAGGCGATCCATTCTGGACAAAATCGGAAACCCTGCTTTACTGCGCCCTCATCGCCTATATCATTTTTGAGGGCCCCGCCGAGGATCGGAACATGAACACCTTGGTTGACATGATTTCCGGGATGGAGGTCAAGGAGGATGACGAGGATTTTATGAACGCCGTGGACTATATGTTTGCGGGCTTGGAAAAACGAAAGCCGGATTGCTTTGCGGTCAAGCAGTATAAAAAGTACAAACTGGCCAGCGGCAAAACAGCAAAGTCGATCCTTATTTCCTGCGGCGCAAGGCTGGCTCCCTTTGACATCCCCCAGCTTCGGGAGGTCATGGCCTATGACGAGCTGGAGCTTGACCGCATCGGGGATCGGAAAACGGCGGTGTTCTTTATCATCTCGGACACTACGCAAACCTATAATTTCCTTGTGGCTCTGGCCTTTTCGCAGATGTTCAATCTGCTGTGCGAGAGGGCCGACAATGTTCACGGAGGCCGCCTGCCCCACCATGTACGGGTGCTGTGGGACGAGGCCGCCAACACAGGGCAGGTTCCCCAGCTTGAAAAGATCGTGGCTGTCATCCGTTCCCGTGAAATCAGCTTGACGCTGTTCTATCAGCAGTTGGCTCAGTGTAAGGCGATTTACGATAAACACGCCGAAACCATTTTGGGAAATATGGACAGCGTGATATTTCTCGGAGGCCGGGAGGCCAGCACCATCAAGGAAATATCCGAGAACTGGCTGGGTAAGGCTACAATCTCCATGCAGACGGACAGCCGCTCCCGTGGCCAGTCGGAAAGCTACAGTCAAAATAACCAGCGGCTGGGCCGGGAGCTGATGACACCCAGCGAACTGGCGACCATGCTCGGGGATAAGTGCATTTTACAGCTTCGGGGCCTGCCCCCGTTCTATTCCCCGAAATACGATTTGAAAAAGCACCCGAACTACCGATATACGGCTGAAGCCGACAAAAAGAAAAACGCCTTTGATCTCGACAGGCTCATTAACCGCAAAAGGCGGCCCGGGCCGGACGAGCTGTGTGAGGTGTATGCCGTGGCTGTGCCGGACGATGGGCTCACAAGCGAGGACGAGGACATCCTCAATTATGATGACATCGACGATCCGGACGCCTTTGCATAAATAGGGCTTTGGGACAAAGTGTCCCGAAGTATGTAACCTGCCGCCAGAAATGGCGGCTTTTTTCATGGCCGGGAATACCCCGGAGAAAAGGAGGCTCTATGCAGTTTTTCACTTCCGCTATTGATACTTTGCAGACTCTTGTTGTAGCCCTCGGCGCTGGACTTGGCGTGTGGGGCGTTGTCAATCTGCTGGAGGGCTATGGATCGGACAACCCAGGTTCCAATGCTCATGTGCCATAAAGTAACATACAAGAATTGATAGACAGCAACCCACTATTCCGTTATTATCTTACGCACACACTTTGTAACTTTTTCGTTAAGCCTATTGACTCTGATACTTCGGAAGAGATATAATAT
>OLOK01000227.1_pt1 | contig 53795 bp, 66 predicted proteins | sample 1672591 | NCBI WGS metagenome assembly OLOK01 (sample SAMEA3136703, study PRJEB25190) | human gut metagenome | biome: human gut; feature: human-associated habitat; material: faeces | place: Austria | collected 2013 | reverse complement strand
AAAGCGAACAAAGCAGAATTCTGATTACCAGAAAACTAGTTTTGTTTGCTTTTTATATTTGAGGTCGGACTTTTGTCCCAGCATCTTTTGCTTATAATTCAACTTCCTCCAACCCTGTCTCCGTCAGTCGATAAATCTTCTGGCAGACTTCTTTGAGAAAGATTCGGTCGTGGGAGACAGCGATAATGGCGCCGGGATAGGTGGCTAAGAGTTGGCGGACCTGAGGCTGAGAGGTAGGAGAGAAGTTGCGGGTTGGTTCGTCCAGAAGGAGGATATTAGGTCGGTCTAGGACTAGCTTAAGCAGGAGGAGCTTGGCTTTTTGGCCACCGGAAAGCTGCCCAATAGGATGATGGGCCTCTTCGCGAGTGAACTGGAGACTGGCTAGATGCGTCAGGATTTTCTCCTCCTGGGACTTGTCGCCAGAGGGAGCCAGAAAATCCAAAGGGCTGCTCTCATCATTCAGCAAGTCGCCATAATGCTGGGGCATGTAGCCGACCTGCATATCTGTCCGCTCACGCAGGATCTTCCATATTTCCTTAAGCAGAGTAGATTTGCCTGCGCCATTAGCACCAATCAGTCCGATTTTTTCCTGGCCGCAGACCTCCAGAGTCAGGTTCTCCGCCAGTTGTTGTTCGTCTGTTTCCAGTTTCATTCCTTCTAATTTTAGAATTCTTTTGGTCAATGGCAGAGCTTCAATGTCTGAGAAGTGAAGACTGATGGCATCTTCCTGTGTTGGGATTTCGGTCATTTCAGCGCCTGCCTTTTCAAATCGTTTGCCCTGTGAGAGAACGTTTTTCATTTTTTTAGCCACCAGTCGACCTGCAGTAGCGTCATGGGTGTTTCGTAAAGTATGCTCCACACTCTGCTTAACTCGTCGGTGTTTTTCCATGGTCTTGGCGTGTTCTTCTCGCTCTTTTCGTGCTAATTTATCTTGTTTTTCAAAGGCCTCTTGACGCTGCTGGCGGTAATTTTCATAGTCCAGACTCTTGACGCTGGTTCTAGCTTCCTGTTTCTTTTTGATTCGCTCCAGATGAACAATCTTAGTAGCGGCTTGAGCGAGAAAGTGCTCGTCGTGAGAGACGAAAAGGACCGTTCTTTGGCTGTGGCTGATAAAGTTTTCCAGCCAAGTCAGAGTTTCAAGATCAAGGTCATTAGATGGCTCGTCAAGAAAGAGAATATCCCAATCACTGGCTAGTTTCTTGATAAGTTGGACCTTGAGCTTTTCTCCTCCAGATAGGCTAGAGAGCTGCTGCTGACTGGCAAAACGCTGACTGTCAAAGTTGAGCTCTCCAGCATAGCGGTAGAGCTTGGCATAGTCCAGTTCGGTCTCATAATCAGCAAAGAAATAGTCATTGAGCGTCAGTAGGGCTTCCTCTGAAGGCAACTGCTGGGGCAGGTAGACAGCAGCAGTATAGGACTTATCAATCTGTCCGCTGTAGCTGGCGTAGGAGCTGATCAGTCGCTCGTCTAGCAGGAGCTTGAGTAGGGTGGACTTGCCATTGCCCTCCTCACCGATAATAGCGACCTTGTCTCCTTGATTGACAGTCAGTGACAAATCTTTGACTAACTCTTTCAGGTCTTTTAGGTGGGTGATCGTTAGATTTCTTATTTGAATCATAGATGTCTCCTTCGTTTTATAACACAAAATACAGCCCTGCTTTATTTAGCAGAGCTGTTTTTAGTTGCACAAAGCAGACACAGGAGTGTCTAAGTAGGAATATTCGTCTATAGGCTTCCAGCTTACACTGTCATAGGAGCGACAGGATTCATCTAAAGATAAGCAAATAGAAGCTAGAAAGCACAAAAAATGAACATCCCGCGGATATGCAGAAACATGACAAAATCTACTAAATAAAGTTTCCTTTAAAAAATAGACTTAATTTTTCATGTCTCCGTGTACCTCCGAAATAGTTCTGTCTTAAGTCTAGCAGAAGGAGCTAAGAAAGTCAATAGAAAACAAGGCTGAGACAGGATATCCCAACCTCGATTGCGTTTTTATATTATAGGCTTGTAGAATGTTTGGGTTGGACTTTTTGATCAGGGTAGATATGGTTAATGGCATTGTTGACAGCAGTAGGTGCCTCACCGAGTCCAGTCGCAATTAAGTCGATCTTACCTTCGTAGCTGCAACAATCTCCAGCAGCATAGATACCTGGTACGGAGGTTTCCTGCTTGCTATTGACCAAAATCTTGTGACGGTTGAGCTCCAAACCCCAGTTTTTAAGATTGCCGACAGAGGATTTAAAACCGTAGTTGACAAAGAGATGATCCAGCGGTAGCAGTTGACTTTCCTCTCCCTTGACTTGGCTGATTTCCAAGTGGGTTATCTTGCCATTTTCGCCGACCAATCGACTGGGTACAAATGGTGTCTTAATCTCAACACTAGAAGCCTTGAGTTCTTCCACACTATGTTCTAAAGCCCGGAAGTTATCCCGTCGATGAACCAGGCTGGTTTCTGCGATTTTTTCAAAAGCTAGCGCCCAGTCAACAGCTGAATCGCCGCCTCCCAGAACAACAACCTTTTTACCAGCGTACTGGTTGATGTTTGAAACGTGATAGTGAAGGTTGCTGTAGCTTTCAGCATCGTCTAACTCCAAAGCTCTTGGTTTAAAGGCACCGCCTCCCATGGCAATGATAATGGTTTTGGTCTGATGCTTCGCTTTAGAAGTCGTAATAGTGAAGCCCTCTTCGCCTTTGACGATATCCAACACTGTTTCGTTGAGACAAATCTCAGTCTGGAAAGTTTCCAGCTGCTCAATCAGACGCTGAGTCAACTCTTCGCCAGTTAGATTGGTAAAGCCCGGCACATCCAGAATCTTCTTCTCTGGATAGAGAATGGCTGGCTGACCGCCCAGCTGAGGCAGGGAATCAATAATTTTAACCTTGGCTTGGCGCAGATGAGCATAAAAAGCTGCGAATAGGCCAACTGGACCACCGCCGACAATCGTAATATCATACAGTTCAGACATAATTTCCCTCAATATTTTTTAAAATAAACTAGCATTATTGTACCACAAAAAGGGGGAGAAATGTAAGTGAGTAAGTTTACTTAATATTAAAAGCCCCTGATGGGGCTTGAAATTAGATAGCAAATAAATCATTAAGGTTTTCAGCCAGGGTTGGGTGGGTGAAGATTTGCTTGCTCAAGTAGGTGTAAGGAATCTTATTATCCATGGCTACAGTCAGGATATTGATAATTTCCTGAGCTCCAGCTGAGAAGATAGTCGCTCCAACGATTTCCTTGGTTTCAGTGTTGACAACAGCTTTGAAGGCACCACGTAAGTCAGCATTGACATGTCCGCGAGGCATAGCTGCGACTGGAATCTCCTTCACTGCAATCGCCAGTCCTTGCTCTTTTGCTTCCTTTTCAGTCAGCCCGATTTGAGCTAAAGGCGGTGTGATGAACATGCTGGTAGGGACGTTTTTACGGTCTTCTAGTGTGTAGCTGCCGTCGCCAGCCAGATAGCTATAAAGGATACGGAAGTCATCTAGTGAGATATAAGTGAACTGCAGACCACCATTGACATCGCCTGCTGCAAATACACCAGGTACAGATGTTTCTAAGTGTTTATCAACCTTGATAGCTCCGCGTTCTGTCAGCTCAATGTCAGTATTTTCCAAGTGAAGTGGCTCAATATTCGGTTTGCGTCCAGTAGCATAGAGCAGGGCGTCAAAGCGAAATTCTCCATCCTCTGTCACAACGACAACTTCGTCACCATCATTTTTAACCTGTGTGGTACGTACATTTTGTAAGAGCTGGATTCCGTCTTCTTCCATGTACTGCTTAGCTAGAGCAGCGATAGAAGGTTCTACTCGAGGAAGAAAGACAGGTGCAGCATCCAGCACAGTCACCTGGCTGCCCAATTTCTTGTAGAGTCCAGCAAATTCTAGGCCGATATTACCGCCACCTAGAACTCCTAAGCGTTTAGGAAGTTCTTTCAAGTTTTGGATACCTGTTGAATCGTAAACATTTTTAGTATCAGTCAATCCAGGAATCGGAAGGACATTGGAAACAGCACCAGTATTGATGACAATAGTCTCAGCAGTCAGTTCCTCTTTTTCATCACCAGCTGTGATTTCGATGACTTTGTTGGAAAGGAAATGAGCTTCCCCATCGATAATGTCGACACCAGCACCGCTAACTCCGGCATAGTTTTTACTATTAAGGCGACTAGTTACAGCATTCTTTTCAGCCATAACTTGGTCAAAAGTTAAGCCTTTTTCAGCTGCGACTAAGAGGGTTTTGGTTGGGATGCAGGCGATATTGATACAGGTCCCCCCATACATAGCCTTGCTTCGCTCAATCAAGGCAACTTTTTTTCCTTGGGTTGCCATTTTAGCTGCCAAAGTTTTACCAGCCTTACCAAAGCCGATAACAATCAAATCATAAGTTAACATAATTTACCTCCATTTTCCAAAAAAATTTTACCACATCTATTCAGAAAATGCTGGTTTTTGCTACGCCTATTTTATTTATGTTTTTTATTTGACATTTAAAAGTGATATGTATACGTTTTGAGCAAGATTTGCCTTTCATGTTGATTTCTATGTTATACTGATTAAATTAGGTTTTAAAAGAAGGAGGACAAGATGTCTATTTTTACAGTTACTTTGGCAATTTTAGTTTCTTTAGAATTTTTTTATATCATGTATTTGGAGACCTTTGCAACAGCTTCAAAAACTACAGCTCGAGTCTTTAACATGACTCAAGAGGAGCTTGAGAGAGAATCAGTTAACACTCTTTTTAAAAACCAAGGAGTCTATAATGGTTTGATTGCTGTCTTGGTTTTACTAGCTGCTTTTACCCAAGATTCTTTTTGGATGGCTATCTTTATGATTTACATTATCTTAGTGGCGGCCTATGGAGCATTGACTAGTGATCCTAAAATCTTGCTTAAGCAGGGAGGATTGGCTATACTGACCTTATTAAGTATATTTTTCTAAAAAAGTGGGGAATATTTATTTCTCACTCTTTTTTTCATAATGATTGACTTTTTAATTAGACAAGTGTAGAATAAAAATAAGAATATTATTTAGAAAGACGGGAAGACTATGAAAACATCCATTAAACGTTTGCCTGACGGAGAATTCACTATTTTAAAAGTAATTTGGCAATTGCCAAACCCAACAACATCTGCCCAAATTATGGAAAAACTGGGCGAAGATAACCATTGGAAACCCCAGACCCTGTTAACTGTCTTAGCTCGCTTAACGGAAAAAGGCTTTTTAGAAAGTGTCCGTAAGGGACGCGAAAGACAGTATACGGCCATTATCTCAGAAGATGAATACCTAGAAGTAGAAACTTCAGATTTTCTAAAGCGTTATAGTGGTCATTCCATGGGTGGCCTTGTTAAAACTCTCTTTTCATCTAATTCTTTGTCAGACAATGAATTAGACGAGTTGAGGAGTTTACTTGATCAGAATAAATAAGTGGAGTCATCACCATGAAGCAATTCCTTTTATCTTTTTTGTTAACTAGTGTTTCTACCTCGATTTTAGTAATCCTACTTAGTTTACTTTTTGCGCTTTTTAAGACGAGGGTTTCAGCCCGAGCAAAATATGTCATTTGGTTTTTGGTTTTGCTGAGTTTTCTCTTTCCATTCCGCCCTCAGTTTGGTTCAGGTTTGATTCGGATGAATGCAGGATCAACGATCAATACAGTGGCTACACAGGTTCCTTCTGGAACAGCACAAGCAGCTTCTCAAGTTTCTGAAAAAACGATTCAGCCCGATCTGTGGAAGAGTTTTCTAAATTTGCCTTGGTTCGAGATTCTTATTGCAATATGGTTGCTAGGCTTTGTCTTTAGCATCGCTCGATATGCTTATTCCTATATTCTTTTTAGAAAGATGCTGAAACGCTGGGGGACCCCTGTTGAGGATGAAGGGACTTTGGCTCAATTACAAAAGATTCAAGAAGAGATGGGAGTAAAAAACAAGGTTCGTTTGCTTCACTATCCTATGTCACAAAGCCCTATGTTGATTGGTTTCAGAGATATATTGATTGTATTACCAGAATCAGACTACACCGAAGAGGAGCTACAACTGGTTTTCAGGCATGAACTGACGCACTACAAACACTATGATGTCTTGGTTAATCTTTTGGCAATCCTTGTAAAAAGCCTTCATTGGTTTAATCCAATAGTCCGTCTAGCATGTCGTGAAACCCAAGAAGTAGGAGAAATATATTGTGATTATGATGTCTTAAATGATCAAGATATGCATTATCGGACTTTTTATGGAGAGACAATTTTAACCATGATTGATCGCAGTAAAAAGACTCCGATTGCTCTGACGACCTGCTTTTACTCTGAAAAATTTAATCTAAAGAGACGGATTATCAGCATTATGGATAGTCGTCTACCTAAGAAGTTATTGTCAACCGTTTTTGTAGTAGCCGTTTCAATTCTCTTGCTTTTGACTAGCTCGGTCTTTGCTATTGAAACTTCTGCGATTAATGTTCAACAAACACAGAAAGTAACCAGTAAAAAAGTATCCAAAGAATTTAGTCAAGATCAGGCTTTGGCTGTCGCCTTGAAAGATTTAGGTCTTGGCGAAAAAGATATTAAAGATTTAAAGATTGTTCGAGATAAGGACAATTACCAAATCTATTTTTCTCACGGTCAAACTGCCCATGAGGTTCTAATCAATGCAAATAATGGAAAAGTTTTAAAATCTAAACAACACACTGTAGTCGAAAAGACTGTGACAGTTGAGAAAGAAGTCCCAAGTTCGAATCATACTTCAACAGATACTAATCAGCCAGCTGTGACAACCCCTAGTAGTAGTCCAAGTGTCACAACAGTTCCATCACCAAGTAAGAGTCAGACTTCATCTTCTCGAGATGATGACGATAAAGACGACGATGATGATAAGGATGACGATGATGATTAAAATCAACTCTATCTATTTAGGTTAGATAAGAACCTAAATAGATAGAGTTTTATATTTTTTGAAAAAATTTCTTGACAAACAAAAACTACAAATGTAGAATATAACTATAAACGACAAATGTAGAAATAAAATTTTTAGGATTTGAGCAGTTGCTCTCTTTCTTTTAAATCATTAAACTACATTTGTAGAACAAAAAAGGAGAATCCCCATGAAACAAAAGAAGATTCAAACAAACTTTCAGCGTATCGAGACTAAGTATATCTTAGACCGGGGCACATTAGAGCGTTTAGAGGCTGAGATGGCGCCTTATCTTATTGCTGATGACTATGCAAGATCCACTATAACAAACATCTATTTTGATAACGATGATTTTCAGATGATTCAAGATTCGATTGCTCGTAAAGGAGGACGTGAAAAGTTACGGATGAGAACTTATGCAGAGCAACCTACAGATGATTGTCAGGTTTTCTTAGAAATTAAGAAAAAGTCTGAAGAAGTTGGATTTAAGTATCGGCTAGTCTCAAATCCAGTTTCCGTTGGAAATTTCATTGAAAATGGATTAGCAGATTCTACTATTTCTGATGATCGAGTGAAGGCAGAAGTAGAAGCATTACAAGAACGCTATCTAGATTTAAAACCAAAAATGGTGATTGGCTATGATCGTTATTCTATGAAGGGATTAGAGGATAAGAAGGTGCGTGTGACCGTTGATTCAAATATTCGATATAGAGATTATGATGTTGAGTTAACTTCTGGACGTTATGGATGGCCTTTGCTAGAAGACGGAAAAGTCATTATGGAAATTAAGGTCCCTGGTCAATATCCTCAATGGATGGCTGATATTCTTAATAAATTTGGTCTTATAGATCAATCCTTCTCAAAATATGGCAAAGCATATCTACAGACAAGAGAAAGATTAAGCCACACAGTCAAGTCTTAAGGAGATCTCAATGCTCAATCAGTTATTTAATAGTATTTATTCCTCGGCTGAAGTGAAAATTAATCCCTTAGCTCTGATTTTTTCAATGATCACAAGCTTGATTTTAGGGATTGTTTTAGCCAAGGTATATAAACGTCAAACGATTTATACAAAAGAATTTGTGATTACTTTGTCTCTGTTACCTGCTATTATTTCTATTATCATTTTCCTAGTTAATGGGAATTTAGGTACCAGTGTTGCAGTAGCAGGAACTTTCAGTTTGATTCGCTTTCGATCTGCTGCAGGAGGATCAAAAGAGCTCTTGGCAGTCTTTATGGCGACAGCCATCGGAATTACAACAGGGATGGGATTTGTTGCTTTAGCTGTCGTTTTTACCCTATCAATTTCCTTTGTTTGGTTGATTTTTGAAAAAATGAATTTTACTTCTGTTAGCCAGACAAGACGATATGTGGAAATGAAGGTTCCAGCTAATTTTGATTATGAATTGCTCTTTGAAGCTATTTTTTCAGCTAACTGTAAAAGTGTTGAAATGACATCAATTGAAGTAGCTGAAAAGCAATTGATCAAGTTGGAATACGTCATTGATTTATTACCGGAGATAAGTGATAGTAAGCTCATGCAGCAGTTTCTCGTCTATGATAAGATTTTGTCAATGACTATTTCCAAAGCTGCTAAAAAGAAAAAAACATTATAAAGTGAATTTTAGAGTAATTTTCTGAAATCTCAAAAGAACAGACACATAGTATTCAATAAAAACTTGACATGAATTCCCTAATATGATATCATTAACTAGATTCTGAACTTGAAGGGAGTGAAAAACATGTCAAAAACAGTAGTACGTAAGAACGAATCTCTTGATGACGCTCTTCGCCGTTTCAAACGCGCTGTTACTAAAGCTGGTACTCTTCAAGAAACACGCAAACGTGAATTCTATGAAAAACCTTCTGTAAAACGTAAACGTAAATCAGAAGCAGCTCGTAAGCGCAAGAAATTCTAATTGGAATAAAAAACAGCCTTAAGGCTGTTTTTTGTTAAAGAGCTATTGCGCTATTGTAGGAAAGCAATAAAAAAACCTGAACATATACTTTCAGGTTTTTCGTTATATTATTTTTTTTCAAGCAAAGCTTTGATTTCTTGAAGTACTTCAAGTTCAGTTGGAGCTGGTTCTTCTTCGACAACTTCTTCTTGTTTTTTACCCAAGCTTTGAGCTTTTTCAGCAGCCTTAACAATGAAGAAAAGAACTGTTCCGATAACAAGGAAGTTAATAACCGCGCTTAGGAAGTTACCATAGGCAATACCGTTCCAAGATAATTCAGCAATTTTATCTACACCAGCAGCGCTCAAGGCTGGGTTTAAAATAAGTGGTGTGATAATGTCATTTACTAATGAAGTAACAATTGCACCAAAAGCAGCACCAATGATAACAGCAACAGCTAGGTCAACTACGTTGCCACGAAGTAAAAAGTTTTTTAATTCTTTTAACATAGAAATATCTCCTTTTTTTAATCAGTATCTATTATAATGAAAATAATAACCTTTTGCAAGTGGTTAGTTTTATAGGATTGTTAAATCTTCATGTCTATCTTTTAAAGTTTATTTGTAAATCTGTAGCTGATATTTTACTTTTCTGTTAATTTATTATAAAATATAACATAGTATTCTATGGTAAATTGGAGGTATTGTCGGGTGATTGATAAAGAAATCATTTCTGATATTAAAAACAGCGTCAATATCGTCGAAGTCATAGGAGAAGTTGTTGCTCTGACTAAGGCTGGACGCAACTTTCTTGGACTATGTCCATTTCATGGAGAAAAGACACCTTCCTTTAATGTCGTTGAAGATAAGCAGTTTTACCACTGTTTTGGTTGCGGCAAGTCGGGAGATGTTTTTAAGTTTATCGAAGAATATCGTGGCGTTTCATTTATGGAAGCCGTCCAAATAATTGCTGAACGATCGGGTATTCAACTTGCAGTTGATAAAAATGAACTATCCCAACCCAAAAGACAACACCCGTATCAAGCTCTCTATGATATTCATACTGAGGCTGCGAAATTTTATCATGCTATCTTGATGACGACCAAGATGGGAGAAAAAGCCAGAGCTTATCTTTACAAACGTGGATTGACTGATGAGATCATTAAGCATTTTCAGATTGGCCTAGCCCCTAGTGAAGGCAACTATCTTTATCAGAGTATGGTTGAAAAATTTGATGAAGCAACCATTATGAACTCGGGACTGTTTAATCTGGCAGAGAGTAATTTAGTTTATGATGCTTTTCAAAATCGTATCATGTTTCCCTTGGCTAATGATAATGGTCAGGTAGTGGCATTTTCCGGAAGGATTTGGGAGGAATCCCCTCCGACTGATAGTCATCAAGCTAAGTATAAAAATAGTCGCAGCACAGCTATTTTCAATAAGAGCTATGAACTCTATCATTTGGACAAGGCAAAAGCAACCATAAAGAAAAGTCATGAAGTCTATCTGATGGAAGGTTTCATGGATGTCATTGCAGCTTACCGGGCAGGTATCGAAAATGCAGTCGCTTCAATGGGAACGGCCTTGACACATGAACATGTTCAGCATCTTAGCAAGTATTGTAAAAAGGTTATCTTATCTTACGATGGTGATAAGGCTGGACAGGCAGCAACTGTTAAAGCTTTGGATGAATTAAAAGATTTATCTGTTGAGATTGTCTCTATTCCAGATCAAATGGATCCAGATGAATTTGTTCAAAAAAATTCTCCTGAAGAACTGCAATATTTGCTAACCAAAACTCGGATAAGTGATGTTGAGTTTCTAATTCGCTATCTAAAACCGGAAAATACTGAGAATCTACAAGCTCAGATTGAATTTGTTGAGAAAATGGCTCCGATTATTGCTCAGGCCACATCGATTACGGCGCAGAATTCGTATATTTATATGCTGGCAGAGCTTCTACCAGACTTTGATTACCAGCAAGTTGAGCAGGCGGTTAACAATAGTCGCTTAAGTAATCGAAAGAGTCAGCAGGAACAGGTTTATCAACAGCCTCGTTTTCAGACAAATCTTCCGCTTTCTAAGCAAGTGTCTCGTTTAGTAAAAGCTGAGAATCACCTTCTTAATCGAATGGTTGAATATCCTATAGTTTTGAATGATTACCGTTTGAGAGAAGATTTCCAGTTTGCAACACCTGAATTACAGATTCTATACCAGATACTTTGCGAAAATGGTGAGGTGACATCACACGATTTGTCTGAGCAATCAGATGGAGTCCAGCAAGCCTGGTATCGTATTTTAGAAGAAGATTTACCTAGCGAAATTGCGGATAATGAGTTGGCAGAAGTAGAATCTATCAGAGATAAGGAATTGCTCCGTAAGGAAAATCAAATAATTGGGAAAAAAGTCCGAGAAGCATCTCATAATGGTGATGTTGATACGGCAATTGAAGAACTGGAGCGCTTGATCGCTCAGAAAAGAAGAATGGAGTAGGAATGGCTACAAAACAAAAAGAAGTAACAACATTTGACGTACAAGTTGCAGAATTTATTCGAAACCATAAAAAGGCTGGTACGGTAATTGATGATGAAATTAATGATAAATTGATTATTCCTTTTACCTTAGATGCAGATGGTATCGAAGATTTGTTGCAACGTATTCAAGATGCAGGGATTTCTATTACAGATAAAGAAGGGAATCCAAGCGCACGTGTTTTACACAACGAAGAGGAAGAAGCAGAGCTAACTGATGAAGAACTTTTAGGCAGCAATTCAGCTAAAGTCAACGATCCTGTTCGTATGTACTTGAAAGAAATTGGAGTCGTTCCACTTTTGACAAACGAAGAAGAGCAAGAATTGGCAATCTTGGTAGAGCAGGGCGATACTGAGGCTAAGCAACGTTTGGCTGAAGCCAACCTTCGCTTGGTAGTTTCTATTGCTAAACGTTATGTTGGACGTGGCATGCAGTTCCTTGACTTGATCCAAGAAGGAAATATGGGCTTGATGAAGGCCGTTGACAAGTTTGACTATACCAAAGGATTTAAGTTTTCAACGTATGCAACTTGGTGGATCCGTCAGGCCATTACCCGTGCGATTGCTGACCAAGCTAGAACAATCCGAATCCCAGTTCACATGGTAGAAACGATTAACAAGCTAGTTCGTGAGCAACGCAATCTCTTGCAAGAATTAGGCCAAGATCCAACGCCTGAGCAGATTGCTGAGCGTATGGATATGACTCCAGACAAGGTTCGTGAGATTCTCAAGATTGCTCAAGAGCCAGTTTCGCTGGAAACACCTATCGGTGAGGAAGATGATAGCCATCTGGGTGACTTTATCGAAGACGAAGTAATTGAAAATCCAGTTGATTACACAACTCGTGTTGTTCTTCGTGAGCAGCTGGATGAAGTTTTAGACACTCTTACAGATCGTGAAGAAAATGTTCTTCGTCTGCGTTTTGGTTTGGATGATGGTAAAATGCGGACCTTGGAAGATGTTGGTAAAGTCTTCAATGTGACCCGTGAACGCATCCGCCAAATCGAAGCTAAAGCTCTACGCAAATTACGCCACCCAAGCCGTAGCAAGCCACTCCGTGATTTCATTGAAGATTAAAAAATGGTGAAATGTAGGTTATACAGATATGAACTATATAGGAGATGATAGGATGGCAGAGCAAAAATATACAGCAGAAGAAATTGATGGCATTAAAAACCGCATTCTTGAGAGTTTGGAACAAGTAATCGACCCTGAGTTGGGGATTGATATTGTCAATCTGGGACTGATCTATGAAATTCGTTTCAACGAAGAAAATGGTGAGACAGAAATCGATATGACTCTAACAACTATGGGATGTCCTTTGGCTGATCTACTGACAGATCAAATCCACGATGCTCTTGAAGAAATTCCAGAAGTAACTAAGGTTGAAGTTAAGCTAGTTTGGTATCCTGCTTGGACTGTTGAAAAAATGAGCCGTTACGCAAGAATTGCACTTGGAATCAAATAATAATTAATCTCGAATCTAACTGGGTTCGAGATTTTTTATTAAAGTAAATCATAAATATCTGATCTGAAAAAATTGCAATTTTGCTGAAATATGATATAATAATTTTATTGTCTTGGGGTCGTTACGGATTCGACAGGCATTATGAGGCATATTTTGCGACTCATCTAGCGGATGTAAAACGCCAGTTAAATATAACTGCAAAAAATAATACTTCTTACGCTTTAGCTGCCTAAAAACCAGCGGGCGTGACCCGATTCGGATTGCTTGTGTCTGATGACAGGTCTTATTATTAGCAAGCTACGGTAGAATCTTGTCTAGTGATTTTACAAGAGATTGATAGACTCGCTTGATTTGGGCTTGAGTTATGTGTCAAAATCAAGTTAAAACAATACATAGCCTATGGTTGTAGACAAATGTGTTGGCAGATGTTTGGACGTGGGTTCGACTCCCACCGGCTCCATCTATACTTTTTAAACCTTTCTAAATCTTTCTGAAACGTTGATAAATCAGCGTTTTTTATTTTTATATTTTCTATTCTTTTCTAAAGTCTCTTACTTTAGGGAGGTACCAAAGGAGGTACCAAAAAAAGAAAAGAGAGACTATTGCCTCTCTTTTTAAAAATCAATATAATTTGCAAATTTTTCACCAATATCATCCTTGGCTTTCTTGGTGATATGAGTGTATATGTTCATTGTTGTCTTTAAGTCAGAGTGACCAAGACGATGCTGAACCTGTTTCAGTGTCATTCCCGCTTCAAAGCATAGGCTGGCATGAGTATGCCTGAAGCCATGTATTTTAATAGGCTTGACATCTGTCCCTTTCACGATTTGCAAAAGCCATTTTCTGGGAAGTGAACTTGGGATAGGCTTTCCTTCAGGGCTTTCAAAAATAAAAGTAGTAGTAGGATTCATTTTCCTGTATTCTGAAAGCAGATCAATTGTCTTTTTATCAAGACTTACCAGTCGGACACTACTCTTATTTTTTGTCGCCCCAACAGATTCCCCATCAAATCCTCTTGTAATGGCCTTGTTTATGTCCAAGGTATTATCTATCCAATCAGTCCACTTAAGAGCTAAAATCTCTCCTTTTCTAGCCCCTGTAAATGCAAGAAGACGGAACATAACTTTCTTCTTCAGATCATCCGTATTATCCACTAATTCCATGAAACTCTTCAATTCATCTTTATCATAAAATTCACTAGCAGAATCACTCTCTTTTTTTACAAGAATTGTTACACTGTCAGCAGGATTACTTGAAATATAACCATAACGGATGGCATACTTAAAAACATTATTCATCAGTCCTTTCAATTTTCGCCCATACACTAATTTTCTGGACCATTCATTGATCTGTTCTTGTAGTTGGATAGGAGTGATGGAAGCTATTTTCTGTTCACTAAAAACAGGATAGATGTGATTCTTGAAGTTTCTGTAGGTTTTGATATAAGTGCTATCCTGAACAGTATCAGCATATTCTTTCAGCCACATCTCAGAGACTTCTCTGACAGTGATGTCTTTTTTGTTTTCTTCGTCATTATCGAGATCAACCTGCAATTGAAGAAGTGCTGCTCTAGCTTGTGCTTTTGTTGAAAATCCTTTTCTGACTGCATATTGGCTAACTCCGTTTTTCTTTCCTAAATAAAATTTAAAACTATAGGCTGTTTCTCCGTTTTTCTTTTTGTATGACTTAATTTCCATTGATTTTTACCTCATTTATTGTTAAAATGGGTATAAGAAAAAGACCTTTTTAATGGCTTTTCTTATACTGCATTTCCTCACACTCAAGATTGCTGTCGGAGAGTGTGGGGATTTTTTTTTAGATAATTTTTTCGAAGACCATTGTAGCTTGTATACGATCACCACCACCTAGGCCCTTACTTCCACCATTTGCAGTGCTTATTGTGTGTAGTCGATATCCTTTGGCTACTTGCTTATTAATAACATTTTCTAACTCAGTCAAATTACCTGAGCCAGTACCAAAAAACTTCTCTTTTAGAGTTACTTGAAGAACAACATAGTTCAATCCACTTGTTCCAGAAGCAGCAGAAAAACTAGCTTCTTGTTTAACATTATCAAAAAACCCCATAAGATTTTACTCCTTTAAAACATTAAAATGATTCAACTTGTTTATAAAATTCGGTGCGGACCATAATTTCATCAGTTACAGTCTTTAATTGATATCGTTCCATAAATCGAACACTATTAAAACTTTCAACTCCATATGTAGCTATCTCTTCGGCTACTAGATTTTGAATCATATAGCGATTAGCCTCATTCTCGCATAGTAGTGGAGCATTTTGATACAAACTACGGTAGTGTTCTAGATGACCGAGTTCGTGAAAAAGAACTTTTCGTCTTTCATCTGGACTTAAATCAGCATTGATATAGACAATTCGGTTAATTTCGTCGTAGAATCCGTTTCTTTGCCATTGTTTAGTGGTAAATTCACGTAAAGTAACTTTATGGAGATACAATAATTCTTTTTCTGTCATATTTTTCTCGCTAAATTCCTTTACTAATCAGCGTGTTTTTGTTAAAATCAAATTAAAAATAGAGAGGAGGAAGTCATATGAAACTAGTTCAAATCCTTTGGGGATATTTGCTGGCGTATTCTATTTTTTCTCTCACTCTTTTCTTTTTAGACAGAGGTATTATTTTCATTGCTTTTTTGATTTTTATTCTAGTAGTAAAAATTATCCCTCATCCTGATTCTCATTTGAATCCATTTGCGTTTGGTGTGCGTTTTCGTAAGAAACACTAGGTGAGTCAACAGTTATATCAAATGCTCTCACATTTCTTAATGATTCTAGTTCTTTGCGAGCTTTTTCTATTTCAATATCTCGCTGTACATCTTTCAGCTTGGCATCTTTTTCCATGGTTTCAACTTCTACAGTCAGTTTGCGTTCTTCCAATCTGGCTGTTTTTCTTTGTTGCAAGTATGGGAAGAGTCCTTTTATTTTAAAACCTGTGACCTCAACATCACCAAATAAGAGACTGAGACCTATTAAACCCGATTCTATCATCCAATGGTTATCAGATATGAATTGTCCGATGGATTGTAATGTTATTTCTCCAGGGCTTTCTACATTTGATGTGGCGATGATTTCTTCATCAATTTCTGGGTTCTTATATTCGTCGATAATAGAATATAAATTTTTCCACATGCTGGAAGTAATAGATCCTTTGGTGTTAACTCTTAACCAGAGGTGTAATTTCCCATCTTTGAAATAAAGTGGTGAAACTAGACCATCGATATATCTAGATAAATCTGTGATATTAAAAATAGTGTGATGAACTGTCAGTGTACTGTATAGAAATTTTGAATTTACTTTCCTACGTGGGACCTCATTAATCCATATGACGTTTCGACGCTTGATATCTTCAGATTGTTCATAACCATGATTTAAAGTTACTTGCTCATCTGGCAAGTCTTTTTCATAAACATCGCTTGTGATCTGTCCAATCAAAAAATAGTTCGACTTAAATGATGGAACTACAACGTAATCTCCTATACTCATATCTTCTACAAAGCTATAGAGTCGTTTAGCAGTAAACGTGATTTGGTGTTTTGAGAGTTCTTCGCCTTCATATACTTTTGTTATTTGCTGCTTATAGTGTTCTATTGTTTTTTCTGTTGTGAGAAGTAAGTCAGTTGTCTGCAAATCAGCAAGAGTAACTCGGTTGTGGTGAATAGAGATGAAGTGGTTGTATTTAAAATCATCGTAATATTTCCCACCTTCAGCTCTGACCAACCAATATTTCGCACGACTATTAAACTGGTAAATTTCAATTTGGTTTTTGTGAGACATTTAATCCTCCTTGCTATTCATATATCCTGAGATAATTCCTCGAATGGCTCTACGATCTTCATCGGTCAGAGGTTTCCCATCAAATAGCATAGCGTGGTCTATAATTTTATCGATATCATCAGGTTCATTTACGTGCGAATTCCCAGCAATATTTGGATTATCTGTGCGTCCCAATAGATAGTCGGTGGACACATTAAAATAGTCAGCGATTTCTTGGAGGCGTTCAGAATTAGGTGTTTTTGTTTTTAAAGTATAAAAATAATTTGTGCTATATCCTAGACTTTCTTCAAGTTTAGCCAAAGAAATCCCTCTCTTTTGAGCTAGTTCTTTAATTTTTTCTAGTGTTGAAAACATTGATTTATCAACCTTTCTTATGGTATCACAAAAAATATTCTCAAAAATCTAGAAAAAAGTCTTGACTAATTCTAGAAAAAAGTATAGAATAGTTTTTGTAAGTGATTGAGTTAGAAAAAAACGAAGTCAAAAATACGTTTTAAAAACTAAATATAAACGGTCGGCAAACTGTGAATATACGTAATCAATGGTATTAATAACCTTGTTTTTATTATGCCTAGATTATAGACTTTATTATAGAACTTGTCAAGAGTTTACACAACTTTTTTCTAACTCTTTTTCTTACTTATGAGAAAGGAGGAACATATATGCCAAACATGGATAACGGACGACAAAAAGTTTTGGATTATTTGAAAGAAAATAATCTGACCATTGCAACATTGGCAGTCCAATATAACATGGCTCGTCAAGATGTAACTAATATCTTGAATGGTAAATTAAAAAATCCACAAGCACATCGCTTTGTAGCTCGTGTGATTGAAGATTTTAAAATTCGATAGAAAGGTAGGATAAGTTATGGCTCTTGAATTATTTGGAGACAGCTTCAAGTCAGAGCTTTTCGAGGAATTGGTCGAGCTAAACAAGCAAGCGATGGCAGAAGCTAAAAGGCAGGTCTCTAAGCAAACAACATGGGTCACCATCAAAGGACTACAGACCGCTACTGGTTGGGGTCGAACCAATCTTGAAACTTGGAGAGATCAGGGGAAGTTCCGTAGTGTGCAAAAAACACAAGGCGGTAAATACTTGTATGACTTGGAAGACGCACAACGTTTCTGCCGATCGCTTGCAAAATAAAATGGACCTCTGCAAAGCGGAAGCCCAAACAAAAATACTTATATTTTCAGTATAGCACAAGGAGGTGCTAAATGCAAAATTATGAACAAATACGCTACATCACAGACTGGGAACGGAAGAATTTTAAATTAAGTCATCAGTACAAGAATGCTCTTGCGAAGAAACCAATTGAAGTCGTCAAGAATGAATTAGAAAAGCTAACTAAAGAATACTCTGATGTAACATTTACAATCGAACCTAAAGGATCTATGAAGATTGATAGCGATAAGGTCGTTAGATTTAAGAAAGGATAAAAAATGATTTATTTACTAATTGCAATGACTATTTTAAACTTTGCGACTCTATGTGTTGCTTGGTATTACAAAATCAGGTTTGAAAAACGAGGAACAGATCAAGAGATTTTTCAGCGAGAAGCGCAAAGAAGAAGTGCTCTGTCTCGTGCAAACGGCTCTGCGTTTACTTGGGATAAAGAACCGATGATTAGAAAGGTAGTAGAAATAAATGGTAACCATTAATAAACTCGAAATTGAAAATGTCAAACGCGTAAAAGCGGTTAAGTTAGAACCGTCTGCAAAAGGTTTGACGATTGTTGGTGGAAATAACAACCAAGGGAAGACAAGTGTGCTGGACGCTATTGCTTGGGCGCTAGGGGGGAACAAATACAAACCTAGCCAAGCACAGAGAGAGGGCAGCACGATACCGCCTAGCCTGAAAATCACGTTATCGAATGGCTTGATTGTAGAGCGTAGTGGCAAGAATAGTACACTCAAGGTTATTGACCCAAGTGGGAATAAAGCTGGCCAAAACTTACTGGATAGCTTCGTGGAAGAGTTGGCTATCAACTTGCCGAAATTTATGGAGCAGACCAGCAAAGAAAAGGCTAAAACTTTACTACAAATCATCGGAGTCGGTCCGCAGTTGGCTGAACTGGAAATGCAGGAAAAGGCTAAGTATGACGAGCGCCATGCGATTGGTGTCATTGCTGACCAGAAAGAAAAGTTTGCGAAAGAACAACCGTACTATCCAGATGCACCGAAAGAGCTAGTCTCTATCGCTGAGCTGATTCAACGGCAACAAGCTATCCTTGCTAAGAATGGCGAGAACGCCCGCAAGCGCCAGAATTTGATTGCTATCCAAAATCAACACGATTCAGCAACTGCAGAAGTTAAACGGCTAGAGCAATTGCTGGCCGATGCCAAAGAAAAAGAAAGTCAGTTAGTTCAAGATTTGGCTATCGCTAATGCCGATGCCATGGATCTTCTCGACGAATCGACCGAAGAAATCGAAAAGAACATCGCAGAGATCGACGAAATCAATCGTAAAGTGCGCGCTAATCTGGACAAGGACAAAGCAGAAGAAGATGCTAAGGGCTATCGCGAGCAATATCGTGAATTAGACCTTGTTATTGCTGACATCCGCAAGCAGAAGACAGACCTGCTTACAAATGCAGACTTACCATTGCCAGGCTTATCTGTGGACGATAGCGAATTGCTCTATCTTGGTCAGCGATGGGATAACATGTCTGGTAGTCAGCAATTACAAGTAGCGACCGCTATCGTTCGTAAGCTCAAGCCAGAATGTGGATTCGTGCTGATTGACAAACTGGAACAAATGGATCAGCTGACTTTGCAGGAATTTGGCGCATGGCTCGAACAAGAAGGATTGCAAGCAATTGCGACTAGAGTATCAACTGGCGATGAATGTAGCATCCTAATTGAAGACGGGTATAGCGTGAAGCCAGAGGTGGCACAAACACCCAAAACATGGCAAGGTGGATTTTAAGAAATAAAGGAGAACAATCATGAAAAAAACAGAAACTTTTATCGTATTACGTAACAAAAAAACAGGCGAGTTTTTAACAAAATACAAAAGCAAAGAAAAAACTCTTGCTTATTCATCACACTATACAGATGAGTTAAGTCATGCTGCAAAAAATGGTGTCGAAGCGACAAAAAAACAAATTGAAGATTTTACAAAACTAGCGAATGCATTTGATTGTGAATTGCTTAAAGTGACCGCAACCTACGAACTAGAAACACTTGACGGTAAAGAACCAGAAGAATTAACAGATGATATTGAAAAAACAAAACATGAGTTATTTGCGAAACTTCTTAATTCGTTGGCGAATGGATTGGAGGACGATTAAATATGCAAATTACAAGAGGAAAACGGGCACGAGCTCAAAAGGTAGTTATCTATGGCCCTGAAGGAATTGGCAAGTCCACGTTTGCTGCTGAATTCCCAAATCCAGTCTTCATTGATACAGAAGGATCAACAGATAATATGGATGTTGCGCGATTGGACAAACCGACCAGCTGGACTATGCTTAACAATGAGATTGCCTTTATCAAGGCCAATCCGACTGAGTGCGGAACGCTCGTTATTGACACAATTGACTGGGCAGAATCCATGGCAGTTACTCATGTATGCTCTCAACACGGTAAGCAAGGGATCGAAGATTTCGGCTGGGGCAAGGGTTATACCTACGTCCAAGAAGAAATGGGACGTTTCTTGAATAGCTTATCCGACTTGGTAGATATGGGTATCAACGTGGTATTGACTGCGCACGCTCAAATCAAGAAATTTGAACAGCCAGATGAGATGGGGTCTTATGATCGTTACGAGTTGAAACTCGGTCAAAAAACAGGCTCTAAAACTGCTCCACTAGTCAAAGAATGGGCAGATATGGTTCTATTCGCCAACTACAAGACCTTGGTCATGACGACTGATAACGGCAAGAAAAAAGCGCAAGGTGGTGAGCGCGTAATGTATACCAACCATCGACCAGCTTGGGATGCCAAGAACCGACATGGGTTACCTGATGAAATGCCATTTAATTACAGCGGTGTAGCTCATATCTTTGCAAATCAGCAAGTGCAGGCTCCACAGCAAGCTACGCCAACACCACAACAGACGCAAACGGAATTGCCAATTGACATGTCGCAAGTGGCATCTAAACCGCAAAATAGCGTCCCTGAGGAGCCACAGGCTCAAATTGAACCGACACAACCAATACAATATGATTCTAACCTGCCAACCAGTCTGACAGACCTTATGAAGCAAGAAAGTGTAACGGAAGAAGAACTTCAAAAAGTCGCTTATATCCGCGGTCACTTCCCGCTAGGGACGCCAATCGAAAACTTCCCTGCCGATTACTGGGATATGATCGTGGCACACTGGAAGGAAACTCTAGAAGTTATCAAGAATCAAGTACGAACTGAGCCGGAATTGCCCTTCACGGTGTAAGTTCTGGGAGTTAGAAATCATCGCAAAATACAACAAGGAGTATCTATGAAAGATAAAACTATTAAAATTGATTTGTCGAAAATCGCAAATACAGCCTTACAAGAAAAGGTTGACAAGGAACTCGAGAAAGTACTAGATAATATATTGGACCTCAACACGGAAGCGAAAGTAACCCGAAAAGTCACTATCACACTGACAATGTCAACAGACGATGAACGTACAGCCGTTAAGACAGGCATGGAAGTCAAATCTACCTTGGCACCACAGAAAGGTGTCGCAACGACTGTCATCGTCGGCCGTGATGACGCTGGTAAAATTCACGCTAACGAACTTAAGAGCGGTGTACCGGGTCAGACCTACTTTGACGATAACGGAGACATGCGAACGGACACGGGTGAGCTTATCGAAAAAGTAGAGCAACAAGAAAAATCTAAAATTATTGATTACAATCAAAAGAAAGCAGGTAACTAAACATGGCGGAAAACATCAAAGAAGCATTGTCCTATGCAGTTGAATTGGCAGAACATGAAAGCAAAATCATCAAGTCCGGAACAGGCAGGGAATACTACGATAAAAACCGTTACAGCCTGCAGGAACTGCAACCTCGCAATTATGCCCCAGCGCTCAATCTGCGGACGCTGCGCAGTCTGGTGGACTATCTCAAGTCTGATAATGACGCCATTAATTCAAAACGCGTTCTCGTTGTAGTGGAAAGTCCGCAGGAAGTATCTGTATATGACCAAGTAGACTTTGACTACGGACAACGCAATCAACTTGTTTGTGTTCAGGCTGCCGTGCCACGAATTCCCTTTGACAGCTGGCATGATCAGGAGGAATTTAATATCATGCTACAATCTATGTTTATTGACGACGCAGACCGTAGTATTGTGCTTGACTTTGCTAGCCACTTGAAAATCGAAAAAGGTGCAGAAGTGCAAGATAATGGTGTAAGCCAAGTGGCTACTGTGCGTGATGGTGTGGCAAGCCTAGCACAAGCTAAAACTCCAAATCCAGTAACCTTGCGACCATATCGGACCTTTAACGAAGTAGAGCAACCAGCAAGTCAATTCATTTTCCGGATTAACAAAATGGCAAACTTGGCACTATTTGAAGCAGACGGGGGCAAGTGGCAGCTTGAAGCTATTGGCAACATTGCAAGATACTTGGCAAAAGAACTTGCTGACAACAACAAAATCACAATTTTAGCATAAAAAAAGGAGAAATCAACATGACACAACAATACAATAACTTTGAACACGAACTTGGATGGGAAGACACAATTCAAAAGGATTCTGAATTTGTCCTATTACCTGACGGATTGTACCATTTTACAGTCGTTGGAATGGAACGCACACGACACACGCCAAATCCGCAAAATCCAGGGAAACTACCAGCGTGTAATAAGGCTATTGTCAGCATCAAGATTGTAGCCAATGAAGGTGAAACAGAATTGCGACACAACTTATACTTGCACAGCTCAACCGAAGGCATGCTATCTGCTTTCTTTGCGGCAATTGGCCAAAAGAAAAAGGGCGAACCACTTCGCATGAACTGGAATGCCATTGTAGGGGCAACTGGTGTATGTAAAGTTGGAACCCGACAGTACAACGGCAATAATTACAACGAAGTCAAATCCATGCTCTATCCTGAAGATGTGGATTATACAAAAGTATTGAATCAACAACCGGGACAAGCTCAGCGACCAAACTTTACACAACAACCACAAGCTGGATACCAAGCTGGACAATTCTAGGAGGTAAGGGATGCAATTAAGACCTTATCAACAGGAAGCACGGGAAGCTGTTCAGGCTGAATGGGCTAAAGGTCGCAAGCGCACGCTCTTAGTATTACCAACGGGATGCGGAAAGACGATAGTCTTTTCCAAAATCATAGAAGACCAGGTGAAAGAGGGCAAGCGGGTGCTTGTCCTTGCTCATAGGTCCGAATTGCTAGAGCAGGCGAGCGATAAGCTCAAGACTGCTACAGGGCTTGGCACAGCTTTAGAAAAAGCAGAAAATACCTCTATTGGCTCATGGTATCGAGTAGTCGTCGGATCAGTCCAGACCATGCAGAGAGATAAGCGACTGAGTCAATTCTCTCCTAACTGGTTCGATACGATTGTCGTCGATGAAGCCCATCACGCTATTTCAGATGGTTATCAGCGTGTCCTTGGCTACTTCGAACAGTCCAACGTCCTCGGGGTAACAGCGACCCCAGACCGTGGAGATATGAAGAATCTTGGTTCTTACTTTGAAAGTTTGGCTTACGAATATTCGCTAGTGCAGGCTATCAAAGAAGGGTATCTATCGAAAATCAAGGCGTTGACAATCCCGCTCAGCTTAGACTTGTCAAATGTCAGTATGTCAGCGGGCGACTTCAAAGCCAGTGACGTGGGGACTGCACTAGACCCGTATCTGGAACAGATAGCAGATGAAATGGTCAAGCAATGTGCTGACCGCAAAACAGTCGTATTCTTGCCATTAGTAAAGACCTCGCAGAAGTTTCGCGATATCCTAAATGCAAAAGGGTTTCGCGCTGCAGAGGTCAATGGTGAGTCCAAGGATCGTGCAGAAGTCCTAGAAGACTTCGAGAATGACCGTTACAACGTGCTTTGTAATTCAATGTTACTGACTGAGGGCTGGGATTGCCCATCAGTAGACTGTGTTGTAGTGCTAAGACCTACCAAGGTACGTGCCTTGTATAGCCAGATGGTCGGGCGTGGGACTCGCTTGCATCCAGGGAAGGAAGAACTGCTCTTACTGGATTTCCTCTGGCATACAGAACGCCACGAGCTATGCCGACCAGCTCACCTTATCTGTGAAACTCCAGAAGTCGCTCAGAAAATGGTCGAGAATATGGAAGAAGAAACAGGTGTTATGCTTGATCTTGAAGACATGGAAGTGAAGGCAGCAGAAGACGTGGTCGCACAGCGTGAAGAGGCTTTGGCAAAACAGCTGGAAGAAATGCGCAAGCGTAAGCGTAAGCTAGTTGATCCGTTGCAATTTGAAATGTCTATCCACGCTGAAGACTTATCGAATTACGTGCCTAACTTCGGATGGGAGCAAGCGCCTGCAAGCGATAAGCAGTTGAAAGCTCTCGAGAAATACGGCATCTTTACTGACGAAATAGGAAATGCTGGAAAGGCTAATCTCTTGCTAGATAGACTACACAAGCGACAATCAGAAGGCTTGACGACACCGAAGCAAATTCGATTTTTGGAAGGCCGAGGCTTTAAAGATGTCGGAATGTGGCAATTTGACCAAGCTAGAAATATGATTGACCGCATTGCTGCAAACGGATGGAGATTACCTGCAGGCGTGCGACCAGCTGAATATGTACCAAATTAAAAAAGGAGGAAATAAGTGGCAGAGAATGATTTTAATTTGTTGCCGTTGCTGGATTACATCAATCCTGCCACGGTAGACTACCAAACATGGGTAAATGTAGGAATGGCCTTGAAACACGAGGGCTATACGGCATCTGACTGGGATAACTGGTCACAAAACGACAGCCGATACAAAAAGTTCGAGTGTTTCAAGAAATGGGATACCTTCAACGAAGAGGCAGGAACGATTGTAACAGGTGCTACGATTACCCAACTCGCAAAAGAAAACGGTTGGGTATCACAATCCGGCTATGACAGCGAGAATGCGCGTGAATTAGACTGGAACGATACCATCGACCGAGACTATCGGGTCATCGATAAGAATTGGATAGAAGGTAAGGAAATCCATGAGCCGGCGATTTGGAATCCAGTGCAGGAAATTATCAAGTACCTTGAAACGCTTTTTGAAGCGAGCGAAAATGTCGGTTATGTGACCGAATGCTATCCGAAAACGGACAACGAAACAGGCGAGATCGTCAAATGGCTACCCACTAAGGGGGCCTATGACCGTACTGCTGGGCAATTAATTGAAGCACTTAGCAAGTGTAACGGGGACGTCGGAGCAGTCTTAGGTGACTATCACGAAGAAGCGGGCGCATGGATTCGTTTCAATCCCATGGATGGTAAGGGTGCTAAGAATGAAAATGTGACAGATTTTAGATATGCACTAGTTGAATCAGATAGTATGCCAATTGACAAGCAGAACGCCATTTATAAAGAGCTTGAACTGCCGATTGCAGCCTTGGTCCACAGCGGGAACAAGTCGCTACATGCCATCGTGAAAGTAGATGCTAAAAATTATGAAGAGTATCGGAACCGCGTTGACTACCTTTACAAGGTCTGCCAAAAAAACGGGATCGTAGTTGATACCCAAAATCGAAATCCAAGCAGACTATCACGCATGCCGGGCTTTATCCGAAATGGTCAGAAGCAATTTTTGATAGATACCAACATTGGTAAGGCCGACTGGGACGAATGGTACCAGTACATCGAAGACTTGAACGATGACCTGCCTGATCCTGAAGGGTTGGCAGATAGCTGGGATAATTTGCCAGAATTGGCTCCTGAGTTGATTAAAGGTGTCCTTCGTCAAGGTCATAAGATGCTGATTGCCGGACCTTCAAAAGCTGGTAAGTCGTTCGCATTGATTGAAATGTCGATTGCGATTGCTGAGGGTAAGAAATGGCTTGGTTGGGATTGTACGCAAGGTCGTGTCCTCTATGTCAACCTGGAACTAGATAGACCATCCGCTTTACATCGCTTCCGTGATGTCTACCAAGCTATGGGATTGCCACCACAGAATATCCAGAACATCGACATTTGGAATCTTCGTGGAAAGACCGTACCAATGGACAAGCTAGCGCCTAAACTTATCCGCAGGGCGTTGAAGAAGAACTACATCGCAGTCATTATTGACCCGATCTATAAGGTTTTAACGGGTGACGAGAATAGCGCAGACCAGATGGCACACTTTACCAACCAATTTGACAAAGTAGCCACAGAGCTAGGCTCTAGCGTTATCTACTGTCACCACCACTCAAAGGGTTCGCAAGGTGGTAAGAAGTCCATGGACCGCGCTAGTGGCTCGGGTGTATTCGCTCGAGATCCTGACGCGCTTATTGACTTAGTTGAGCTGGAAGTGTCAGAGGAATTGTTGACACAACGCCTTAATCAGGCAGCATGTGAAGTTTACAAATTGGCTTTGCAAGAGCAGAACAATGCCTATTATCAACAGAATGTCGGATTAGATGACCTTCTGAGCCCTGCACAAATGCGGACACATTTTGAAAAGGGTATTCCTGATGTCATGACTCGAGCCCCTTATACAGATAAGCTTGAAGAAGTTCGTAACAAGATCCAGATAGCGACCGCATGGCGCGTTGAAGGTACTCTTCGAGAGTTTGCCAAGTTTAAGCCAGTGAATATGTGGTTTAGCTATCCAGTGCATGCGATTGATGAAACAAGCGTGCTGGCTGACATACAGCTAGGCGAAGACGTGAACAGAAAAAATTCTCCATGGAAGAAAAATTTCGAAAAGAAAGAAACCAAAGAGGACAAAGCTAAGAAAGTTGAGACTGCAATTGGAATTTTGAACGATGGCATCGAACCAGTAACTCTCGAAAATTTGGTAGATTATTTCTCTACTGAGGAGAAGTTGGTAAGCGAAAAAACAGTCCGTAGGTGGATAAAAAATAATGGAAAATTTGAAATTATAAACAAGGAAATCGTGCCTAAAAACTCAAATATAAATGAATAGGGACAAGGACATATCGATGGACATATCGATAGACACATCGAAGGACAAAATTCGATATGTCCCTAGGGACACAGGGACATTATTCAATTTGTCCTTATGTCCCTAGAATGTAAAAAATGAGGGACATATCGAATATTTTATCGGAATGTCCGAGGGACAAAACCAGGGACAGATTATCTAACTACTAGGTAGTGTAGATAATTGGGAAATGTCCCTGAGAGTTCAGAAGAACAGGTACAGGAACAAGGGGGCTATGCATCCGCCCCTTGTAACCCTGTAACCCTGTCCTTCACTCTGAACTTAGGCGCGCATAAAAAGAAAGGAAAAAATAAAAATGGGACGTACTCCTGGAAGTAAAAACAAAAAACAAAAACGGCGCTCTGGAAAATTATTAATTGCGAAAACTATGCCACCACTGTATCACACGTTACCTGGAGAAAAGTTCGATAGCGACAGAAGTCAAGTCTATGCTTGGATCAAAAGTCAACCTGACTTGATGAACTGGCTTTGGAGACAGTTAGGGTCTGCTGGTTACATTGTGTATGATTCTGACACTGGTCAATGGATGGGGGTTGATTACTATGATTGAATTCTTTTTACCGATGGAAAAAATTCCGACGACTACTCACCAACAAAAAAAGGTAAACGTGCAATTTGGTAAGCCAATCTTTTATGAGCCGACAGAATTAAAAAATGCCAGAGCGAAATTTGAAAGTTTGCTTGCGCAGCATGTGCCTTCTGATAAATTAAAAGGAGCAATTAGGCTGACAGTTAAGTGGTGCTTCCCGCGTATTAAAAAAAGCTACGATGGCCAATACAAGACCACAAAGCCAGACACGGACAATCTGCAAAAGCTACTCAAGGACTGCATGACTAAGCTTGGATATTGGCAAGATGATGCGCAAGTGGCCAGCGAAATAGCAGAGAAGTTCTGGGCAGACACTGTCGGGATCTATATCAAGATTGAGGAATTGGAATGAAGATTGATTACATTGATTTCTTTAGCAGAGTCATTCCTGAGTGGATGGCGCGCAGCAATCAAAAGAGTCAAGAGGTAGGTTTTGGCTCAGATGCTTATTGGCTATGGGCGGTCGAATCGATGGGACAAATTTGCAAACAATACAATGATGATGAGCTAGTGACGGAGCAGTTCAGTCTGCTCTTTAACTGGCTAGAGAAACAAGCGGGAGGTTAAACGTGAACAAATCAGATATTAAGCCTGGAGACTATGTAAAGGTCCTCAAGAACGAAAATTTCCATAGTATAGTACAGGTCAAAAATGTATATGACGTATACATCGAGACGACACATGGAATTTTTAATTCTGAAACCCTCGCATCCCGTGTGAATAGAAATTGTGTTATATCAGGGATCGTAAAATGGGAGGATTTATCAGATGAAATCAACAACTGAAATGGATTTAAGCAAAATTGATGTAGGGGAAATCAAAGGCATTCGTTTGATAGAACCAAACGAACTAGCCGAAGAAGACGAGGTAGAAATGAAAGAAAAATCTTATGAACAAGTGCTGTATGAAATGATTGAAGAAGACAAGGTCAACAACCCTAATCACTACAAGGGCGCATTTGGCCTTGAAGCTATTGAGGTTGTCCGTAACTTTGCAGGTAATTTAACAGCCGTTCAAGGCTTCTACTGGGGCAATGCAATTAAATACTTGCTACGATTTCAAAGCAAGAACGGTTTGGAAGATTTGAAAAAAGCCAGAAAAAATCTGGATTGGTTGATTGAGGGGATGGAGAAAGAAAATGAATAAAAAAGAATTGGTTAAGGCATTGATGAATCGAATGCAAAATTTTGGATATTTCCCAAGTTTTACAAACGTAAAAACTTTTATCAAAGAATATGAAAAATTGACTAAGCCAGAACCACAAAAACCAGTCGTACCGCAGTTTGTGGCGGAGATTATCGAGTATTACAAAAGAAATAATGCTACATTATATGATGCGCTCAGAGAGAAGAATTTTAATAAACAATACAGTGAGTGGTTGCTGAATGAACAAAACGCTTACGACAAAGTCGCCAAAGCTTGGCTTGACGGCTACGAGGTCGAGAAAGAGAAGCGGTATACGGTTAAGATAACAAAAACAAAGCAATATCTATACAGCAGAGATAATGACTTTTCTTTTATTAGTTATGTGCGACCAGATGATAATCCACACAATTGTCACACCCGCAAAGAACTAGAAGAAGCTGGGTTCGGATGGGTGTTTGATTGCGAGGGGATTAAGATTGAGGAGGTGGAAGAATGAGTGGATTTGAAATATATTTATCTAAAAACGACCTTGAACATATCGCTAACGGGTATGACATTAAACTAAAACTAGGTGATAAAAGATTTTTGAAAGTAGATGAAATCATTTTAAGACCTGCATTGATAAATGATCTCACAAATCCAATATTGAATTATAAAAATAAAATAATCAACACAGAACAACAAAATATTATTAACAATTTCACGAGAGGTGCAAGATGATACCAAAATTTAGAGCTTGGCTCAAGAATGACAAGAAAATGATTGATGTTGATGAGATCCATTTTGATAACGGCCAGTTGGATTTTATCGGCGACGCAATCACATTTATGCGGGAAGCAGACGAAATCGAACTCATGCAATCGACAGGACTGTTTGACAAGAACGGACAGGAGATTTTTGAGGGGGATGTGGTAACAAATGGCTGGAAACGGCAGGTGGTTATATTTGGGACGCAGGAAGTTGAAGAGGATTTTGGCAGTATAAGAATTTACAGAGGCTTCAATCTGTATCTTGGCGGTGGGTATCCGAACGCTATTATGAGTGAATTTGAAGTTGTCGGAAACATCTATGAAAATCCAGATTTATTGGAGGCCGACAATGACCGAGATTAAACTAATATTTTTCATTGCCTCCTGCATAGTCTCGTTCTACGCAGGGGCGGTATTTAACAAACCTGTAGTAACTCACAAAGAGGAAATCAACGGTAGGTATCATGTCACAGTCAGACATTATGGTAAGTATCTGGTTAACAAGGAGCAGTACGAATCAACATCAGTCGGTGATGACATGCCAGAATTTTTAAGAAAAAAAGGAGATTAAAATGAACTCAGATAAATTTTTAAATAAGTTTACTTACTTAATCATGTGCGTATTTGTGGCAGTCGTATGCTTTGGATTTTATAAGCAATACGAAGCGAACCAAAATCTAAATGACAAAGTTTTTAGATTGGAACGACAAAACGCTGAAATCACTGAGCAGGTCGACAAGCTCAATAAAACGATTGATGCGGAGATTGCTAAAAATCTAAAAGAAGTGGCGGACAGAAACAATGTTGGAGGATAAGATAGCACAGTTAGAGCATGCAAAGGAATGCTATTTGAGAGACCTAGAACCTGAGCACATGGCGATTGTACAGAAGAGTTTTGGTCTACAAGTAGCGTCCAAGCGCAGGGATTGGTTAAAGAAGCAGGTCAAAAGATGTGATGAGGAGATTGAATGTCTGAAGAGAGAGTGATTCCGCTTTTGCCAGAAATTAACGAAAAAAGGACGATCCGTAAGGCAAAGGCTAAGTTGAGAGAGTATCCTAAATGGCGTGAGATTGCTTGTGATGAAGCTATCCAAAAAGTGACGCAAGAATTTACTTTTGAAATCCGTGGAGCAAGCGGGCCTAATAGACCTATCGAAAATCTGGCAATTAGACGAGTAGACGCTCTGTCTGAGCTGGAAGAGATTGAACAGGCAGTATCAAGACTGTTCAATCCAACCTACAGATTCATCTTGTATTCACGGTTTCTCAAGAACGTTCCTGACTCAGCATACGTCATCTATACGGAATTAGGAATTGAGAAGACGCGCTATCAGAATCTACTGGACAGAGCCTTACTGGCATTTGCTTGGCAATATCGAAATGGCATCTTGGTTTGCGAAAAGCGGTAAAAAAGCGGTAATTTTGCGGTAAAAAAGCGGTAAAAATGCGGGAATTGTTAGGCTGAAATAGTGATAAAATAGTAGTATCAAAGATTTGGCAAGAGGTCTTTGATGTTCTAATTCCTTTAAACTTCCGGGGAGAGAATGGTAGATTTTGACCTGATGCGATTTCAGGCTCTCTCTTACATAACCGCAAACAATAAAATTTAGAAGTTCGTACAGTATCGCGCCTATGCGGTTAGGGCGCATTTCGGGAATAATGGTTAAGAGGTCTTAAGTCTCCTTATGTATTTTTAATGTTCATGTTCGTGTTCATGGTTACCTCGCAAAAACCTTTTTCAAAAAATCTTTGCCTCTTCTGGTTCGATTCCGGAAATTCCCATGTAGTCGCATAAAGCGACTTTTTATTTTGTCTGAAAAGGTGGTGATGGAAAATCGCTAAATTAACTCTAAAACAACAAAGATTCGCTGATGAGTACATCATCAGTGGGAATGCGACGGATGCTGCTATCAAGGCTGGCTATGCTAAGAGGTCGGCTGGCCAGATAGGCGAGCAGAACTTGAAAAAACTTGAAATTAAGAAATACATAGATGAGCGCTTGGCTCAGCTTGCGTCCGAGAAGATTGCAACGCAGGAAGAGGTGCTTAGCTATTTGACTTCTGTTATGCGTGGAGAGATGCAAGAACAGACCTTGATAAGTATCGGAGAGCTAGGGCAGGAAATAACGGATATAGACGTAGGGGCCAAGGACAGGATTAAAGCTGCTGAACTTTTGGGCAAACGGCATAGGCTTTGGACGGACAAGGTAGAGGCTGACATTTCTGGAACGGTGGTGTTTGCGAATGAATCAGATTAAGCTAAATGATGTTGTTGTAGATCTCCCCAAAATGGTTGGCAAAGGCTATGGCCAGTTCTGGCGCTCGCGTAATTTCTACCGCGTCGTAAAAGGGTCTCGTGGTTCGAAGAAATCAAAGACGACAGCGCTGAACTTTATAACGCGTATCTTGAAATATCCTTGGGCTAACTTGCTTGTGGTTCGTAGGTATTCGAATACGAACAAGCAATCGACTTACACGGATTTTAAGTGGGCAGCCAATCAGTTAAAAGTCGCTCACAAATTCAAGTTCAATGAGTCGTTGCCTGAAATCACAGTTAAAGAGACGGGGCAGAAGATATTGTTCCGCGGTTTGGATGATGAATTGAAGATCACATCTATCACGGTAGATGTAGGAATACTCTGCTGGGCTTGGTTCGAAGAAGCTTATCAAATCGAAAGCGAAGATAAGTTTAGTACGGTTGTCGAGTCGATCCGTGGTAGCTTGGACGCGCCCGACTTTTTTAAACAAATCACGGTAACGTTTAACCCGTGGAACGAAAGACACTGGCTCAAACGTGTCTTTTTTGATAAAGAGACGCAGAGAGCAGATACGTTGTCGCTCACAACCACTTATAGATGCAACGAGTGGCTGGATGAAGTCGATATTAAACGATATGAGGATTTGTACCAAACGAACCCTAGACGGGCTAGGATCGTCTGTGATGGTGAGTGGGGCGTGGCTGAGGGCCTGGTATTCGAGAATTACAGCGTCCGAGATTTTGATATACAGGACACGATAAAACGGGTAGGAGAAACGACTGCAGGTCTTGACTTTGGTTTTACGCACGACCCGACTACTTTCCCGCGCTTGGCTGTGGATTTGGATAAAAAAGAACTGTGGATATATGCAGAGCATTACGAGCACGCTATGACCACAGAAGATATTTACCAGATGATTGCCAAGAACGACATGCTAAACGCTGAAATTACAGCAGATAGCGCAGAACAACGCTTGATAGCAGAGTTGAGATCTAAGGGCGTCAGAAGAATACAAGCGTCTGTGAAAGGCAAAGGTTCAATAAACGCTGGCATAGACTTCATGAAGCAATTTAAAATCTATATCCATCCGTCTTGCGAGAAGACGATAGAAGAATTTGATACATACATCTACAAGCAAGATAAAGACGGCAATTGGTTGAACGAGCCCATCGATGCGAATAACCATGTCATCGATGCGATTCGATACGCTTTAGAAAAATATCACATCGAAAGAAAATCAACACAAGACCGCATGAAGAACGCATCTTATTATTTCAGGAGGTAAAATTGGAAGTAAAATTTTTAAATGGCACACGCTTCGATAGTAGATCGAACGAGCATTTTATGATGATGACAGAAGACTTCGAAGTCATCGAATACGGTTCCGACAATTGGATTGAGCAGTTGAAGCGTTATGTGAATCGTCACAAAGCAGAACAACAGCCACGGTTAAAAGAGCTGAAGCGTTATTATAAAGGCGACAACAATATCAAGTATCGACCTGCTAAAACAGACGAGACTGCAGCAGATAATCGCATTTCTAGCGATTTTGCCAAGTACATTACCATTTTCGAGCAAGGGTACATGTTAGGGAATCCGGTTGAATACAAGAATGAAAACAAAACTATTCTTGAACATATCAAGGATTTTTCTGCTAAGAACAACGAGAAGAAGCACAACTCCTCAATCAAAAAAGACTTGTGTGTGTACGGTCGTGCTTACGAGCTTTTAACAGTCACAGAGCGTGATAGCAAAGCGTGGGTTAAGCTGTACAAGTTAAAACCAGAACAGACTTTTGTCATTTACGACGATACTTACGAGCAAAACTCGCTCATGGCCGTAAATTACTACGATGTCGATTATGGAGATAGTAAGCGTAAGACGATTATTAAAGTCTATACTGCAGATCGTATCTACAGTTACGAGTGGAAATCCACAGATAGCGATAAAATGGCGCTCAAGGACGAGCAAGAGCACTACTTCAAAGCTGTGCCAGTTAATGAGTACAGCAACAACGAGGACCGCTTAGGTTCTTATGAATCGGTGTTGGATAACATAGATGCATACGACTTATCGCAGTCTGAGCTTGCAAATTTCCAGCAGAATAGTAATGATGCAATTCTGATGATCAAAGGCAATCCGTATACAGGCGCAGAAGAGAATGATTTTTTGGAAGATGGACGAATCAATCCAAACGGTCGTTTGTATGTGTCGCAGGCTTACAAGAAAGCGCAAGTCCTCATTTTGGATGACAATCCAAACCCAGGCGGAGCTAATCCAGATGCGAGTTACTTAATCAAACAGTACGATAGTAACGGAGCAGAAGCGTATAAGCAGCGTTTAGTTAACGATATTTTGCGTTTTACTTTTACGCCTGACACGCTTGATAACAGCTTTGCTGGCACACAGTCTGGTGAGTCAATGAAGTACAAGCTCATGGCTAGTGACAACTACAGAGAGCAACAAGAAGACCTGTTTGAAGCCGGTCTTATGCGTCGCTTGCGCTTGGCTGTGAACATCTGGGCAATCCAAGGAAATGAAAATACAGCTTATGAGTTAATCAACGAAACTTCTGTGGTCTTTAGTCCGAACGTTCCGCAAAACGAAAAAGAAATCGTTGAGATGATTAAGTCGTTGTATGGAATTGTCAGTGATCAGACTATTTTCGAATTGCTGAATCAAGTTACGGGTGTGGATGCTGCAGATGAGCTGGAACGTTTGAAGAAGCAAGAAGCCCTAGAACAGCCTAAACCACGGTTAGATCCAGTAGATGAGGTGGTCGATGATGAACAAGAAGCTGAATCAAAACCATCTTGATTACTGGTCAGGTCGCTCAGATGAAATTTTCCGATACTTAGATCGAAAAGATATTGATTTTTTTGGAGAATTAAACAAGGTTTATCAAGAGCAAGCTAACGAAATGCAAAAGGCTTTTTATGATTTTGTTAGCAAGTATTCCGAAAACGGCTCGATGAGCTATCAGGAGGCTGTACAGCGCCTGAAAGGCACCGATCTGTCAGATTATCGGGAGAATGCCAGAAAGTATCGTGAGCAAGCCGAGAAAGACCCAGAATTGCTCAAAAGGTTGAATGAACAATATGCATCGGCTAGAGCGACAAGATTAGATGCTCTACAAATAGATATGTTTTTTCGTGCGGGAGTTGCGCGAGGACTTATTGCTGATAAGTTTGAAAGCTATTTACAAAAAATGGCTCTCATGGGCTATAAAAAGGCTATGAGCGGCCGAGTTGGTGCAATCAACGAGCCAGCTTTAAAAGAATTAGTCAAAACACCTTTTAACGGTTATAACTACAGTCAGCAATTGTGGGGTAATACAGACAATCTAGTGAAGGATTTAAAAAAAGTCCTGAAGGCTGGTTTTGTTCGTGGAGAACACCCCAGAACAATGGCTAGAGACTTAGCACAAAGATACAAAGTAGCCAACAGTCGAGCTGAAACACTTGTCAGGACAGACGGGACGATGATTGTCAATCGTTCTGCTATCCAGAGATACAAGGATGCGGGGCTTAAATACTATCGAATATTGGTTCATCTGGACAATAGGACAACTGAAATTTGCAAAAGAATTCACGCAGAAGACAAGCGATATTTGATTGATGAAATGCAAGCAGGAGTAAATGCTCCACCTTTTCATTTTAATTGCCGGTCTGGTGTGATACCTGATGAAGAAGAATTGAATGGTGATATCAAAGCTTATGACCATGACTTTGAAAAGTTAAGAGATGATCTTGCTGATTTGTGGGATGATATATCAAAAGGGAACTTACCTTACAAGAGTATCGAACGAAGCCTTGCGGAGAGCTATACAATCGGACAATTGCCAAACGTAAAGGGAACTGAAGAGTTGCTAAAATATGTACAAGTAACCGGTAAGAGTTTAGCGAAAATCTTAGAAAAGCACGGAACGGAATTCCCATTGGAGCAAATGTTATTGTTGCAAGAATTGGTTACCGATCCAGATTATGCTGCAGATAATTCTAATCATCATAACAATTCGATATTACTCTATAAAAAAGTTCCTGAACGCTTGAAATATCTAATGGAAGCCGCGCTTATACAAAAAGATGATGGTAGCTACATTATTCATTATCACAAAATAAAAAAACAAAAATTAAATAAATTGAAACGTGAGCAAAAGATACTTTACTCTAAAGATGATATGTGATATACTTAGAGTAAAGATAGAGGTTGAAAAGTATCCGCCTCCAACGCGCCACTTAGCTAGTGGGTCGAGAAATGCGGGCGACATTCGGCGGTCCCGCCTATCTTGCGCTTAGATAGTAATCTAGGCGCTTTTTTGTTGTCCAGAAAGGGGATAAAATGTTTATTTGGAATTTAGTATCTATCACAGCAGGCGTTATCGTACTGATTATATTATTAGCTATTAGCTATATCGTATTAGCTGGATTACTTGAAGATGCTAGAAATGCTCTAGCTAGAAGCAGGAAAGAACGAGATGAACAAATACAAAAAGCTGATCGGATTGATTGAAGATAACGGCCTTGAAATTCAATCTAAGAAATGTTACGACTCACAGAGTGACTGGCATGGTGAGGAGTTATGGATTGTCGATAAAGAAAACGGCAATAAAATCTTTGATTTATCAATAAATGGTTACTGTTTTAATGATGAATCGGTTCAGAAAGCTATTGAAAAAATTGAGAACTATCTATCTTTGAAAAAAATGGATACTTTTGATGATTTTAAAAGCTGGGTTGAAAAGAATGCCGTGCCTGAAAAAACGGAATAAACTGCTATAAATTGCTATAAAAAAAATATAAACCGTGTCGGAATCGATGCGGTTTTTGTATTTAAGAAAGGAACAGAAAAAATGGACCCTTGGAAAGAACGATTTAAAAAAGAATACTACGAATTGAGAGAACGATTCCAAAAGTTAGACATGATGATTGGCCAATACGAAAAAGGACAACTAGAGTTTGAACCAAAATGTCCAATTGATTTGTTAAAAGGTCAGCGTTCGACTATGTGGAATTATTTAAAAATTCTAGAACAACGTGCAAAAATTGAAGAAATTAAATTATAAAACCTAACCGTATGGAATCCCGTACGGTTTTAATATTGTCCAAACTTTGCTGAAGACTTTAAAAGCTGTACTGTTTCGTCGCCGGACGTAAAACGAGACTATCGAGTGGCGACGTAATCGCTGGAGGACAATTATGTCAGAAGAAATCAACGGAACTACTACAACTGTGGATCAAACTGAGACCGTCGACACTCAGAACGAGAAAGCGGTAGATGTAGAGTCAAATGCAAATAGCGATGAGCACGGACGTACATTTACTCGTGCTGAAATCGGCAAAATGTTAGCTGCTGAACGCACCAAATGGGAGGCTGAACAAGCAACGGCGCTTGAACAAGCTAAAAGCGAAGGCGAACGACTAGCTAAGCTGACCAAAGACGAACGCGCTAGAGAAGAAGAAGCGAAACGCATTGCTGAATTAGAAAAGCGTGAACAGGTTATTGCTGAGCGTGAGATGAAACTAGCGACACAATCGCTCTTAGCAGACGAAGGGTTGCCACAAGAGTTTTTAGATCATGTGTTGGCTCCAACTGCTGAAGAAGTAAAGGCTAAAATCACGGCTTTACGTGATGTGTTTGATAGTGAAGTTGAAAAGCGCGTAAACGAACGACTGGTTCAAAGCGCACCTCGTCGTGGTACTACTACAGGAATCACGAAAGAACAAATTATGGCAATTGAAGATACTGACAAGCGTCAGGCTGCGATTGCTGAAAACATCAATCTATTTAGAAAGGGCTAGAATATGGCTGAACAAAAACTAACTACTATGGCTAACTTGGGCGAAATCAAGTCTATTGATTTTGTTAACAAGTTTTCCAAAAATATCAACGATTTGCTAACTCTTCTGGGTGTTAGCCGTCGTCAAGAACTAACAAGCGACCTCAAGATCCAAACTTACAAATGGACTGCTGACGTAAACGCGACAAACCCAGGTGAAGGTGAAGACATTCCGCTTTCTCAAATGGTACGCGCTAAAGCAGATGCTTATGAAGTGGCGTGGTTCAAGAAACGTCGTTCTGTATCTGCTGAAGCGATTGCACGTCACGGAGCATCTGTTGCTATCACAGAAGCTGATACACGTTTAATGCGCGAAATTCAAAACGGAATCAAGGAGCAGTTCTTCACATTCTTGAAAGCTAACCCGACAAAGAACAAGGGTAAAGGCTTGCAAGGTGCGCTTGCTCAAGCATGGGCAAAAATCGCAACTTTCAACGAATTTGAAGGATCTCCAATTGTTACTTTTGTGAATCCAGTTGACGCTGCGGAATACCTTGGAAACGCCGGTGTAGGCGCTGATGCTTCTAATGTATTCGGTATGACTTTGCTCAAGAATTTCTTGGGTATGCAAAACGTGATCGTGATGAACGGTATACCAGAAGGCAAAATCTACACAACAGCAATCGAAAATCTTGTGTTTGCTAACTTAAATGTATCTTCTGGAGATCTTGGCGGATTGTTCGCGGACTTTACAGATGAAACTGGTTTGATTGCAGTTGCTCGCGACCGCGCTTTGAAAAATCTCACTTACGAATCTGTATTCTTCGGTGCTAACGTACTCTTTGCGGAAATCCCACAAGGCGTCGTAGAAACTTCTATCGAGAAACCAGCAGCAGTACCAGGAGGCTAATTAATGACGGCGATTGATACAAATGAGATTTTAAAAGAAATCAAATTATTAAAAGGGGTAAGCGATACTGCGCAGGATGACTTGCTGAATTTGACCATCAAAGAAAGCGTTGAGCGCATCCTTGCCTTTGTCAATCGCTACTCTGAAACATCAATTACGGAAATTCCAAACAATGCAGCATATATCGTTCGAGATGTGGCTATCAAACGATTTAACAAGTTGAATTCTGAAGGCGCTAAGGCCGATAGTGAAGAAGGAAGGGCGTTTACATGGGAAGACAGTTATTTGTCTGAAGATGATAAGCAGGCCCTTATTTCTTTAGCTACAAAAAGGCAAGCCAGAGGAATCGCACGTTTTATCTAGTAAGGAGGTGGCGATGTGATTTACAGTGACAGAGTCATTTTAATTAAAGAAACCGCTCCTAGAGACGAGCTTGAAGACGATGTTGCGACAGAACAAGTCGGGCCTTTGCCTTGTCAGCGCGGGACGCTAACCAACAATGAACAAATGGGAATCTTTGGAAAATACAATCTAGACGGTTTTAAGTTGCATTTACAAGGTATTCATCAAGATTTCTCAGAAGTCATCTATAATGGCAAGCGACGAGCTATCAAAGGCAAGAAATATCACAGAAACAGCACGGTGATTTATCTATGAGTCTTAGTTACAAGGTGAAAGGACTCGATAAATTTATTAGGTCCGTAGAAAACAAAGGACGACGAGCTAGTTCGGCGGTTGACAAAGAACTCAATAGGTCAAGCCTCAGAGTTGAACGCTCTGCTAAGAAAGGTGCTCCTTGGGATACAGGGTGGCTCAGTGAGAATATATATAGCTCGAAAGCTTCTCGTTTGGGGTATAAAGTCATTTCTCCTGCTGAATATTCTGTTTATGTCGAACTCGGAACCCGCAAGATGGTGGCCCAACCGTTCATGGAACCAGCGTTGAAAGAAGAACATCCTAAATTGATGAATAACCTTAACAAAATGTTTAGAAAGTAGGTGATCATGGATTCACCAACAACTAAATTATTAAAAGACTTAAGAAAACGATTGGAGCCCTTGGGTCTTCCAATCCATTTTAAGTTACCCGACGCGTCCGTAGCAGAGCCGTTTCTTATTGTCGGTGGAATTATATCCGACACATCAAAAACGGCGCAGACGGGGCTAATAATCGAAGATAGCACTATTCAAATTGATATATTTCTACCTGGAAACAAGAGTAGGATCTATGCAGAATGTATCAAATCTCAAGCTATCCGGTTATTAGGTCGTAGCGCACGGACAACATCAAGCATATTGATGGACAACTCAATCGGTCGAGAGGTCTATCATATCGTCATTAAAACGACCGAAACTATACTTTAATTAAGGAGGTCCTAAATGGCTGAAAAAGGACAAGTAAAGATTACTACAGCTAAACCTATTGTTGGTAAGAAAGTATTTTACTTTATTCAATCAATCCACGCTGAAAAAGGCGATGGAGCTCTCTTGCCTGCTTACCGTACAGACGGAACGACTACTCTTGGCGGGGAATATCAAGATGAACAAACTCAACAAGGGCGTTTGCTTGAGAAATCAAGTGACGAGCACTCTGTTGAGTTGACTCAATACTTCGCACCAATGGATCCATCAGTAAAAGTAATTTTAGATGCACAAGCGACAGGCGAATCAATCAAGATTTGGCGCGTCATTGTTGACGAAAGTGTCAAAACTCAAATCGGTGAAGATCCAAATAAAAAGGATGCTTATCCTGCTAAGTTTGGATACGCTAAAATTACTGATGATGTCGAATTTAACGACGGAGCAGAAGAGTTTGTTGAGTTATCATATACTGCTGGTATCGTTGGACGTTTGCAAGACGGTAAATTCCCACTCTCTGCAGAAGAATTGGCCGTGTTGAACAACATCTACGCTTACCAAAACCCAGGCGAAACAACAGGCGACTACGACAACATCCAACGCTAAATTTTAGAAAGGTGGCTGTCATAGGTCGCCTTTTTATTTTGTATAAAAGGAGAAAAATCATATATGGAAATTAAACTCGGCAATAAAGTCATCGAAATTAAATTTGATTACCGTTTAATGTTTAAAATCGACAAAGAGATGGCAACAAAGGATGAGAATGGCCAATCTTCAGGAAACGGAGTTGGAGCTCTCTTCTTCAAGATTGTGAACCGTGATGACCAAGGTATTGTTGACTTGATCCAATTTTGCGGGAGCAAAAAAGGAAAGGCAGTAACTGAGGACGAGGCGTTATCAGCAATCGAGGATTACTTCGAGAACACAGAGTCAGATGATCCGCAAGAAGAACTGTTTAAAGAAATTGAAACAGAGATGGTACAATCAGGTTTTTTCAAGAAGAAGATTTTGAAATATATCGAAAACATGAAGTTAGGGAAGGAATTGGCAGAGAGTCAAGCCAAAGACAACGACCCGACAGCGATCGCACAGGTCAAAGCGATTTCCGAAATTATTGGAAAGATGGAAAGCGTAGTGTCTTAACAGAGTGTGCAAAACTTGGTCTTACAGACCAAGAAACGATTTTAAATTGTAATAAGTGGGAGTTAGAAGCGATTCAGGAAGGTCTTTATTACAAACAAATTGAGTTGCGAGAGGCTTTATCTGGCTTAGCGATTGAAATGCGTTACGCACTAAATGCTAAGAAGGTGGATGCCAAAAAGCTTAGCAAGAAGAAGGATAAAGAAACCATTCGAAGAGCTTTCAACAAACCTACAAAACAAGAAATCAAAAACAAAGGTGAATTCGTGGCTATGCTTGAGAGAGCTAGCCAGATGTTTGCCAAAAGAAATTAAGTAGCAAAGGAGGTGGATGCATGTCTTACGATGGTTCAATTTTTGCGTTTATCGGAGCCGATACTAAAGACTACGAAAAAGCTATGAATGATGTTATAGCCACTACTAAGAAAGCTTTTGATGATGCTCAGAAAGCTGCAGTCAATAGCTCTAATCAGATGATTCAGAAAATCGGTCAACTGATGAACCAATTGGCAAGTAATACTGGTAGTATTGGTAGCAAAATCGGGCAAGGGCTAAAAGGTGGGCTAAACATCGCGCTTGGTGAAATACAGCGTATTGCATCCAATATCGGACAACGTTTGCCCGAACCCATACAGGCTGGGTTGAATAAAATTGGCCAAGGGTTCGCTAGTCTTGGGGCTAAAATTTCTGGAGCACTATCTCCAATCGCAAGCAAAGTTTCCTCTGTAGGAAATGCGATTAGTCAAAAATTAGGGAGTGCGTTTAGTGCAGTATCTAATAAGGCTAGCAATTTTGTGAATCAGGTTGGTAATTCTCTCGGTGGGAAACTGATTGGTAAGATTAGTTCTTTGTCCAGTAAAATTACTAGCGGATTAGGAAATGCGTTTCAACAAGCGGGTAGTAAAGCAACTAATGCTTTAATGGGCATTGTAAATCACACAAATCAGGCTGCATCTGCCACAAGTAATCTTATCAAGACGGCTTTGGGTATTTCTGCAGCATACGCAGGATTCAACTTTATCAAGAACGCAATTGGTGGTGCGGTTACTAAGTCAGCTGACTTTGAAGCTCGCATGAGTAGCATCAAGGCGGTTACCGGATCTAGTGCTGACGTGATGAAACAATTCCACGATGCAGCGATTAAAGCGGGTGCTGATACAGCATTTTCTGCTACTGAAGCAGCAGATGCCATTGAAGAACTATCAAAAGCTGGGGTATCTACAAAAGATATCTTAAACGGTGGTTTAACAGGCGCTTTGAACTTAGCTACGGCTGGAGAACTCGATCTGAAAGAAGCTGCAGAAATTGCTTCAACTGCTTTAAATGCCTTCAAACGAGACAATCTGAGTGTAGTAGATGCTGCAAACCAATTAGCGGGTGCTGCTAATGCTTCTGCAACAGATGTCCACGAATTAAAATACGGGCTTTCAATGGTAGCTCCAGTCGCTTCAGGTTTAGGCTTATCATTCCGTGATACCACAAACGCTCTCGCAGTATTTGCTCAAAACGGTCTTAAAGGTTCTGATGCAGGTACATCACTAAAAACAATGCTGATGAACTTGCAACCTCAGACTAAAGGCCAATATAATGCGATGAAACAATTAGGTATCATCACAGAAGATGGTGCTAATAGGTTCTTTACTGCTGAAGGTAAAATCCGCTCATTTGCAGAAATTTCTCAAGTGTTGAAGGAAAGTCTTAGCGGGTTAACGCAACAACAGCAACAACAAGCGCTTAAAACTTTATTTGGTACCGATGCGGTTCGTGCTGCAACTATCGCGATGAACGAAGGGGCAGACGGAGCGAACAAAATGCAGGCAGAAATCAGCAAGGTTACTGCAGCAGAAGTAGCAGCAGAAAAGTTGAATAACTTAAAAGGTGCTATTGAAGGTTTGAGTGGATCATTTGAAACGCTACAGATAAAACTTGGCGAATCCGTCCTGCCACTATTTACTACGATTGTAAAATATGTGGATAAGTTAGTGGATAAGTTCAGTCAGTCTCAAGCGGTGCAAAAATTTACTGATGCCATGGCCACTATCAACCCTGTCTTAGACCATTTTCTCAATGGGACCAAGCTGGCAGATGGTACTATGGAAAAATTCAAAAGCACTATGTCATCTGCTGCGCCTATTCTTAGTTTGATAGGTGGCCTCCTTGTGTTTAGTCCTGCGACTAAAGGTTTAACGCTGTTAACAGGTCTCTTAGGAGGCCTTGGTGGCAAAATCATTAGCTTTGGTGGTGTCATAGGTGGTGTCTTCAATAATGCCGCAGGATATATCGGAGCGTTTTCTGCAAAAATAGGTGGCATTCCTGGCGTTTTAGGAGGCGCTGCATCCAAAGGTATTAGCGTACTTGGCATGATGTCACAAGGTATTGCATCGGTCATGAGTATAGCTTTAGTATCTATCGGTCCTGCTGCAATCCTTGGCCTTGTAGTAGCTGGTTTAGGGATCATCAACAATCAATTTGGCGCTCAAATAGATCAGTTATTAAATACGGTGACGACCAAAGGCCCTCAAATCATTCAAAACCTTATCTTGGGTATAACCACTCAAATCCCTGCTTTGATTGCTTCGGGCGCGGATTTGATAGCAAAGTTTGCCAATGCGTTTGCGACTATGTTCCCAGTCTTAGTTCAAGCTGGGGTTGATTTGATTGGTAGTTTGGTTCAAGGTGTAGGTCAAAACGCACAGTCGCTTCACAGTTCGGCCATAACGGTTATCGGTGCGTTTTTACAATCCATCGCAAGTGCGCTTCCGCAGTTGCTGGGCATGGGTATGCAACTAATCGCAGACTTAACTCAGGGTGCGCTAAATAACATGCCACAAATCTTACAAACAGCCCAACAGGCAGTCACTACATTCTTGACTGGTATTGGTCAGCAAATGCCACAGATTATCCAGAATGGTATTCAGATTTTGCAAAACCTTGTAAATGGCGTTATCCAATCACTACCAACGATTCTAAATATTGCTGTTCAAGTTATTACATCCTTTATTCAAGGGTTGGTATCTAACTTACCTGCAATTATTCAAGGTGGTATACAACTAATCATGTCTTTAGTGACTGGATTAATAAACGCTTTGCCACAAATTGCTCAATCAGGGGCTCAAATTATCGGAGCTTTGATAAAAGGTTTAGCGACCGCTGTTCCTCAACTAATCATGGGTGGTGTAGAGCTGATAGCTAAATTAGTCTTTGGATTAATCACTGGTATACCTAAGATTGTTGAAGCTGGAGGCAAAATCATTGGCGAACTCGGTAAGGCGATGCTTGGAGCAATCCCTGAAGCTATTGGTAATGTTGCTAAATCCGTAGGAGATTTCTTCGGAGGCATGTGGGATTGGATCACTGGTAAAACAGATGAAGGTGCGGAGAAGGTCAAGGCCAAAACCTCAGAAATGGCTGATTCTGTATCGTCTAAAACCTCAGAAATGTCCGTGAATGCGCAGAACAATGTTTCTGCTCTCAAAGAAGGCGTGCAATCAAGTATAAGTATGTTAAGCTTGAACGCTACAAATTCAAGCGCGACTATGATGACTAACGTAAATAATAATATGTTAGGCATGCAAACCAACGCTACAATGCAGGCTCAGATGATGCAAACAAACGTTGGAACATCCATGGATTTGATGGGCGTTGATACTCTCAATAAAGCTACGAACATGCAGACTAATGTTGATGCAACCATGCAAAACATGACTGCTAACGCAAGTTTAAACGCACAAAATCTTGCAACCAATGTTTCTACTAGCATGTCTCAAGCTCAAATGAATGCAACAGCTCAAGCTCAAGCCATGCAAACCAATGTTGATACAAGCCTGAACACCTTAAACGCTAATGCAGGAACCACAATGCAGTCTCTGCAGAATGTATCTAACACAGCCTTCCAAGGCGTTAACGCTGGAGCGACGGCATCAACTGCACAAGCTTCTGCAAATGTACAGGCGAACTACAATGCGATGCAAACTTCGGCTCAAATAAACACTGCTGCAGTCCAAGCCGTGACAGCAACTAATTTAGCAGCGGCGGAAATGGTTGCCCAAACCAAGACCGCAAGTATTGCAAACATTGTTACATCGAACCTTAAGAAAGCCGAGACTAGCACTACAAATGCAATGAATGGGATTGCCAAATCCATAACAGATGGATTGAACAAGGTCAATCAAGTCGCGTCTAGTGCTGGGAATAGAATTGCTCAATCGTTTGTTAATACATTTAACAAAGCCAGAAGCGCAACTCAATCCGGAATGTCTGCGGTAGTATCTGCTATCCAAAGCGGAATGAGTAGAGCTGTCAGCGTATCTCAAAGCACCAGCAGCTCAATTGTATCAGCGTTTAGCCATCTTGGTTCATCGCTTCAAACCGTTGGATATTATGCAGGAATAGGCCTCTATAATGGTTTAGCAGGAATGGCTGGCAGTCTTTACTCGCTCGCATATTCAATCGCTTCTAACATTGCAAGCGTGATGCGTTCTGCTCTGGATATCCATTCTCCATCTCGAGTAACATCTTCTATCGGTAGTTTTACTGGTGAGGGGATGTACAACGGTATGTCTGATTGGGTCAAGAAGATTAATGGAGTAGCCAAACAATACGCTACTGCGATCACTGATCAACGATACGGAGTAGATAGTCTAATCACTACATCAGCAAGCGTAAACAACACTGGCTTACGCTCATCACTTGAAAATCTCAGCGATGACGTTCGAAACTCTCAATTATCAGATACTAAATTTGAAATCCACAATGAAATTGTCGGAGATAAGATTTACACATCCGTTAAAGAAAGAGAGGCGCGTTTGAGAGCGAAAGATGATTACTTTAGCTACGCATAGAAAGGCAACTAAATGGATTTATTGATTACACATGCTAACGCTGAAACAAAACTGTCTCAGCTCGGCATCTATAACATTACAATTGATGATAGTTCGCCTTCTATTGAGGTGGATAGGCGAACAGTAAAGGGGCGCAGTGGTTATATCCACGATGGGATAACATTACGTCGGAAACTTATAAAAGTTACAGGTAGGCTGGCCGTTGCTAGCCTTTCGGCTTTTATGGAGAAACAAGACGAGCTTTCAGGTTGGTTATATGGTGACGAGCCTTATTTTGTAACTAAAATGCACCCGACACAAGATGATTTGTACGAATTCGAATTACCAGGAGCAAAAAACGGAGATTTAAACCTCTTAGATATTCCACACACAGCCTGGAAATATCGATACAAAGTGCATATAAACAACGAAATTGAGTATTCGTTCATCGGAAAGTCACAAGCAGGTTTAAAATATGATGTTTCGTTTGAACTCGCAACAGCAGAACTACCGTTCGGAGAAACAAAGCCTACTGATATCACATTAAGCGGAGGAACCATTCCGTACAATGGCACAGCCGCATTAAATCAACTTGAGACACCTTACACGGTCGAATTGGTGTCAAGTGCAATCCAAAACAGTTTCTTTTTGGAAATTGACGGCAGGAGATGGAGCTACGTCCATACAGAAACAGCCATCCAAGCTGGTCAAAAATTGTTATTATCTGGTGTGGAATCCACTTTATACAAGGGTGTTGCAACATCAGATTTAAACATAAACAACAGGACAAATTACGAATATTTTGTGATTCGGCCAAATCCTCAAAAACAAGTGAGGTATTCAACTAATTTCAGAGGGACTATCCGAATAATTGGATTTAAAGAATTGTATAAGTAGGGAGGTGATAATTTGATTACATTTTTAGATGAAAAAGACAACGAACACAGCGCTCAGGTGGCATATTCAACGACCAGCTCTGTTAATGGCGAATTATCAATTAAAGGAACTATTTATACAAACCAAAAGGTTCTCCACGGGATAGATCGAGGATGGCGACTGAGATTAGATGATGAATATTATCGGATTATCTACGCAAAACCTAACGATACAGGCAGACAGATAGAGGTTGAATTTGATGCCGTTCATCAATTCTTCTACGATATGTCCAAAATGTCGTTATACGAAACCCTAGAGGGTTCAAAACCTATTAGAACATATTTAGATGCTATATTCAAAGGCACCTCTTACCGCTACGTTTTAGAAGTTGAAGTCGGCTCTATCAGAAAAGAGAATTTTGGCAATAAGTCACGGTTAAATCTCTTTAATGATCTTATCAAACACGCTAATTTGGAATTTTCTGTTAGCGGTCATGTTGTGCGGATCCTGAAGAACATAGGAACGGACCAGTCTGCTATTGTCAGAAAAAACTTTAATATGAACGAGCTCACGATTGAGAAGGACATCAACAGTTTTGTTACTTATCAGCGTGGCCTTGGCATGTGGAAAGATGAAGAAAACCACGATCTAGGGAGATACGAGGCTGTGTACGAGAGCCCACTAGCTCAAATATACGGTCGAATAGAAGCCGAGCCGGTTGTTGACGAGCGGTACAAAGAAACAGGTAAGCTTTTAGAACGTCTAAAAACTAATGTGGATAATTCTTATAAAATTTCCATATCTATTGCTATGGAAGACCTGACAAAGGCAGGATATAAGTTGTCAGAGCCTCGAGCAGGCGACTATATCATGGCAGTCAATGAGACCTTAGGATTGAGAAAGAAAATCAGAATCGTTTCGCTCATTAGTGAGTATGATGTTTCTGGCAAATTAATCAGTCGAAAAGTAACGTGTAATGATATTGGCTCTGTTAAGCGAAATTCGGGTGAGATGAGCACTCTTTCCAGATCCGTAAATGACTCGCTGGAAAATAGCTCCAGAGCTCTAGATGTAGCTACACAAGCCCTTACTTCTGCCGATGGAAAAAATACGAATTACTTCGGCGATAAGAAACCGGCCGACATCCCAAAGGGCACGTTAAAAAAAGGCGACCGATTGTTTTTGACAGTCGGAGACAAAAAAGTGCTTTATTTTTGGAACGGGTCAGAGTGGGAGCTTGAACCGACCGAATTTGATAGTGACAAGTTCAACGCAGAATTTGACCGCAAAGCTGAAACGATAAATAAAAATATCCAGCAAGTCGAGAACAAAGCCTCTGAAGCCTTGAACAAAGCAGGTGCAATCATTGATAGCCAAGAGTTACTGGATAAGATCAACTCCCATCTATATTCAGACGCTAATAATGACGACAACGGAATTTTAGGTAAAAAGTTTCGACTGCAACGAGAGGCCAATAGATCAACTCGAAATATAGCGACATCAACTAGAGATAAGCTCACGGATTACCAACGCACAAACGACGAGAACCTAGTCCGCATTGGTCAACAGTTGGGCAACACAGTCAGCAAGGCCGAAATGAAGCAGACAACAGACGGGATTAGAGAGACGATTTTAGAGCTTCAGACAAATGGTTCTGGCGGGCCGAATATGATCCGCAATTCACGGGCGGATGATGGACTGCAGTATTGGGAAACTCAGAGTGTTAACTTCCAGAGTCACGGATTCTACTTCAACGGTCAGAAGCGCATGTTTGCTCTTACTGGTGTATCTTGGATGAAATCTCCTAGGTTCCTGCTCAAAAAGAATACAGCCTACATGCTGAACTTCTTCGGTTTTAATTCAGGAAACACAAAGAGCTTAAGGGTCTACATCCGTAAGCGGAAGAAAGGTGAGACACAGGACTACACATCAGAAGAGTTAGTATTCAACCCTACGACTATACCATTCCTTAGCCACAGGGAAGCTGTTAAAAAATCCTTTAGTTTTAATACAGGTGATTTTGATGAAGGCTATCTCTATATTTTTAATGGCGGGCCTAACAACGGAGCGGATAAATGGTCTGGTGTATTCCTAACCGAGTTCGACCTATATGAAGGCACAACCGATCGCAAGTGGCAACCAGCTCCAGAAGATGGCGCAGAGTGGCTAAATGGTAAGATAACCACATTAGACCGCACGTTAGACGGCATTAGAGAGACTGTCACGGAAGCCAAGAGCTACATTGACGCAGACGGGCAGAGAAGACAAGAGATAAACCAGCTAATCAGAGATGAGACAGCCAAGGGCATTAATACAGTCTTGTCCACAGTCGAGCAGTCAGGCTATGCCAAGCGTACAGAGATACAGTCTATCACTGAGACACAGAGGCTCTATGACCGTATCATTGGTACTACGGAAGACGGAATTAAGCAGAATATCGCTCGGATGACGCTGACAGATAGTCTGTTTCAGACGGAAGTCTCAAAAGCAGTTAATCAAGAGCTTACGTCTTCAAACTATGTAGCCAATCCGTTTACCATGTCGGATTATGTAAGGAAGTACTTTGGCAAAGGGGATACTTCAACGGTTTCTCTTGTAAGTTCGGGCCTCTCTGCTTTTGGAAAGTTGGAGTTTCACGCCCATTCAAAGTTGACTTCCAATGACGCCGTGTGGTTGCCGTTAAATCGAATCCCAGAACGGGTTAAAGATTTATCGTTTTCAATTATTGTTGAAGGCATTGATAAATGTAATATTTCGGTAGCCATTGGTACCGAGAACGCATCATCATCTATACCATACAAACGGCAAGGTGATACAATTTACGGAACGTGGACGGGCATTAGCTATTATTATAAAGGTTCTGACGGTGTTTATCTCAAAATCTCATTCTCAGGCTTAAATGGAGAAAGCGTGTTCCTCAAAAAACCTATTGTCGTTGAAGGTAGAGAGCCCAAATTTGACTTTGAGGTAAATAAGCGGATGGAAGTAGACCAAGCTGTCCGAAGCGTCCAAACTCAATTGGCGGGCTCTTGGGCTATCAAAAACCTTAATTCTGCTGGAGATCTAATCTCAGGTATAAATTTAGGCGCAGATGGTAGGAATCGCATTACTGGTAAGTTAACACACATCACCAACGAGACGCTGATGGATAGGGCTAGTATCAAGAGCGCTGCAATCGAGAGCATAACAGCTGACCAGATAACAACTGGTACGCTTAACGCCTCACGTATCAATGTAATCAACCTCAACGCACGAAGTATCACGTCTGGAACATTCAGAGGGCTTGAGTATGAAGGTGGTATTATCCGAGGGAACAACGGGAATACTATCATCAATCTTAATACTAATTTCACGACGTACAATGGTACGGCTAGGATTGAGTTCAAATCACCTCAGAATTGTTTAGTCCACAGTTCCGGTGGTACACACGCTTTCTTAACTCCAACGCAAAGAGGCGGTACGTCTTATGCAGCGTGGGCCTTTGGTGTTGGTGGTAGTGCGCTTGATACCAATGCTAATTTTACGGGAATTAAGATATTTAATGACCCTGGAGCGCGAGAGGTTATTTTGATTGGAGATGTGCGATTTGTAAAAGATACGTTTACCCGAAATGCTCCAGCTACAGCGTTAACCGATATATTATCTCAAATACAATATAATTTCGTTCAAATCAAAAATTGGTTTCAAAGAAGTGATCTAGGTTACCCTGGTCTATATGACATCGGCTTATAAAAAGGAGAAAAAATGACAGATAAAATTAATCAAGATATTATCAACGATTTAGGCATTCAGCTCGCTAACAAAATCATTGAGGCATCCGAGTACAAGTCTCGTCTCATAGCGGTTCAAGGCGAGCTAGATGCCTTTAGAGCAGTTCTAGCCCGCAATGACGAGTTACGAGCTAAATTTGAAGAAGAACAAGCGAAAGGAGAAAATCATCAATGACATTTGAAGTAAAAGACGCATCTGGCCAATATGGCCCCGACGGAACTGTTATTAAAACGATTGTCACAATCTACCAACAACAACCCTATTATGCGACTGCTGCATTTCCACTCGACGGTGACCATACGCACAAAGAGGCGAATGAGCTGTTGGAAATGATTAAGCAAGAGTTCTTTAAAGAGCACTACACAGCTTATGCCTTTAAAGAACTTGACAAGTCAGTGTCTAGCCAAAATGAGAAGGTGGATAAGCTGACCAAGCTTGCAGAAGCTACTGTCTTAGCTGTAGCTACTAACAAGGATAACCCTGTAGACCCTACGATTTACAAGCGGTACCTAGAGCTCATTGATCCAGCAGTAACTGGCAAATTGTATCACGCTTATGACGTATTTAGCCTCGAAGATGCTTCACATGAAGAGAAATTTGGAGAAGGCAAGCGCGTATTAGTACAAGTCAACAAAGACTTTACTTATGATGGTCAATCAGTATCTGAGTTCAAAACGGGCGGTTCGCTTGAGCTGGCTGGCGTTGGTGCAGCATTTCCTTGGGTAATGCCTAAAGAGTAGAAAGGGGTGCTTATGCCAGACTACGAAAGATTCATTTTACAATTGGGGCTATCTCTAATCCCTGTTTTAGGCCTGTATCTCTCAATGAGGGATCGGGCCACAAAAGAGGAAAATAGAAATACCATCATGGAAAAAGACATCGAGAATCTAAGAGAGTTTAAGGCTTCGGCCAGTAAACGCTTGGACAACCATGACGAGCAAAACAAGGCCATACTGGTCTTGGCGGAACAAGTTAAGGTCTTGAGCGAAGATGTAAGAGAGCTGAAGACCTTAATCACTAGCAATCGATAAAAAAAGAAAAAGAGGAAATATAATATGAAAACATTCGCTAAAAAATTAGGTATCAAAGTAATCAAAACAATGTCTCAGGCAGCACTTGGTGTAATCGGATCTTCAGCTTTGTTGACCGAAGTAAACTGGGCTGTAGTGGCTTCGACAATTGCTCTCTCAGGTTTGACTTGCGTATTGATGAACCTTTCCGAACTTAAAGAAGACTAATAAATTTAAAGGAGAAAAACACATGGCAGATATTGCAAGCTGGTTTGAAGCTCGTCGTGGAGCAGTTACTTACTCAATGCTAGGAAGCCGTAACGGCACAGACGGAACGGGCGACTGTTCAGGGACTATTTCCCAAGCCTTGAAAGACAATGGATTTGCTATCCAAGGGTTACCATCTACGGTGACTCTTGGGGCACAATTGGCAAGAGTTGGTTGGGTACGTATCAGCCGAAACGAAGACTGGGACGCGCAACGTAATGACATTGTCATGATGTCATGGAGTGCTGACATGGCTGGCTCTGGCGGAGCTGGCGGACACGTCGGAGCAATGCGCGACTCAGTCAACTTTATCAGTTGTGACTACTCAACTCAAGGAGCGCCTGGACAAGCCATCAATACTTATCCGTGGGATTACTACTACAACGCTAATAATCCAACATATATTGAGGTTTGGCGTTACAATGGCAACGCACCAGAAAAGCCACTACCTAACACAGCAGTAGCTCCATCTAGCTCACGCAAACCAAGTAGCAAGGCTTATTATTTGGCAAATGACGTACAACTCGTTAACGGCATTTACCAAATCAAATGTGATTACCTTTGTCCTGTTGGGTTCGACTTTACAGAGAACGGAATCCCTGTTAGCTTGGTTAACTGGGTTGACGAAAACGGCAACCATGTGCCAGATGGAGAAGACAAGGACTTCAAGGCAGGCATGTACTTTAGCTTTGAAGTGGACGAAGTACACATCACTGATACTGGCGATGGTGGCTACTACGGCGGATATTACTACCGAAGCTTTGAATTCGGACAATTCGGCACAGTCTGGCTCTCAGTTTGGGATAAAGACGATCTAGTAAATTACTACAACTAAAAAACAAAAAATAGAAATATTAAAATTTAATTCAACCCCTACTAGCTGAAGGCTGGTAGGGATTTTTTCGTTTGAACGGAAATTTTAAAAATTGTCTATTGTAACGAAAAAAATCAAACTGTTGATTCTTTCAAAAAATATGATATACTTAAATAGTTAAATGCGAGCAATAAATAAAAGGGAGTACCTAAAGGAGGTACTAAAGTCTAAGAATGTTGATAAAAATACACTTTAAAGACTCCCACCGGCTCCATATTTAAAAATGGAAGATTACTCAAGAGGCTTAAGAGGCTGTGTTGGAAACGCAGTAGGCGTGTAAAAGCGTGCGTGGGTTCGAATCCCATGTCTTCCGTAGTATTTAAGGCGCCCAATGGCGTTTTTTTTGTTGGCTTAAAAGGATTGGAATTTTTTGCTGATTGGGTGGCTAAATATAAAATGGGACTACTATTTAGACTTTCTGATACGCAGAAGAAAGATGGATTCGTTTCCATCTTTTTATTTTTGTAAAACATATTGAAATTTTTCTGAAAAGTAGTAGACTGTTACTTAGAAAAGTGAGGGGGCTTCATGAAATTATACGTACAACTGATGATTATCTTTTCGATTTCTTTGCTTGGAGAGGGAATTTCAACTATTTTTCACTTACCGATACCAGGTAGCATCATTGGATTAATTTTGTTATTTTTAGCTTTAGAATTCAAATGGCTACGCCTACGTCATGTAAATATGGTTGGTAATTTTTTACTGGCAAATATGACTATTCTTTTTTTGCCAGCAGCAGTAGGTATTATGGATAAATTTCATATCATAGCACCTTATCTCTTGCCCATCATTTTGATTGTTGTCTTGGCAATTGTTCTGAACGTTGTGGTCATTGCCTATACAGTGCAGTTTATTAAGAGACGTTATGAAGGTGATTATGAAGAAAGGGGAGCAAGACATGACTAGTGTAGTTACTAATCCTTTGTTTGGCTTGGCTTTGTCTATCTTAGCTTATCTTATTGGAATGTTGATTTTTAGACGTTTTCCACATCCTTTGACAACGCCTCTACTTTTGGCAACAATTTTAGTGATTCTCTTTTTATCTTGGACTGGGATTTCTTACAAGGATTATTATATCGGAGGATCATATTTGAATAATCTGATTGTTCCTTCGACAGTTGCTTTAGGGATTCCGCTTTACAAGACTTTCCATTTAATGAAACACCACGCTAGAAGTATCTTATTAGGTATCTCTTTATCAGTTTTGGTAAATACAAGTTTTACGGCACTTGTAGCAAAATTTTTTGGAATGGACTTTTTCCTTGCTATTTCTTTGTTTCCAAAGTCAGTAACCACTGCAATGGCAGTTGGTATTGTTGATAAGATGCAGGGGATCACAACAATTACTTTAGTAGTTGTTGTAGCGACAGGGATTTTGACAAGTGTTATGGGGCCGACTATTTTAAAACTTCTTAAAATTGAAGATCCTGTTGCTATTGGCTTAGCACTTGGGGGAACAGGTCATGCAGTCGGAACAGGAGCAGCCTTTAAATATGGTCAAGTTGAGGGAGCTATGGCTGGTTTGGCCATTGGAGTGACAGGTTTAATGTATGTTTTTG